>Ga0315900_10012120_pt1 | contig 10630 bp, 7 predicted proteins | sample LakEriMetagenome_FD_203521 | JGI IMG/M metagenome (GOLD analysis project Ga0315900, IMG submission 203521) | Freshwater fungal communities from buoy surface, Lake Erie, Ohio, United States - Buoy 12 MA114 | ecosystem: Environmental > Aquatic > Freshwater > Lake > Lake biofilm | place: USA: Lake...
GCGGGCTCTCGTCGAACCGGAGCGGCCGAGAGGCCGCGGCGGTTCGCAAGCCCGCGGGGGCCATGGATGGCCCCGCGGGCGTAAAGTCAGAACGTCAGGCTCTCCTCTGCGAAGTGCTCGCGACTCTCGTAGGCGTGGAAGGCTCGCGAGATGCGCTGGGCCACGATCTGCAGGAACATGTCGCGGAACTCGGTCTCCGAGCGGTCCGTCGTGGGGATGGCCGTGTTGGCCGGGAACGCGAAGTCGTCGAGCCGCTTCTCGAACACGACCTTCTTCGCGGACACGTCGTACACGCGCACGTGGGCCGTGGCCCGGCCGCGGAACAGCGTCGATCCCTCGTGCAAGCGGAATTCTTCGAGGTCGATGCCCACCACCATGTCGGCGTCGAGCGATTTGCCGAGCGTGGGGTAGTCGACCCAGGAATTCTCGTCGAGCCAGCGGGCCACCTCCTGCTGGCTGATGACCTTCGTGTTGCGCAACTTCTGTTCCAGTTGGGATCCGATGAGCGCGGCGAGCTGCCGGGACGATCCGGCATCGCTGAACTGCAGTTCCACGATCGGGCGGCAGACCACGGCGACGTGTTTGCCCCGCAGCCCCTTGAACTCGGCTGGAACGTCGGCCGGCTGCACGAGGTAGGCGACGGTGAGCAGGGTGGAGCAACCCGTGGCGAATGGTGCCACGACTGCGAGCAGGGCGAGGCAGAGGCCGTGACAGGAGCGTGAAGGCATGGACGATCCTTCCTGGGGCAGTGGTCGGGCGGGGAAGGGTACCGGGGCCGGTCGGGCCGCTCAATGCCGCTTCGTGCCGGGTTTTGGCCGGCTGGCACGCGGGCCGGGGCCGGCGGCAGCGGGCGGCGCAGGGGTGCGCGGCATCTGTCACAATCCCGCCCGGGAGGATGGCATGGGATCGGACACGCAACGACGGGTGGAACCTGAGGCGGCCCAGGCGGAGTCTTTCCTGGCGGCGCTCGCCGCCGGCCTGCCGGCCCGCGGATTCTGGTCGAGCCCGCTGCTCGTGGGGGTATCGGGAGGCGCCGACAGCGTGGGGTTGCTGTGCGGGCTGCGCGGATTGGCATGCCCCGATGCCGTCGGCCGCATGACCGTGGTCCACGTCGAGCACGACCTGCGGGAGGAGGCTGCAGCCGACCGGGAATTCGTGGCGGGGCTGGCCGCCCGGCTGGGGCTGCCGTTCGTGTGGCGCCGATGTGCCGTGCGGTCCGAGGTCGACGAGCGCGGCGAGGGTGTCGAGTCGCTGGCACGACGGCTGCGGTATGCCTTCTTCGAGGAAGTGGCGCGGGAAGTCGGCGCGAGGCACGTGCTCGTAGCCCACACGGCGGACGACCAGGCGGAGACGATCCTCCACCGCATCCTGCGGGGCACTGGTCTGGCGGGGCTGGCGGGCATGCCCGCCGCCCGCGAACTCTGCGACGGCGTATCGCTCCTGCGGCCGCTGCTGTCCGTGTCACGGGCGAGCGTGCGTGAGTTCCTGGCTGCCCGGGCGGAGTCGTGGCGCGAGGATGCCAGCAACAGCGACGTGCGCTATGCCCGGAACTTTCTCCGGCACGAGGTCATCGGCCGCTGCGAGGACGGCCCCTATCCGGCTGCGACGGCAGCCCTGGTGCGGCTGGGCGGTCAGGCCGGAAAGCTGGGGGCCGCACTCCGGGCCGCCGCCGAACAACTGCTCGATGTCCATGCCAGCCGCGCGGTGCGGGGCGCGGTCGTGCTGCGAACGGCCGGTCTCGTCGCGCTCGACCGGCATCTGCTCGCCGAGATGTTCGCGATTCTCTGGGATCGGGAGGGTTGGCCACGGCGGGACATGACGGCGCGGCATTACGAACAGCTTGCCGCCTTGGCCGCCGCCGGCGGTGAGTCCGTGGTTTGTGCCACGGACTTCCCCGGCGGCGTCCGGGCTTCACAGCAGCGGGCAGGCCTGCTGGAACTGCGGCCGCTCAATTGAGAATCAGTGCCCCACGCCGCGGGCCCGATATCCGCCCCGCATCGCAAACCAGGCCAGGAGAGCCGCGTAGCAGACGAGCATGGTTGCGGGCACCAGTGCGGTTAACTTCAGGGCCTGCCGTCCTCCGAAAAGGCCGGCCGCCTCGACCAGCGGCTTGTCCACGGTGCTCGTGGGGGCCGCCGTGTCGGTCCACCAATCGACGAGCTGCCGCTGATTGGCAACGGCCTCGGGTTTCACCTGCTCCTTCTCCATCAAGGCCAGCGCCCGCTGTGCCTCCTTGCCGCCGTCTTCGAGGACGCCCACCTTCGCGCCATCGAGGCCGGCCGCCTTGAGCCAGAGAAATTCGTTCTCCCTCGGCGCCCGGTACCGTTCGAAGACCGCCGCATTCGCGGTCTGCAGGTTCTCCGAGGCGTTTTTGTCTTGCAGAAAGCCGATTCCCGGGCCACCCAAAAGTCCCGCCGCGAGCATACCCACGCCACCGGCCGCTCCGATCGTGATCGCACCACCCTTCGGGAACTGCTCGCTGACGACCGCGAGCATGGTCGGCCAGAGGAAGGTCTTGCCGATGCCGTACACCGTTGCGGCGACGATGCACATCACGGCGCCCTCGGCGTTGCCGAGCAGCGTCAGTCCCAGGGCACCGAAAATCGCCGACACGGCGAGCAGGCCAAGCGGTGAAATCCGCTCGACGATCGGCCCGGCGAAGAACCGCAGGATGAACATCAGGCTCGACGTGTAGACGAACAGCAACAGGCCATTCGCCGGGCTGGCCATGATGGCACCGGTGATCTTCGAGATCCAGGAATCGGTGCCGAGTTCCACATAGCCGACCATCGCTTGAACCAGCAGCAGGAAGGCGAGCAGAAGGTGTCCGAACCGGAATCCCGTGGCGGCGCCGAACACAGCGAGCAGGGCGGCGGCGATGCCGGCCGACACCAGCGGCGGCAGCCCCAGGTCGCTCTTGAAGAACAGCGCGAGCAGGCAGCAGATCACGGCGGCACCGGCCAGCCCGAGTTCGCCGAGCATGTCGCGGAACGAGACACCTGAACTGCTCGCCTCGCTCTTGGGAAAGCGCTGGCCGAGCATCATCAAGCCGTAGAGCACGACGGGGACCAAGAACAGTGAAATCTGCACCTGCCAGGCGACCGGCTTGGTCTCGGGGTTGCCGGCCATGAAGTAGCTGGCCAGCCCGCCCAGAATCAGCCCGCCGGGCCAGCCGGCATGCAGGATGTTGAGGTAGTGGGTCTTGTTCTTTGGGAACAACGTGGCGACCAGGGGATTCACGACGGCTTCCGCGATGCCGTTGCCGATGGCAAAGAGAAACATGCCCCAGAACAGGCACTGGAATGCGAGCGGCTTGCCTCCGGCCGCGAAGGCCGCACCGGTGGCCAGCGTGAGGCCCGCGGAGACGAGGTGCATCACGAAGGCCGCGAACATCAACTTGCCGAAACCGATCCGATCGGCGATCAGGCTCGACAACAGGATGATGATCCCGAAACCGGTCAGGCCGCCGCCGGTGATGGCTCCGAGTTCCGTCTGTGTGAATCCATACTGTTCGGCCCACTGGCCGAGGATGCCGCCGCGGATCGCGAAGCCCACGCCGGCGGCGAGGATCGCCATGAAGCCGGCCCAGAGGAGCCGCTGGGCGTTGGGGGCCACGCCCGAAAGATCGGCATGCGACGTGTTCGTGTGGTGGTTCGCGGCCATGCGGAGTTGCCTCGCGGAGAGAGGTTTGTGACCGGGGGCGAACCCCGAATGGGGTCGTGGGAGCCACCCGAAGGACTCAAAAGTGGTCGCACTATAGCAAGCCGCGCAAGCTGGAGAAATGGCGGGTTTTCCTCAGGGTGGAAGGTTGCCGCGGCGGCTTGACCCCCCTCGGCGTCGGCCCGTACCTTCCCGCCCCCTTGCGGCGACTCCCCGCCCCCGCTGCGCGCCTGCCGAGCCCCATGAAATCGCTCGCCGACTTTCTCTGGACCCTCGTGCGCTGGTCGCTGCCGCTGACAGTGGCCGGCGTGGTAGCCGCCGTGGCCATCGGGTCGAGTCGCGTCGGCGAGGAGGTGCGGCGGCGCATCGAGGCCCGGCTGCGGGCCGAGTTTCCAGCCCTTTCGATCGTCGTGCAGTCTGCGACGCTGATCGAAGGAGAGGGGATCGTGGTGCGTGGCGCTTCGTTCGTGGATCCCACACTGCCCGGCGACCAGCGCCGGTTGTTGGGCATCGACGAGATTCGCATTGCCTGTGGCACGACGTTGCAGGAGTTGGCAGGGGGCACGCCGCGGATCACGGCGGTCACCCTGCGACGACCGACGCTGCATGCCAGCCGCGGTGCAGACGGCCACTGGAGCCCGGCGGTCCTGCTCCGGTCGCGACCCGGCGGCCTGCAGGTGCCCGTGACCGTGGAGGACGCCACCCTGATCGTCGATGACCCAACGCGGCAGTCCCGGATCACCCTACGGAACATCGGCGCCGAAGTGCGGCCCGCAGCGAACGCGGCGCTCGACGTGCGCGGCAGCATCTCGGGCGACTTCTTCGATCGTGCGGGATTCGCCGGCCGGGTGACGTCCGGGGAGGCGGCCTTCGATCTCAACGGGCGGATCGAGGGGCTCGATCTTTCGCCGCGGCTGCGGGCCATGCTTCCGGCCGCCAGCGGTCCGGCGGCGGCCCTGGCAGGACTCCGCGGCAGGGTCGACCTGGAGTGGCGCACGTCCGGAACCCTTGCCGCGTTTGAAGACGCCGCATTCACGGTGTCCGGCAGCCTCGAGGGTGGCCACTTCGAACACGCCAGCCTGCCGCTGCCCCTCAGCGACGTGTCGGCCGCCTTCCGGGTCGACCGCGACGGCCTGGCATGTGAGCGGCTGGAGGCGCGGGCTGGATCCACGCTCCTGCGCGGCTCGGGCCGGCTCGCCGGCTGGTCGAACGACGGCGACTTCGACCTGCTCGTCGAGGCCGAACGGCTGGTCGTGGGCCGGCATTGGGAGGGGCTGCTGCCGCAGTCCGTGGCCTCCCAGTGGAGCAAGCTGCTGCCGGCCGGCGAGGTCGACCTGCGGGCGCAGTTCGTTCGCCGGGGAGGCACCGTGACCCCCGAGGTGTCGTTGCGGTGCCGCAATCTGTCGCTCACCTACTATCGCTTTCCGTACCGCGTCGACCGCACGGTCGGCACCGTGACGCTCAAGGATGGCATGCTGGCCATGCACCTCACCGGCCAGGCCGGCGGCCATCCCGTGCAGGTGGAGGCCGCCGTGAACACGGCCGTCCGTGGTGCCCCGGGCCACGTCGAGGTGCGCGGCGACGGCATGCGGATCGACGACTCGCTGCTGGCCGCACTGCCGACCCGGAGCGCTGACATCGTGCGGTCACTGCGGGGCTCGGGCACGTTCGACTTCGTGTTCCGACATCAGCGGGCGGCCGACCTGCCGGCGGGGTTCGTCAACTCCCTGGGTATCCGCCTCACACAGTGCAGCATGGCCTACGCCGGATTTCCCTATCCGCTCACGAACGTCAACGGCATGGTCGTCATGGAAGGGGGCGAGTGGACGATCAAGGAGATCACCGGCTCGAACGACAGCGGGATCGTCCGTTGCACCGGTGCGCTGCGGCGCATGGGGGACGACGACGGTGAACTCACGTTGCAACTTGCGGGATCCAACGTGGTGCTGGAGAGTGAGTTGCGAGACGCCCTGCCGTCCGGCATGCGGCGCATTTGGGACGACGTCGATCCACGCGGCAACGCCGAGTTCACGGCCCGGGTGCGACACAGGGTCAAGGCCCGCCGCACCGACGTCGAACTGGAAGCCACGCCGCGAGGGGACAGCGTGTCGATCGAGCCGTCGTGGTTCCCCTATCGACTGGAGCGGCTGCGCGGCCGGCTGGCCTGGAAGGACGGTCGGCTCCGGTTCGAGGACGTGCGCGGAGTGCACGCCCGGACGACCGTGTCCACCGCCGGCACCTGTCGGTTCACCCCCGACGGCGGTTGGCACGTCTCGTTCGAGCGGCTCAGCGCGGATCGCTTTCGGGCGGATCACGACGTCCTTCAGGCCCTCCCGGCCGGCCTGCGGCAGGCGGTGGCAGGGGTGCGGCTCCGCGGACTGCTCTCCGTCGATGGCGTGCTCGACATCTATTCCACGACACCGGTCGCGGTGCCCGGACCGGGGGGCCGCAGCGAGATGGTGCCCGGTCCGGCCGCGGCCGCCTGGGACATGCACCTCGACGTGGAACAGGCGGCACTCGACGTGGGCGTGCCGCTCGAACACGTTCACGGCGGCATCCGGCTGCGCGGGCAGAGCGACGGTCGCACCTGGCGCACCGTGGGCGATGCCGCCATCGACAGCGCCATCTGGAAGGGGCTGCAACTGACCGCCATCCGGGGACCGCTGGCGATGGACGGGAGCGGCGTGCGCTTTGGCGCGCCGGCAGCCGGCGATGCGGAGCCGTCCGCAGGCCGCCGGCTGGCGGCGCGGCTCGCCGGGGGCACACTCCTTCTCGACGGCAGCGTGGCCGCGGGTGAGGCGGGTTCGTTCACCGTCAGTGCGACGCTTGGCGATGCCGAGTTGGAGCAACTGGCCGGCGGCATGGGCGGCGGGGCGCAGCGCTACAAGGGCCGCGTGCACGGCGCCCTGGAGGTGTCGGGCTCGCGAGCCGGAACCCACTCGCTCGCGGGGCAGGGACAGGTGCGACTCCGTGACGGCGACATCTACGAGCTGCCAGTCGTGGTGGCCTTGCTCAAGATCCTGCGCGTCAAGGCCCCGGATCGCAATGCCTTCACCAGCAGCCTCGTCGACTTCCGCATCGAGGGGCCGCGGGCCTACCTCGACAACATCGAACTGGCGGGAGACGCCATCAGCCTGGTGGGTGCTGGTGAGGTCGACTTCGACTCGAACATCCGTCTCACATTCCGGCCGATCATGGGCGACGCCGAAACGCAATTGCCGATCATGAAGCGCGTGCTGGGCGGGGCCAGCGGGCAGTTCATGCTGGTGCATGTGGATGGCACGTTGGCCGAGCCCGTGTCGAGCACGGAGGCTTTTCCCACGCTGGCCGCCGCCCTACAGAAGTTGCAGTCACAGCGTCGGGAGCCGGCTGGGTCGTGGGCGGCGACACGGCGGGAGGCGCCGCGATGACGGTGCGTGACGGTACGGCGGGCCGGCGCGGTAGAGTGGGCAAACGGCGCGGGACATCCCGGCGCCGAACGCGAACCCAGCCGGGAAATGACCGATGAAGTTTTTGAAAATGCACGGCGCCGCCAACGATTACGTCTACGTCGACTGCTTCGAGCAGCCGGCACCGGCCGATCCGGCCGCACTCGCGCCGCGGATCGCAGATCGGCACCGTGGCGTGGGGGGCGACGGGCTCGTGCTGGTACAGCCGTCGTCGCGGGCGACGGCCCGGATGCGGATGTTCAACGCCGACGGCAGCGAGTCGGAAATGTGTGGCAATGGCGTCCGCTGCGTGGCGCACCTGGTCGTGGCCCGGGGCCGGGCGCCCGCAGGCCCCGTCACGATCGAGACCGGCCGCGGCGTGCTCACGTTGGAGGTGGAACGCACGGGAACGCGTTCCTCGCGGGTGCGGGTGGACATGGGCGAACCGGTGCTCGAAGCCGCCGAGATTCCCGTGCAAGGCGCCGGCACGGGCCGGGTGGTGGACGCGCCGTGTGTCGCACTCGGCACCGAGCAGCCCTGGTGGCAGGCCTGCGGGCTCGACCCGCGGATGACGTGCGTGTCGATGGGCAACCCTCACGTGATGCTGTACTGCCGTGACGTGGCCGCCGTGCCGCTCGCCGAGATCGGCCCGCGCATCGAGACGCACGCCTCGTTCCCACGCCGCGTCAACGTGCATTTCGTCGAGGTGCTGACGCGTGGGCACGTGCGGATGCGCACCTGGGAACGGGGCAGCGGGATCACCATGGCCTGCGGCACGGGAGCCTCGGCCGTGTGCGTGGCGGGCGTGCTCGGTGGCCGGACGGACGCGGTGCTCGCGGCCGATCTGCCGGGCGGCCGGCTGGAACTGGAGTGGGCGGCGCCGGGCCACGTCTTCATGACGGGGCCGGCGCAGGAAGTCTTCGAAGGCACGTGGTGGGACGTCTGACGCCTCCGTCACCAGGGAAGGACAACGGGTCGTGAAGCTCAAGTCTCCATTCGCCATCGGCGCCTGGTCGCTGGCATCGACGGCGTGCATTCGCCAGTGGATGGGTACGCTCGACTACAAGGTCGATTTCGGTGATCCCACCGTTGATCCGGTCCATGACGCCTATCACGGCGCGAAGATCTACGTGTTCTGGCACGAGAACATCCTCATGCCGCTCTATCTGCGCGGCCACTCCAACATCTCGATGCTGCTGTCCCGCCACTGGGACGCCAACATCCTCGACCGTGTGGCCCGGATGATGGGCTTTGGTGTGGTGCGCGGGAGCACGTTTCACGGCGGTTCGGCGGCGCTTCGTGAACTCGCCGGGCGGGCCGCGACCGGCAACCTGACCATCACCCCCGACGGCCCGCGTGGCCCGCGGCGGAGGCTGGCGGCGGGCTGCGTATTCCTGGCCAGCACGCTGGGCATCCCCATCGTCGCCATGGGCATGGGGTACGATCGACCCTGGCGGCTGGGAACGTGGGACAGGTTCGCGATCCCGAGGCCATTTTCCCGAGCCCGCGGCGTCGTAAGCCGGGCCGTGTGGATCCCCGCCGATCTCGACCGCGAGGAATTGGAACGGCACCGCGACGGCGTCGAGCGTCTGCTCACGCATTTGTCTGAGGACGCGGAAGCCTGGGCGGTCTCAGGCACGCGGCGGGAGGGGCAGCGACCGGTGCGCAAACAGCCCTCACGCACGGCCCGATCCGCCGCCGCCCTACCGGGTACTCCCGGTGTGTCACTCGACGCAGAATTGGAACGGTTCGGGCTGCAGTTCCTGGACGGTCGACCGCTGCCGGCCGATTCGTCGCTGGGCATGCCCGCTGCCTGACGGCGGCCTCAGCGGCGGTCGGAGCCACGCTCCAGTCGCTGCTCGAGTCGTTCCAGCCGCGACCTCAGCCAGCCGATCTCTTCGCGCAGGGCTGCTGTCTCAACCGCGGTCTGCTGTGACTGACGCTGCGCGGTTCGCGGGGTCGGCCCCGACTGCAGCGCCGGCGGATCTGTGGCCGACATTGTCGGCGGCCCGGCAAGCGCCTGCTCGAGTGGCAGTTCCAGCGACTGCAGCATCACGTCGGCCCGTTTCTCGGAACCACCCGGAAGCACGTACTGCAGCGACACCGGGCGATCGATGGGGCCGCCGGCGACCAGACGCGTCAGGTCCTGCGGCGAGCGCACCGGCCTGTTGTCGATCGCCACGATCACGCTGCCTGGCGGGATGCCTGCCCGCGAAGCGGGCAGGTCCTCGACCACTCCGATCACGTAAGCGCCCTGGGCGTCGCTGAGCCGAAATCGGGCCTGCAGCCCCTGGTCGATCGGTACCGTGCGGACGCCGAGTGCGGTTCGACCGCGCGCCTGGCTGACGCCTTGGAGGGTGGTCGCAGCGGCGACGGGGGCTGCAGATGTGGCAGGAAGTGGCCTTGGTTCCGGCAGCGCTGCCGGAGGTTGTGGCGCTGCAGCCTGCGGCACCGCCAAGACGGAGGCCGTCGCGGCGGGCGCCGGCGGCCCGCCGGAGGCAGGCGCGGCAAAGGGGGGCGGTGTGGCCCCGGTTCCCGCCGGCGCCGAAGGTGAACCGCGCCAGTCCTTCGAAGCAGCTTGAGCGGGACGCGGCACGGCCGTGACCATGACGTCCGTGACCTGATCGGCTCGAGCCACCGTGAGCCGCACCGATTGCCCCTGGGAGATCGCCGTCAGTGCCTGGGAGACGTCGTCGGCACTTTCCAGCAGTTTGCCCTCGATGGCATGGATTTCGTCACCGGGCCGAATGCCAGCCGCTGCGGCTGGACCGGCCCCAGCCACGTCGGCGATCACCCACCGACCTGGGGCGGTCGATTCGGCGACGGAGAGGCCGAGCCATCCGCCCGCCGGTCCCGACGTTCCAGTGCCGCCGGACGGCGACGCGGCCGGCGCGGCCGGCACCACGGCCGGTGGATCCGCCTGACGTGTTGACGGCGGGGCGAAGGGAAGGGGAATCGGATCGCCGATGGAGATGTCGCCCGGCTGAAAGGACTTCGGAGCCTCCGCCTCGTCAGCGAGGACGACATGCGGGGCCAGAAGCGGGGAGACGCAAGGCGCGATCCACAGGAGCCACGCGGCGGCGTTGGCAGGGACGAAGCCCATGCCACGGGACGGAACTCGAAATCTGGCTCTGATCGCTGAGATCATGGACGAAGAAAGGAAATCCGTTGTTGTGTGACGGTGCAGTCGCTCCCGTTCCCCGACCGACGGGGTCGCCAGTATACGTCGGGCGGGCCGCAACGATGAGGGGGGCACCAGGTGGCAAAACACGCCGATTTTTTCGGTGTGCAGCAAGGGTTTTTCGGCCGAGGCGACTGAATCCACAAGTTGTGAACCGCCCACCGCACGGTCGCGGCAGCCGTCGGCTGCGGGCCTGCGACAGGCCACGACCGCGTTTCCGGCGGTCGTGGATACGATCGTCATGCGACGTCGCAGTGCGGCACCACGGTGTCGCGTGGCGATGGTTTGACAGCACTGCTGGCACTCCTATACTCGCGCCGCCCTGCGACGATGACGAGCACAAGGATGGGTGGCCGGGAAC
>Ga0315900_10012121_pt1 | contig 10629 bp, 9 predicted proteins | sample LakEriMetagenome_FD_203521 | JGI IMG/M metagenome (GOLD analysis project Ga0315900, IMG submission 203521) | Freshwater fungal communities from buoy surface, Lake Erie, Ohio, United States - Buoy 12 MA114 | ecosystem: Environmental > Aquatic > Freshwater > Lake > Lake biofilm | place: USA: Lake...
TCACGCTGGTGGAGCTGCTGATCACGATGCTGGTCCTCGCGATCATGATGCGTGTCGCGATGCCCGCCTTCGCGACCTGGATCGGTAACGTTCAGCTGCGCGCGTCGGCCGAATCGGTCCTGGGCGGGCTCAACCTCGCGCGGGCCGAGGCCCTGCGGCGCAATGCGCGCGTGATGTTCACGATGGCCGGTGGCGACGGCGGGGTCACCGGCTGGTCTGTCTGTCAGGTGGCCGCCGGCGGTACGGCCTGCGATGACGCCCTGCCCGTGGTTCAGGTCCGCGACGGCGCCGAGGAATCGGGGCGCTCCCGCGCCGGAGCTTCGACCAGCGCGGACCAGACCTCGCCCACCGCGATTGCCACCGCGCTCGCGCCAGGCTCGGGGATGCCCGCATCGGTGATCTTCGACGGTCGCGGTCGTCCTCTGGTGGCCGCAGGGTGGGCCAACAGCGTGCGGATCGATCTGCGCAACACCGGGCTGGCTCCCGAGGACGAGCGCCGCATGGTCATCCTGCTCGGTGCGAGCGGCGGCGCGCGGATGTGCGATCCGCTGGCGACCAGCGGGGATCCGCGAGCGTGCTGACGAAAGGAACGATGAGGATGTCGATGCAGGGTCTTGCGCAGCGCGGGCCGAGCGAGCCCACGACCAGCCTGTCGCGGATGCGCGATCGCGGGCGCGGCCGCGTGGTCGGTCGGCTTGCGCAGCGCGGCTTCATGATGGTCGAGGCGCTGGTCGCGATCCTGGTCTTTTCGCTCGGCATCCTCGGCGTGGTCGGCATGCAGGCTCGCTCGGTGCAGATGATGAGCGACGCCACCTTCCGCGCGCAGGCCGCGCAGCACGCCTCGGAGCTGATCGCCGAGATGTGGACGGTCAATCCGTCCGCGCTCGGGACGCTGTTCGCCAGCAGTCCGGCCGGCGCTCGCTATTCGCAGTGGCGTGCCCGTGTGGAGACGGGCAGCACCGCGCTCCCCGGCGCCACCGCTCTGCCGCCCGAGGTGACCATCCTGACCGCGCAGGTTCCCTACCCGCCGACCCTCGCGTTCGGCAACCAGACCGCGACGACGGTGACCGTCACGGTGCGCTGGCAGGCGCCCGGGGCGGCCAGCGCAAGTTCCTACACCACCACGGCGATGATCCTGGAGCCGCAGTCGTGACCCGAGTGCATCGCGGCTTGCGGCCGGCCCTTCGCAGCCGCGCGAAGGGGTTCACGCTGCTCGAACTGATGGTCGCGGCGGTGATCGCGATGGTTGCGGCAGTCACCATCTTCCAGACGATGTCGGTCAGCGAGGAGCGTCGTCGCAGCACCACCAGCGGCAGCGAGGGACTGCAGTCGGGTGTCTTCGCGCTGGCCAGCCTGGAGCGCGCGATCGTCGGCGCGGGCTACAGCCTGACGGCGATCAGCGACACCACCTATGTGTCGCCGGTACGCAGGGTCGTGCCGGGCAGCGGTTTCACGCTGTCGAGCGACACCCCGCCGCGACCCGAGCTCCATCTTGGTTGCCGCTTCACGATCAACGGCCAGACCCACCGCGTGGCGCCGCTGCTGGCTGCCGCGGGCGCCGCCAATGGCGGCATCGCGACCGATACGCTGACGATCTTCAGCGGCAGCAACCCCAACGTGCCACTTCCGGTCGCTGCCACAGGCGTGGTCGACGCGAACGCCACGGAACTGACGCTGACGTCGACCCATGGTTTCCGCGTCGACGACTGGGTGCTGGTCTACGAGCAGAGCGAAGCCGCGAGCCCCGGCACGGAGCGGCCTGTGGCCTGCACGCTGACCCGCGTGACGGCCCGTTCCGTGGCCTCGCACCAGGGCACGATCACGCTCCAGGCGGGTACCGCTGCAGCCTATCAGCAGCCGATGGTGATCAACCTCGGGCTTACGCCGACGCTCGAGCGCTTCGTCGTCGATGGCAACGGACGCCTGATGGTCACCAACCTGCTGGGCACCGACCGGGCGCAGGTGCTTGCCGACAATGTGATCGCGATGCGCGTGCAGCTCGGCATCGACCGTGGCAACGACGACGTTGTCGACGAGTGGGTCAACGCGCCAGCGACCATCGATACCTGGCTCAACCCGAGCAATCCGCTGCCGCCCAACCGGGTGGGCATTCCGGGCGGCGGTGATGGGGGCGGTAACGGTGGTGGTAACGGTGGTGGTAACGGTGGCGGCATTGGTGCTAGCCAGGCGCGCGCCTTCCACCAGATCAAGGCGGTGCGCGTGGGCCTGCTGATCCGCAGTCCGCAGTTCGAGCGGGCTCAGGAAGGCAATGGTCAGAACGGTGGCTGCACCACTACCGACGGCAGCAATCGCGTGATCCTGCCGGCGCGTGCCGGCGATGCGGCATCGGGCCTTCCCGACATGCCCGCGAGCGGCAGCTATTCGTTCGATGGCGAACAGCGGTGCTTTCGCTACAACACCGTCAGCGCGGTGCTCGGCCTGCGCAACGCCCTGCTGAGCGAGATGTGACGATGAGCTGCCGTTCTCCCGTCGGACGCCAGCAGGGTGCCGCGCTGATCGTCGCGCTGGTCGCGCTGGTCGCGATGATCACCGCCGGCTTCGCACTGTTCCGTTCGGTGGACAACGCGAACATGGCATCGATGAATTACCAGCTGCTTCGCAGTGCCGAGCAGAACGCCGACATGGCCTTCAACGATGCGCTGCTCGCCTACATGCAGTCGCACCCGAACGGCGCGCTCAACGTGATGGATCGCAACACCGACCAGCCGGCGATCGCGTACTTCGCGGTGCAGCGTCCGCAGAACGACGACGGGCTGCCCACTGTGCTGACCGCGCTGTCGGCGCCGACCTGGGCTGCCAGCGGTCCGCAGGCCACCGGCTGGCCGGGCGAGCAGATCGATGGCACGTCGCGCCAGCTGCGCCGTTACGTGATCGAGCGCCTGTGCGATGCGCCGGGCGTGGCCACCGAGGCGTCGTGCCGGCGCTACGAGTACCGATTTCCGCGCAACTGCGCGAACAATTGTGCGGAGTCCGCCAGCGAGTGGCTGCCCTTCGTACGCGTGACGGTGCGTATCGACGGACCGAAGAACGCGGTGGTCTACGCGCAGATGTTCCTGAAGGGCGACTGAAGCGCCGCCCTCGCAAGCCGGCAGCCGGCCGCAGGCCGGATCGCGCCGACATTCGATATCGAGGCCGACATGAAGCACCCCCATTCCATCGCGGCCCGCGTACTGGCTTGCCTGATGGCCGGCACGCAGCTCATCGTACCGCCGGCGCTCGCCGCGACCGCGCCGCCAACCGCGGTCACGATCTCGATCCCGGCGATCAGCGACCAGCCGCTCTACACGGTGGCGACCGTGCCCCCGAACCTGGTGCTCACGCTGGACAACTCGGGCTCGATGGTCTTGCAGTACGCGCCGCTCAGCGTCTTGTCCAACCTGACGAAAGCCTGCTACACCAATACCGCCTACAACCGCCTCTACTACGATCCGACGACGACCTACGTGCCGCCGGCCAAGGCCGACGGCACGCGTTTCCCCGATGCGAGCTACACCGCAGCCTGGCGCAACGGCTATGTGACGAGCCTGGGCACCTACAACCTGAGCACCGATTTCCCGGGCCTGACCAACTATGGCGTCGGCAACACCTCGGGTTCCCCCTATCGAACGACCGGGATCGCCAACCGCGGGGCCTACTACCACGCCTACACCGGCGCCTCGCCGGCTTCGCCGGTGCTTGGCACCTGCTATCCCGACGCCAGCTACACGGTGGTGGACATGAACGCCGCCACGCCTGCACAGCAGCAGAACTTCGCCAACTGGTTCAGCTACTACCGCACGCGGATGGACGCGATGAAGACCGCGGTGAGTGAAGCCTTCCGCTACCTCGATGGCAACTTTCGCGTCGGGCTGCATACGATCAATAATCCGGCGGGCACCGACGCCTCGGGTGTCTTCCTTCCGGTCGAATCCTTTACCGGCACGGCGCGCAGCACCTGGTACACCCGCTTCCAGGAGCAGCGAACCGGTGGCGGTACGCCGCTTCGCGCCGCTACCGAGCGCATCGGCGAGTACTTCCGCGCGGGCACGAGTCCCGCGGGCGGCACGGTTCCCGACCCGATTCAGTACAGCTGCCAGCAGAACTACCACCTGCTCACCACCGACGGCGAGTGGAACGGCGCGGGCGCAACAGGTACGGTGGGCTCGACCAACTGGAACCGGACGCTGCCCAACAACCCGGCGCTGCTGACGGCGCTGAGCGCGGAGTTCGGCACCACCGTCACGGCGGGTCAGAACTGGCCCGCGCCCTACCGCGAGAATGACGGCACCGCCTCGACCAACTCGCTGGCCGACATTGCCGCCTACTACTGGCAGACCGACCTGCGGCCGACGATGGCCAACAACGTGTTCACCTCGAAGCGCAACCCGGCGAACTGGCAGCACATGGTCAGCTTTGGCCTGGCCTTCGCCGCGCAGGGCGAGGTTGCCTTCCCGAACGGTATCGATGCGATCCGTGCCGGCACCGCGCAGTGGCCGGTACCGACCAACGACTCGCCGAGGTCGGTCGACGACCTCTGGGCCTCGGCGGTGGTTGGCCATGGCATGTACTTCAACGTGTTCTCCCCCCCGGGCCTCACCGACGCGCTGGCCCGCGCGATCACCGAGATCCAGTCGAGGCAGGGTTCGGGTTCAGGCGCGGTGGTGTCGACGCGTGACCTGAGCGTTGGCTCGCCGCTGGCCTTTCGGGCGATGTACCGCTCGGGGGAGTGGAGCGGCGACGTGCAGGCGCGCAACATCGATCCGTCCACGGGCACGATCTCGCCGGTGGCGGTGTGGAGTGCTGCGGAAAAGCTGCTCGCGCAGGTGGAGCCTTCGGGTGCGGGCGGTGGGTGGTCGACAAACCGGCGCATCGCCACGCGCACGGCCGCCGGCAGCAGCGGGACGGCCGTGCGCTTTCGCGAGCCGGGCTTCGGCGGTGCGGGCGGCGCGATCAGCACCGCGCAGGCCAACACCCTGACGGGTGGCACGGTGAATGCGGCGCAGCAGAAAAAGATCATCGAGTACCTGCGCGGTGACCGCAGCAACGAGGACACGAGCACCGTGACGCGCGAGTTCCGCCAGCGCGTCTCGGTGCTGGCCGACATCGTGGGTTCGGAGCCGCGCTTCGTGGGCGTGCCCTCGGAGTCCTACCTCGATTCGTACCACCCTGGCTACGCGTCGTTCAGGACGACGCACGCGTCGCGCTCGCCGACGCTGTACGTGGGCTCCAACGGGGGCATGCTGCACGCGATCGAGGCGACGATGGGTGTCGCGACCTCGGGCGCGGAGCGCTGGGCCTACGTGCCGAGCTTCATGTTCTCGTCGGGGGTGGAGGGGCTGCAGGGTCAGGTGTGGCGGGAGACCGACCCGGTGCCCACAAAGTACGAGCACCGCTTCCGGGTGGATGGCACACCGATGGTACGCGACGTGAACTTCGGCCGGGTGGCCGGGGTCGGTTCGGTCAGTACGGACTGGCGCACGCTGCTGGTGGGTGGACTGGGCAAGGGGGGCAGGGGCTACTACGCGCTGGACGTGACTTCGCCGCTGGCGGCCGACGAGCAGGCGGTGGTGAGCAAGGTGCTGTGGGAGTTCGACGGCTCCTCGAGCGGTGACCAGAACCGCGTGGGCTACAGCTTCGGGCAGCCGATGGCGCTGTTCACCGCGGCCGGGTGGGTGGTGGCGGTGAGTTCGGGCTACCAGAACGCGACCGGCACCGGCCATGTGTGGCTGCTCGATCCGCGCAACGGCAGCGTGATCAAACGGCTGGATGTGCCGGACAACTCGGGTGCGTCGACGGCCGCCCCGATCGGTCTGGCGCACATGGAGGCGTACTTCCAGGACGACCGCGAGCAGCGGGTGCTGCAGCTGTACGCGACCGATCTGCGCGGCAACGTGTGGCGATGGGACCTGTCGGGCAACACGGTATCGTCGTGGGGCACGAACGCGACCAAGGTGGCGGCGGTGGGTGCGCCGATCACGACGTCGCCGGCGCTGGCGATCAATCCGGCCAATCCGTCGGAGCGGTGGGTGTTGTTCGGCACGGGTCAGCTGCTGTCGGCCGCCGATACCGGCTCGACGGCGACGCGCACGCTGTATGCGGTGAAGGATGGCGGGCCGGTGACGCCGGCGAGTTTTTCGACGGCGCTGGGTCGTGGGGATCTGCAGTCGGTGAGCCTGACGGGCACGGCGACGGTGAGCGAGACGACCAAGGGCTGGTACATCGACATGCCGTCGGGCGGTCAGATCGTGGTGCCGCCCTTCGTGGCGCGCGGGGTGGTGATCTGGGGGGTGACGATCCCGAGCTCGGATCCGTGCAGTCCGGGCGCGAACTCGTACCTGTACGCGCGCGAGCTGGGAACGGCGGGCAACCGGATCTCGAACGGCAACACCTCGATCGCGGTGAGCGCGCCGATGACGAAGGTGCAGACGATCCTGGGCGGTGGCGCGGCCGGCGGGACGAGCAGCCAGCGCAAGCTGTTGGCGATCGGCTCGACCTCAGCTTCCGACGTGCAGATCGATGTCAACTTGCGGGTGATGCTCACCGGCGGGCGCAGCAACCTGCGCTTCGTGACCCGGCAGTAGAGCCTGATCGGGGCAGGGCGCGCGGATCGCCGGAAATCTGCGCGCAAGCCCTAAAGTTTCGCGCGGTGCGGCCGTAATACGGGGACGTCGAGCGTGAAACGGATCCTGCGCCCATGCCGTGCTTTCCTGACGATGCCGATCCTGTCGAGATGGCGTGCCGCCTTTCTGCGCAGGCCGAGCTCCTGGCGTTGAACGCCGGCCGCGAGGCGCTGCGCGACCCCACGGCGAGCCGGGAGCTGCAGCGACTCGCCGCCGAGGCTCGCGAACTCGCGCGCCGCGGTCGCGAGGTGGCCGAGCATCACCGTCTGCTGGCCGCCGCCGAGGCGCTGGCTGCCCAGGTGCTCGACGATGGCCCGGACGAGGGCATGCTCGTCGATGGTGGCGTCGATGGTGCGTCGCTACCCGACCCGTTTACCGATCCCGCCCGCGCGGCTCGTCGTGCCGTCGAGCGATTTCTGGCGCGAGCCGAGCAGCCGGCGTCATTCCTGCGCCCGGGAAATCTGCCACACTGAGGCATCCGGTCCGCCGGGCCGGCGCTTGCGCCCCGACGAGGTTGCCGATGCCGCTGCAGAACATCGCCCCGATCAACGACCAGCTCGCCGACATCATCGTGCGGGCGGGCGAGCCCTGGATCGAGACCGTGCCGGGCATGGCCTGGACGAAGGTGCTCTGGACCGGGCCCGAGACCGGCCGCTGGGTGGCGCTCTACCGCTGGAAGAAGGGTTTCGTGGCGCCGCCCCACAAGCATCTTTCGGATGCGCACACCTACGTGCTGAAGGGGCGACTGCAGGTTCGGGACGGGATCCTCGAGGCGGGCGACTACGACTACGAGCCCAACGGCGTCGTCCACGGCGCCACCACGGCGCTCGAGGACACCGAGTATCTCTTCGTGTGCGAAGGGCCCGTCGTCTTCTTCGACGAGAACGGCCTCACCGCCTACAAGGGCTGGGAGGAGCTGGAACGGTTGCGGCAGTCGGCGGCGGCACGGGCCAGCGGCTGAAGCCGCGCCGACGTTTCAGGCGAGCGCTGCTGGCTCGCCGCGCGCGGCCCGAAGCCGGCTCGCCAGCTGCCTGCGCAGGCGCACCACCCCGGCATCGCTCGCGACCAGCGCCTCGGATGCTTGCGGGTCGCGCTGGCGTTCGCGCTCGATGGCCTCGAGAAGCACCCGATCCTCCTCGAAGGTGATCGCGTACTGCGCCGCGAGTTCGTCGCCCACCGCCGCGTCGTCCGGCGCGAAATTGCGCAGCTGGAGCGCGAAGTATTGCGTGCTCGTCGCATCGCGCGGGCTCAGGAAGGCGTAGGAAAGCGATCGGTAGGGCGCTGCCGCGATCGCCTCGGGTGTTCGCGGGCTGCCCGCCGGCACGGCGCCGAAGTCCACCCACGAGGTGGCAGGTGCTCGGTAGTGGTAGCGCTGCCAGCGATCGACAAGCCCGTGCAGCCCGCCGAGGCGCCGCATGACCGGCACCGGCGGGGAAGCCTCGATCCAGCGTTCGCAGCAGATGGTGCCGTCGGGCAGCTCGCTGGCGCTGACCGGCACCTCGTCGCCGGCCGCATCGCCGATGGTGCGCTGATGCACGAAGCTGGTATGTGCCGGGTCGATCAGGTTGTCGGCGATCAGCGTCCAGCGGGCCTGGAAGATCGTCTGCCCGCGGGTGAGACCCCAGCCGGGTTGCCCGTAGGCGGGGATCTCGACGAGGTCGGCGGGATCGGCAAGTGCCGGATCGCCCATCCAGACGAACACCAGGCCGTAGCGTTCGATGACCGGAAAACTTCGCACCGTTGCGGCCGGCGGGATGCGCGTCTGGCCGGGTGCGTGAACGCATCGGCCGGATGGGTCGAAACGCAGGCCGTGGTACACGCAGGCGAGGGATTCGGCGCGGATGCTGCCCTGTGACAACGGTGCGTGACGGTGCGGACAGCGATCGAGCAGCGCCGCCGCCTGCCCCGATTCGGTACGCCAGAGCACCAGGGGCAGCCCCAGGAGGGTGCAGTGCAGCGGGCCGGGCGCGAGGCTGGTGCAGGTGGCGGCGGCGTACCAGGCGTCGGTGATGAAGTCGCTCATGGGAGCGTCCGGATGCAGCTTTCGTGCCTGAGGTCGCCCCGTGCTTGGCACCGTGCCCGGTACGAGACCGAGCACTCGCGCCGGGCGATCCGCTCAGTCGCCGTGAGCCTGCTTCACGCTCTGCAGAACCGGCGGGCGTCGCGCATGCCAGTCGGTGATCGCCTGAAAGACCCGCCCGGCGCGCACCAGAAGGTCTTCACGCAGTCGGCCCGAAACCAGTTGTACCGCCACCGGTAGTTCGTCGGCTGTGAAACCCGCCGGCAGCGTGATCGTCGGGTGCCCGGACATGTCGAAGGGCGCCGTGTAGCGGGACAGGCGGAGCCGGTAGCCGGGTTCGTTGCGCAGCGTCGCGATGCGGGCGGCGCTCGGTCCGGCAAAGGGCATCACCGGCGTGATCAGCAGGTCGACCTCGGCCATCAGCGAATCGACCTCGCCGGTGAAGGCCGCGCGTGCCAGCAGGATCCGTTGGTAGTCGGGGCCGCTCAGCGCGAGTCCGGTATCGAGCAGCCCGGCGAGCATCGGCCCGTACTCGGCGCGGCGTGACGGGTAGGTGGCGGCATGCGCCACAGCAGCCTCGACCCCGCAGTGCGCGACCCAGCCGGCAACCACCGCATCGACCGCAGGCATGCGTACCGGCAGCACCCGGGCCCCTGCGCCGGCAAGCACCCGGAGGGCGTCGGCGAGCGCGGCCGCGGCCGGTGCTTCGATGTCGCCAAGCGCCCAGGCTTCATCCAGGCCCACGGTGATACCGTCGAGCCGTCGCCCGTCGCCCGCGAGGAAGTCGGGCACCGGCGCCTGCAGCGCGGTGGGGTCGTCGGGATCGGCGCCGGCGATCGCGGCGAGCATCAGTCCGCAGTCGGCGGCGCTGCGCGCCATCGGGCCGATATGGTCGAGCGAGGCGGCCAGCTCGAAGGCGCCGTGCCTGGACACCCGGCCCCAGGTGGGCTTTAGCCCGGTGACGCCGTTGGCCGCCGACGGATAGCGGATCGATCCGCCGGTGTCGGTGCCGATCGCACCGAAGCACAGGGCTGCGGCCGCCGCGACACCGGATCCGCTGGAGGACACGCCAGTCCATGTGTCGGGGTTCCAGGGGTTTCGCGGGGGCTCGATGGCCGGGTGGTGCGCGCTGAACGCGCCTTCGGTCATCTGCAGCTTGCCGAGCAGCACCGCGCCGGCCTCGCGCAGCCGCCGCACGACCGTGCCGTCGACCGGCGGCACGAAGTCGCGGTGGATCGTGGTGCCTGCGGCGGTCGGGATTCCGGCGGTCCAGCAGAGATCCTTGACCGCGATCGGCACGCCATGCAGCGGGCCGGCGGGCTCGCCGCGTGCCAGCCGTGCGTCGGCCGCGCGAGCCTGCGCCCGGGCGAGCTCCGGGGTGACACGGGCGTAGGCGCGAAGCGCGGGGTCGAGCGCGTCGATCCGTCGCAGCATCGCCTCGGTAGCCTCAACGGACGTGAGCTCGCGCGCGCGGATCCGCCGCGCGAGTTCGTCGATGCTCATCCAGGCGATATCGTCGTCGGTCATGCGTGCGTCTCCGGGGTCGGCCCGCTGCGGGATACGGGCGCTCGCGACGATCATAGCGCGCACCCGCACGGGCTTGCCGCGCGGGTGCGCGGCTGGCCGCTGTTGGCCACGGTGGGCAACGGTTGGCTTATTGTCCCGCGGTTTGCATGGGGAGCGCGCTCGACGTTAGGCTCGATGCTTTCCGAACCGGAGGTCGTGATGAAGACGAACGTGGGAAGTGCGGACCGCGCGATCCGCATCGTGCTGGGCTTCGCGCTGCTGATGCTGGCGGTGGCCGGCGAACTCGGCAACTGGGCCGGCTGGGTGGGGCTGGTCGTGATGGCGACCGGCGTGCTGCGCTACTGCGGCGCGTACTCGATCTTCAAGGTGAACACCTGCGCGATGGACCGGACGCGCTGAGCGCGTTTCGGCAAGCGGGCCGTTGAAGGCGGGCAGGCCGCGCTTGGCGGCCTGCCGAAGCGA
>Ga0315900_10012122_pt1 | contig 10629 bp, 4 predicted proteins | sample LakEriMetagenome_FD_203521 | JGI IMG/M metagenome (GOLD analysis project Ga0315900, IMG submission 203521) | Freshwater fungal communities from buoy surface, Lake Erie, Ohio, United States - Buoy 12 MA114 | ecosystem: Environmental > Aquatic > Freshwater > Lake > Lake biofilm | place: USA: Lake...
GATTTAGCGCAAAACAATAGATTAGATTCAATTGAGAACATTACAGGTTCTCTACAATTACAAATAAATCAGAAACTAAATACTGGTAGTTTCAACGCATATACCTCATCAAACGATACAAAGGTAAATGACCTTATCAGTAAAACAGGTTCTTACGTTACAGAAACCGAGAGTGGTTCATTTGTAACAAGTGTTACAGGAACAAGCGCAACAATCACTGTAACAAAAGGAAATGGTACAACCAATACTGTAACTGTTAACAACGTTAACAATGCGGTTAGTGCATCTTTCGCAACCAACTCAATTAGTTCATCTTTGGCAGCAAACGCCATCAGTTCATCTTTCGCAACCAATGCCGCAACCGCATCTATCGCAAACGATGTAATTGTAAGATGTAAGAGTGACGCAATTACAACCTTATCAAGAGGTACTGTTGTAAGAATCGTTGGCGCAAATGGTGATAACCCACTAATCAACATAGCATCTTGGGAGAATGACCAAAACTCAGCAAATACCTTAGGTATGTTGAGTGAGGATGTTGCACCAAATGGATTTGCTAACGTTGTTGTTCAAGGTAAAGTTCTTGGTGTTAATACCAATGGAATGGCTGCGGGTAGTTTGTTATATCTATCTTCTTCAGGTCAATACACAACATCATCAGTACCGGCACCATATCACGAAGTTAGATTGGGTCAGGTATTACGTGATAACACAAACAATGGTTCAATATATCTAACCGTTGATAATGGTTATGAATTATCAGAACTTCACGACGTTGATATTACAACACCGGCAGTTGGTGATGTTCTAACATACGTATCAGGTGCATACGGACAATGGGTAAATAAGAACGGAACTGAATTGGGTTACGCAAATACCGGTTCTAACGTATTCCAAGGAACTCAAACAATATCAGGTTCATTAAACGTAACAGGAACCGTATACGCAACCTCGGCATCAATTACTTATGTTACATCTTCACAGATTGTTGTAAGTGGTAACACCATAGCGGTAAACATCGCAGTACCTGCTCAAAGATTTGGTGGATTGGTGGCATACGATTCAGGTTCATCTAACGCTACTGCATCTTTACTTTGGGATTCACAAAAGGACCATTGGGTTTATGAAAATGTAAGTGGTTCTTCATACGCAGGTGCTGGTTTAATGTCAGGACCAAGAAACACCGGTTCACTTGGTGACGAACCATATCCAACTTTAAATACAATTATTAGAGGTCAGGGTTCTGACCACTTATATGATTCTAATATAACTGATGACGATACTGTTATCACAATGAAAATTAAAACTGATGTATCAGGTTCTTTATCTGTTACAAACGGTATTACAGGTTCATTATTGGGTAACGCATCTACCGCAACATCTGCATCACACGCAGTTCAAGCAATTAGTTCATCTCATTCAATAAATTCAGATACATCAATCTCTTCAAGTTTTGCTCAGAGTGCTGTATCATCCTCATTCGCAACCAATGCGGGAACTGCAATCTCCTCATCATTCGCAACCAATGCTGACACGGCGGTGTCTTCTTCTTACGCACAGAATGCTGACACTGCAGTTTCCTCTTCATTTGCATCAACTGCAATTAGTTCAAGTTTCGCACAAACATCAATAAGTTCGTCACAAGCACAAAACGCTGTATCATCAAGTTACAGTGATTTTGCGGTGAGTTCTTCATTGGCACAAAATGCGATAAGTTCATCGTTCTCTGATTTCGCTGTGAGTTCATCTCAAGCTCAGAATTCAGTAACGTCAAGTTATTCTAATTACGCAGTTAGTTCATCACAAGCACAGAACGCAGTAACATCTTCATTCGCTGATTTTGCGGTGTCATCATCTCAAGCACAAAATGCGGTATCCGCATCTTGGGCACCAACTCCTGATGTAAGTTATTTGGCAACTACAGGTTCAAATAACTTCTTTGGAACAGAGAATATTACAGGTAGTTTGAATGTATCAGGTAGTGCAACATTTAGAGAAGGAAATTACTTCTTTGATTTACCATTTGGTACTCAAGGATTTAACTATATTACCGCATCAAACACGGGTAACAATAACTTAATATTCTCAGCATTAAACGCGGGAACCACAGTATCTCAAAGTTTACAAATATCGGGTTCTAATAACTTTATTCTTGGAAGGGCAACAACTAATACTAATGATTATGTTTTTAGAATACCAAGTGGTTCTTACAATAACTTTGTTGGAATTCCACCACAATTTAGTACTTCATCATTAGCACCAATTCCAATCTATAGAGGTAACGTTAACTTGGGTACTTCCCCTGATAGATATGTTTTCTCAACAAGTAGTGTTGCTGGTGTAACACCATCAATTTTAAATAACTATATTGCTGGTACTATTCAATTAAATACGAGCCAACAATACAGACCAGCATCAGTTCAAAATAATAATATTAATGGTAACCTTACAGTTATTACTCAAGGTGCGGCAAGTTATTCAACAAGTGGTACCACAAACCCACAAATTTTCCAAAACAATATTCAAGGTACCTTACTTGTTACTAATACAGGAACCGGTTCATATGCGAGTTTAACTAATAATAGTGTCAATTCAACAAACGCAACTATTAATAATACGTCAACACCGACTGCGGGATTATTACAAATACAAAACAACACTATTGCCGGTGGAACACAAACTTTTAACGTAACAGGACCTTCAACAAGTACTCTTAGTAAATTACTTTCTAATAATATTATTGGTGGAATCACCAATACTCATCGTTCAACCGATGTAAGTAACAGTGGTTCATTATATAATTCAATAATATATGGTACAAACTTAGTAGTAAGTGCATCACATCCAGATGGTGTTACAGTAGCAACCGCAACTCCATTTTCAACTGTAATCTTAGGTTCATTTAACGAAACAGGTGTATTATCTGACGCATCACTAACAAAATTTGCATTAGGTACAGGTACCGCAAATGGAAGTAGAAGAACTTCATTGTATGTATCTTCTTCAGGTCAGTTCCACGTAAGAAGTGGTATGGTTCAATCAGGTTCATTGGAACTTGTAAGTAACTCTACCTCAGGTTCTATGAACTTAACGGGTTCATTAAACGTAACCGGTACTCTACAAGTAAAAGGTGGTGGATTAGTTGTAAGTGGTGGTCAAGCACAATTTAACAATGAGATTGTATTCAATGGTGGAACATTCTTCCCACAAGCAATGGAGAACTTTGTTAAGTTGAACGCATCATCAGTTAACACTTTAAACATTGATAACTTCAACTTAAATACACCGGCATCACAATCACTTTGGTCATCAACTGTTGATACAGGTTCAAACTATACACAACAAAGAGCAGAAGTTACCAATGGAGGTACCACAGGTTTTGTACAATTGAGAAATAGTGGTGGTGTAACAACTTATACCATCGATGTCGAGAAAACCGTTGTAACGGGTTCTATTCAAGGTAATGTGGGTGGATTAACAATCAGTTCAAACACCGCATCATTGAACTTGGATAACGGTAACTTCTTCACATTACAATTGGTTGAAGGAACTGACACAAGAATTGAACCTTCAAATATTAAACCTGGTCAAACCATAAACGTAAAATTAAACACCACAGGTTCCGCAACTGTATCATTCCCAAGTTCAGTTAAACAACCAAGTGGTTCACAATATGTTCCAACTACAACTACAGGTGTGGACGTGATTACATTAGTATCATTCGACAGTAGTGATTTGTACTTGGCAAGTGTTAAAAATCTAATTTAATGATATTTTCACCATTTGGATTTAGAAATCAAGAGGTAGGGGGAGTTGCACCAACTCCCACCCCTACTTCTACGCCCACACCATCAAGTACCAGTACACCAACACCCACACCAACTCAAACTTTAACAAGTACACCAACCCCTACACCAACATTAACACCAACCGCAACCACATTACCATTTAGTTTAAGTGGTATTACATTATACTTAGATGCGGGTAATAGTTCATCTTATCCTGGCTCAGGTACCACTTGGTATGACCTTTCAGGAAATGGTAACCACGGAACATTAAATAATGGTCCAACTTACAGTAGTAGTAATGGTGGTTCAATCGTATTTGATGGTGTGAATGATTATGTATCATTCGCATCTGTTAGTAATATGCCAACAGGTAATACCGCATATACCCTTATTGCATTTATAAAGAAAGATACTGCAAGTCGTAGAGATGGTATACTTGGTTATGGTACATTTGGAAATACTCGACAATATCTTGGATTCAGAACATTGGGACCACCATTTGAAACCGAAGGTTTGGTAACATATTGGTATGGTTCAGATTTCTCGGTTACCACAACAGTTAATTCCAATACTTGGTATGGAATGGTTTCAAGATTTAATAAAACATCAAATCAAAGAGAGATGTTCATAAACAACAGTTCAATTGGAACAAACTCACCTTCAGGAACTCTTAACGTTCAACCACAGAGTGGGTTATTGGTTGGTATGACAAATATTGGTAACGGACTTGATGATTATATTGATGGAAATATGTCAGTTGTAATGGTTTATAATCGTTCATTATCTGATTCAGAATTAACTTCAATTTGGGATTATTTTAAAGGAAGATATGGATACTAAAAAATATTTAATATTTGATTTATCAGAGATTGATAAAATTGATTTTTCACAGATTTTAACAACCTCGGCGGATACAATGAGAAAATCATTTGATGGTTCAAAAGGTATTATCAAATGGGATGGTGATGAACCATCTTTCGTCAGCACTCTAAATTCAAAATCATCTATTTATAATATAGAGGAGATACAAGAAGTTCTTTTAACAGAAGAATGGACAGGTCCCATACAAATATCAGGAACAACTAACTAATGGATTTAGAAGCAATAGCACCGATACTTGAACAAATCTTAAAGAAATCTCTTGAAGAAAAGAGATATAGATTTGGTTTTGCCAAATATCAAGGTTTGTCAAATAAGGTTGCCAGTGGAAAACTTGTTAATTCAGTTAGTGTAACTACCGTTCAAAAGAGAAATGAAACCGTTCTATCTGTGTTTATGGAAGATTACGCACAGTTTGTTCAATCGGGAAGGGTACCAGGTCAGAAAGGTGTACCCATCTCAGCGTTGGAACAATGGATTAAAGATAGAAAACTAACGGGTAGAGATAAAAGAGGTAGGTATATAACAAGAAGAAGTTTTGCTTTCGCAATACAAAAAAATATACAAAAGTTTGGAATAAGACCATCAAATTTCTTGGATGTAGCATTTGAAATGATTATGGATGATGACAGAATTATCGAAATCATTGGAGAACAAGCATTTGACGATTTGATAAACGTAATAGAAGGAATTTAATATGTCATTTGGATATCAATCATTATACGCAAACGGCGTAAACTCAAATACCCAACTCAGAAGAGCTGTGGATATGGTGTATCAAAGAGGAGCAACCTACGAGGTTGTATTAACAGGTACTAGTTACTTTTCATCTATGGAATTGGATGTAGATATCTACGTCGAAGATGAGGTTAAAGGAAGGATGCAAGTTGTTCCTTATGACGTATCACAAACCGGTGGAAACTACACATACAGATTCAATGTACGTCCTTACGATTACGTACAGAACTTTTTGGAAACAGAACACTACAGTTATTATTGGTTAAACGATTGGGTATCTACCAACCAAACAATCAATTTAAATAACCCTTATCCAAACAACAAAAAGGTTAATTACAAATACGGATATAGATTTATATCAGGTAATACAACCGTAACAGAATACACCGGTTCTCCAAGTAACAATTTGGTTCACTTCACAGATATTCCATCTTGTGTTTCAGAAACAAGTTTTGTTCCATCAGGATTTACTAATACCGGTTACTACTTCGATATGATTGGTGGTTCATTCCAACTACAAGAGAAGTTTATAAGACCGAATTTTGACCAAGAGATTGGTAGTACAATAGGTACAGGATTAACCATTAATACGGTTGATGTGTATCGTAGATTATCTCCAATGGGTCAATACCTTATGGATTACCCAACGGTACCTGAGATGTCAGAAACGGCAAGATTTTTAACCGATGCTCCACGTATTCAAGTTATCCAACCAAATGAGAACTATGTTCTATGGTTCCTTAATGGACAAACTGGTGACCGTCAAGTTATCGAAGCTGACTTTGCTGTGTTTGAATTCTACGATGTTAGCAATACGAAAATAGATTACTTCGATATTGAGGTAAATTACTCAGGTACATCATATCAATCACCAACAGGTTATACTGATACTCTAAGAGTTTGGTCATTACCTTGTGGACCGGTTGATATTGACAATATATATGAAACAATTGATTGGAATACTGTTGCTTATTACAGAGTTCAATTGTTCTATTCTTACCCAACAAACGTTGAGGACCCTGAATCAATATCAGGAACAACGTATAGAGCGTTATACGGACCAATAGGACCCGTTTCCGAGGAGTTCTTCTTCTATGTGGAACCAAACTGTGGTCCTGAAGATACGCGTCTTGCATTCTTAAATAATCGTGGTGGATTTGATTATTACACATTCACCCAATATCGTCAGGATACAAAGAAAATTGAAAGACAAACTTTCGATAATAGATATTACTCAACTTCATTACAATCACCTGATAGAGATTTAGCAAGAACCGTTAAGACATTTGATACCAATGTTAATAGAGAATTTGTTTTAGAATCTGATTATTTATCCGTATCTTATGGTGAATGGTTACAACAATTATTTTATTCTCCTCAAGTATATGAGGTAAGACCTGATTATATATCTCCAATTGACAGACAGGACAAGGTGTACAAAGATTTGAGACCGATTCAGATATTATCAACGGAGGTTGAAACCATCACCAAGAAACACAGAAAATTAAACAAATATAGAATAACCTGTAAGTACGCAGATTCATTCTTTGTTAACAAAGGATTCTAATATGGCACAACAACAACAAACAGTATTACGAGTACAAACTAACATACCAAATAACAATTTAAATATTGTATCTGGTTCATTATCGATTGCGGCAACGGGATTTACATATTCGGGTAGTGGTACAACAGTTAACCCTTACACAGGTACAAGTACGGGTGCCACAACTACAATTAATTTTACAGCAAATAATAATGGTGGTTCATTTGCATTTAATGTTGAAGATTTTTCTTTTCTTACTATTTATGTAAATGGTGTATATTATGAGGGATATAGTAGTACATATGCAAGTATTGCCAGTGGTTCTATCAATGTTCAAGTTGGTGATGTAATTAGAATAGTTTCTAATAATAGTGGAACCACAATATATAATTCAGTTTCATTTAATCCAATCCCACCTGTTATATATCAATATGACACATTGGATTTATATTCAGATATTCCAATTAAGATAACAAAATCCTTTGCGGAATTACAAGATATTTCAAAAAGAAATAGTGATTTGTCGATTGGATTACAATTACCTGGCACAAAGAAAAACAACAGATTCTTTGAGAACTTTTATAACGTAGATGTCGCCACATTATACTTCAATTCTATTACAAGAATACCTTGTTCTGTAATGATTAATGACCAATCTTATTTTAGTGGATATATGAAACTAAATAAGATATCAGTTATCAACACAAAGGTTGAATACGATGTAACATTATTCTCAACTGTTGGTGATTTATTTGGTAAGATTGGTAACAACTTATTGAAGGATTTGGATTATAACGACCCCGAATATCACTTTAATCACGTTTTCAACAAACGTCAAGTAAATACTTGGCAAGATTATATTCCGTGGCAAGGTTCTGAAGCTCCGTTATATTTTTATCCTGTTGTTCATAATGGTTATAACTACACAGGAGATACCGTAAATATTTCAGGAGCAACAGATGTGGCAACAAGATTGTACACAACAACAATTGCGGGAGCATACGCAAGTAACGCAGCCGCTTATGCTGCTGGTGTAAAAAGATATAGAATTAACTCACCTGAAGATGGTTTATTTGATAATCAATTAAAACCCGCATTAAATGTTAAGGGATTGGTTGAGTTAATGTTTAAAACGTATGGATATACAATTGAATCGGAGTTCTTCAAAACTCCGTGGATGAATATGTTATATCTTTATGGTTATTTTAGTTCGGATACAACAAAATTCTCATACAAAACACAAGCACCACAAGTATTACCACTTGATGGTGTTGATGTCATATTAGATTTTAGTATTAGTAATACCTTCACCTTTGCGTGTTCAACTTGGTATACAAATGAAATCACAACCATAACCGCTTATGTGGTTAAGAAAGGAACTGGTATTCCTTGTTTGTGTTCTGATACGGTTATCGCTGTACCAGTTCTTGAAATATTCCCTTGTTCGGGTTCAGGTTCTTATACAAATACGATGGGACCAATTACCATCCAACCTAATACAACAGGTGGAACATTTACGTTCACATCAAAAGAATATATTGATTGTGGATTGGGATGTCCATTTCTTCCTGAATATCAATCATTCTATGGATTAAATGATATATATTCAAACGTAACACAATCATCTTTACCATTAGCGTATTTACCATTACCTCCAAACACAACATTAGTGTATGAGGATGGCGATTTAATTGATTTTGGATTGGTAATGGATATCAATTTAAAACAGATTGATTTATTGTCATCTATTGCCAAGAAATTTAATTTAGTATTTGTTCCTGACCCAAATGACCCAACAAAGATTATTGTTGAACCATATACGTATTATGTGGGTACTGGTGAGATTTATGATTGGTCAGACAAACTTTCCTTCGACAAAGGTTTTACAGTTGAACCAGCGTTAAATTACGTGGAATCTGAATTGATTCTAAGTGACCTTGAAGATGGTGATTTTGGTAACAAAGCATTTAAGGACCAAAACAACAGAATCTATGGTGAAAATAAGGTATATAATCCAACCGATTTTAAATCACAAAACAAAAAAATTGATACCATATTTTCAGCAGAAATATTAAGACAATGGGACACACCTGACACTGCACCAAATGGTGGTGTTAAGTTACCTCTTGGTATCAACTACGCAGCAAATTCACAATCTCAAGCTAGTGGTAACTCTCAGGTTGTAAACTGGCAATACACAGGTGTTAAAACAAAACCAAAATTATTCTATTGGGTTGGTAACTTCAATCCATTCTTGGATACAGTTAATGAGTTTCTCCCATTTAGTGGTGGTGTATTAACCAACGCTGTTTATATCTGTGAATCCGATGGAACAAATCCTCTTTCATCATTTAACGTACCCATTATTTCTCACACAATGCCGGTAGGTAATCCTGATACAAATAAAATTAATAATGATTCCATTTCAGTTTTATTTAATTCAGAAGAACCGGTTGACCTTGGGGTTGCACCATATTCTGTATATACAGAAAACGATGCATATAATTTATTCTATTCAAATAGGGTAAATAATTTATACAACAAAGATACAAGATTTTTGAATGGATATTTTAATCTTAAATTATCTGATGTCAATAATCTTAGAGCAAACGATTTAATTAAAATTAATGAACAATATTTCACGTGGAATAAAGTAAGTGATTTTAATCTTACCAATCCTGAATTAACCAAGGTAGAATTAATACAATATAACAACGTCGTAAACACATATCCAACAAGATATTTCCAATATTATTATTGTGACAATCCAAGTGTTGTATTTAAGTTCCAAACCGATATGACAAACCCAACATTGAGTGGAAGTAGTTATGGTTTTAGTACATTCTACGATTATAACGTTGGTATTTTAATTAGTGGTGGAACAAGTGCGGTTACAGGATTTACTTCAACAAACAGAGATACCCAAGTTATTGCTGGATTCCCTGAGACCACATATGTTGCATACACAATATATGAGGTTACTGAAGCACAATACAATGCCAGTGGATTACCAAGAGATTTGGATACTTTGTATTATGATTTGGTTTATAATGTATTTGATGAAGGTCCATTAAATACTTGGGCGTGGCCGGCTTACATATATACAGATTCTCCGGCGGGAATTCTATTTAATTTATTTGAAGATTGTGCTGCTTGGAGTAGTGCGGTTTCTGCTTATGGAATTACGAGTGGTTCTTCAACATATCACGGAACATATATTACACCTTCACCAACACCAACTTTAACATCAACTCCAACACAATCATTACCGGCAGAAGGTATGAGAGGTTCGTTGATTATGTCATTTGACAAAGAGATTGACACTGACCCGATTGATTACTATCAGGTTAGAGTTAATGGTGAATTGAGGGAAAGAACATACGATGACGTAACTGAGTTCTATTCAACCTATATATTCACCGGTGATACTGTTAATATCTTGTTAACAACCAATGGTCAAGCGTACTACGATTTAAGTGTTTACAGAAGAGATTACACAACCGATGACCAAAATGGTGATAACGGTATTAGAGATACATTCATCACGGCTCAACAATTAAATTATGGTTCAACATCAGTATCTGTGACCTTTACTGCAAGCACACCATCGGACACATATAACTTTGAATATAGAGTTGGAATTGGTTCTTGTTTTGATAGCGGAACTGGTTTTGATGG
>Ga0315900_10012124_pt1 | contig 10628 bp, 13 predicted proteins | sample LakEriMetagenome_FD_203521 | JGI IMG/M metagenome (GOLD analysis project Ga0315900, IMG submission 203521) | Freshwater fungal communities from buoy surface, Lake Erie, Ohio, United States - Buoy 12 MA114 | ecosystem: Environmental > Aquatic > Freshwater > Lake > Lake biofilm | place: USA: Lake...
GTGACTCATGGGCGAACCGTACTTCGCCACGCGCGGGGTGGCCCACCCGTCCTGCGACGAAGGTCACCGGACCCGCCTGTTCACAAGTGATGGTCCACTGATTTAGCGTTCAGCCCATCGGGGGAAATCAGGGCCTTCAGGTCACGTTCTATGGCGTGCGTGGATCCACTCCATGCCATGGCGATGACACGCGGCGCTACGGCGGAAACACGTCGTGTGTCGGTCTCGACGCACCCGGTGAAGATCCGCTCGTGTTCGATCTCGGAACTGGTCTGCGTTACTCGTGTGGCCAGGCCGGTGTGACCGCACCGTTCCGGGGTGCGTGCTTGCTCACGCACATGCACTGGGATCACATCCAAGGTCTTCCGTTCTTCGTGCCCACGTTGCGCGACGGTGCGCACTTCGACATCTATGCGCCCACACAGGACGACGGTCGCACGGTGGCCGAGGTGTTCGATGCGATCATCCGCCCGCCGATGTTCCCGATCGCGTTGCGCGAACTGCCCGGAACCTTCAAGTTCCACGACGTGGCCGACGACGACTTCATGGTCGGTGGATACCAGGTGCGCAGCCGCCTCGTTCCGCACATCGGAAACACGCTCGGTTTCCGAGTCACTTGGAACGGTAAGACGGTCGTCTACTTGTCTGATCACCAGATGCCGCTTGACGGTTCGATGGGCCTCACCGCTGGAGCGCGCGAATTGTGCGAAGGTGCCGACTTGCTCATTCACGATGCGCAGTACACGCCGCACGAGTTCGTGAAGAAGAACAACTGGGGTCACTGCACGGTGGAGTACGCGCTGTGGGTGGCGGCTGAGTGCGGTGTGAAGACGTTGGCGTTGTTCCATCACGACCCGGCGCGATGCGACGACGACGTCGACCAGTTGCTCGAGGCGGCCAAGTGCGAGGGCGACAAGCGCGGTGTCACCGTGTTCGCGGCGCACGAGGGCCTCACAGTCACCGTCTGACCCCCACTCACTCACGCACCCCGGTGTTCTGGTGAGGATTCTTCACCCCCTGGGTGAAGAATCCTCACCAGAACCTCACTGGTCTAGGGTGATTGCGTGACCGAAGCGTCGATTGATCCTCGCCACTTCCGAAACGTCCTCGGACATTTCCCCACCGGCGTCACCGTCGTGACCGGCCTCGACCCCGATGGTGTTCCGCTTGGTATCACCATCGGCTCGTTCGTGTCGGTGTCGCTCGATCCTCCGTTGGTCGGATTCCTCCCGGGCAAGTCGTCACGCTCGTGGCCGCGTATCGCCGCCGGCGGAAGCTTCTGCGCGAACATCCTCGGTGCGGGCCAGGACGAACTCTGCTGGCGCTTCGCGAAGGAGCCGGCCGAGGGCGAGCCGCACAAGTTCGGCGGCGTCGACTGGAAGCCCGCACCGTCCGGATCGCCGATCCTGCCCGGTGCCATCGGATGGATCGACTGTTCGGTCGACACCGTGCACGATGCCGGCGATCACCTCTTCGTCGTCGGACGGGTCAACGCGATGGAACACTCCGACGCGGTCGACAACGCGATGATCTTCTTCCGGGGCAAGGTCGCCAAGATCGACATGCCGCCGGCCTGACGATGGATGCCGTTGGCCTCGTCGCCTCGGTGATCCTCGGGGCCACCATGTGCGTGGCTGCTTTCTCGAAGTTGCGTACCGGTCGCGCCTGGGAGACACAGGGTGCGGCACTCGGAGCCCCAGTCGGCGTTCTGCCCCTCGTGCCGTGGGTCGAACTTGCACTCGGGGCGCTTCTCATCGTGCGGATCGCAGTGACAGCGGTGTCAATCGCGACACTCGCCCTCCTCGGCAGTTTCTCCGTCCTGCTCGCGGTCAATCTGGCGCGTGGTCGTCGTCCGGTGTGCGCATGTTTCGGAGAGTGGAGCACCAAGCCGCTCGGGCCGGGTCACCTGGTGCGTAACGGAGTGCTCGAGGCACTGGCCGTTCTGGTGCTCGTGGCGTCAGTCGCCTAGAACGATCTGCAAGAAGGCGCACACTCGCGCCTCGTCTCGCCAACGGTCGTATCGACCACTCGCACCTCCGTGGCCCGCACCCATCTCGGTGCGCAACACGAGTGGCGCATCGTTCGTGCGCACGGCGCGAATGCGCGCGACCCACTTGGCGGGCTCGTGATACGCCACGCGAGGATCGTTGAGTCCGGCGGTCACGAACAGCGCCGGGTACGAGCGCGCGGTCGCGTTGTCGTACGGCGAGTAGGTGAGCATGCACGACGCGAAGGGTTCGTTGCGCGGATCGCCCCATTCCTCCCACTCGGTCACGGTGAGCGGGAGCGACGGATCGCTCATGGTGGTGACCACGTCGACGAACGGAACCTCGGCCACGGCAGCCGACCACAGCTCGGGTCGCAAGTTGATGCACGCTCCCACCAACAGCCCACCCGCACTGCCGCCGCGAACGGCGAGACGAGTGCCGTCAGCCAGACCGCGGCGAACGGCATCGTCGGCCACCGCATTGGTGTCGTCGAACGTGTTGCGCTTGTTGAGCAACTTGCCGTCGAGATACCACTGGCGGCCCATCTCACCGCCACCGCGTGGATGCGCCAGGATCCACGTCCAGCCACGATCGACCAGCGAGAGCCGAGCCACGGAGAACCACGGCGGCATGGAGGCTTCGTACGAGCCGTAGGCGTACACGACGGCCGGGCCGACCACACCAGAACTCGCCAGGCGAACCACGTCGTATGGCACGAGCGTTCCGTCGGCGGCCGTGGCCCAGTGACGAGTGCTCTCATAGTGCGCCAAGTCGACGTTGGGTGTGGGCGCCCGCTTGAGCATCACGCGCTCGGCCGTGTTCACGTTGTGTTCCCACACGGTGGACGGTGACACCAAACTCTCGGTGGCGAACCGCACCCACTCGGTGTTCCACTCCGGGTTCGCGTCGAGTTCGACGTCGTGGGGCGATTCGCCCAGATCGATCGTCGTTGACGAACCGTCGCGTCGCACGATGCGCAAGCGCGGCTGGGCAGCGACCCATTCGTGAACCACGAGATGCGACACGAACGGATCGACTCGCGTGATGCGATTGCCCGCGCTGTGAGGGATGAACTCGGTCCATTGATCGGGCGCATCGGTCGGTGCAGTCATCACTCTGAAGTCGACGGCGTCGAGATTGGTGAGGACGACGAATCGATCACCCCAATGATCGAGGTGGTACTCGAGATTCTCAGTGCGCGGGCGAACGACTTTCGGTGCGTCGAGTGGCGAACGCGCCGAGATCAACCACGACTCGCTCGATGTCTTCGAGTCCGAATCGATGACGATCCACTCGCCATTGCGCGTGAGGTCGATACCCACGTAGAACCGCTCGTCGGCCTCGTGGAAGATCTGCACGTCGTCGGATTGCGCGGTGCCGAGTCGGTGGCGCCACACCGTGGACGGCCGTTCTTGCTCGTCGTACGTGACGTAGAACAAGTGCTGCGAATCGGCGCTCCACGCCGTTCCGGCCCACGACGTATCGCGGATCTCATCAGCCAGATCGGTGCCTGAACCGAGATCACGCACGTGCATCGTGAAGTGCTCGCTGCCGTCGACGTCGAGCGACCAGGCGAGCAACGATGCGCTCGGGCTCACGTCGAAAGCACCGAGGGAGAAGTATTCGTGAGCGCTCGCCTCGGCGTTTTCGTCGAGGATCACCGTCTCGGTGGCGGTGTCGCGCGAACGGCCGCGGCAGTGAATGGGATACTGCGATCCCTCTTCGGTGCGAGAGACGTACCACCAGCCGTCCTTCAAGGTGGGCACGCTCTGGTCGGTCTCTTGAATGCGCGACTTGATCTCGCCGAAGATCGTCTCGATCAGCTGCTCGTGCGGCGCGAACCACGCGTTGCAGTACGCGTTCTCGGCCTCGAGATACGAGATGGTGTCGGCGTCGTCGCGATCGGCGAGCCAGTAGTACGGGTCGTCCACGTCGCCGGTGGGGCGCGAGAGGCGAGTGGGTTTGATCGGTGCGACCGGAGCGGGGCCGATCGGTGCCGGGGGAGTCGTCGACATCGCCGCCAGGGTATGTGTCCGATCGAACGCCGCCCGCCTCGCCGATGGGAACCTGGTCACCATTAGCGTCTCGCGCATGCGGGTGTGGATCGATCAGGACTTGTGCACGGGCGACGGCCTGTGCCTCGACCACTGCCCCGACGTGTTCGTGCAGTTGGAGGACGGCATCGCCTACGTGGCCGAGCAGGGCCAGGCCCTGAACGACCCGGGCGGGGCGGGCAGCCTGGCCTGGGTGCCGCTGAAGCACTACCAATCGGTGGTCGATGCGGCTGAGGCCTGCCCCGGTGAGTGCATCTTCATCGAGATGACCACGGCCTCGGTGGCCAAAGCCTCCTGACCTGCCGGTGGACTCGGCCCGGTCAATTGTTACTATGGCCGTAGTGGAAATTCCCCGGGTGACCGGGGCGCCCGACCCCTCGTAGGAGACCCTGAATGACCTCGTTCGACCTGGATCTCAGCAAGTACTCGCTCGGCTGGAGCGACGACGTCGAGTACGCGTTCGCGCCCGAAAAAGGCCTGAGCGATCGCGTGGTCGATCAGATCTCGTGGTGGAAGGGCGAGCCCCGTTGGATGACGCAGTTCCGTCTGCGCAGCCTGCGCCTCTTCGACAAGAAGCCGATGGCGCCGTGGTTCGCCGAGAACATGCCCGACATCGACTTCCAGGACATCTTCTATTACCTGCGCCCGGCCACCGCTCAGGTCGACGAGTGGGACGACCTCCCCGAGCAGATGAAGGCCACGTACGAGAAGCTCGGCATTCCTGAGGCCGAGCGCAAGTACCTCGCTGGCGTGACCGCGCAGTACGAATCGGAAGTCGTCTTCCACCGCAACCGCGAAGATCTCGAGGCGCAGGGGATTCTCTTCTGCGACATGGACACCGCGTTGCGCGAGTACCCCGAACTCGTCAAGCAGTACTTCGGCACGGTCATTCCGCCCGGTGACAACAAGTTCTCCGCGCTCAACAGCGCGGTGTGGTCGGGTGGCTCGTTCATCTACGTGCCGCCGGGAGTCGAGTGCGACATGCCGCTGCAGGCGTACTTCCGCATCAACTCCGAGAACGCCGGCCAGTTCGAGCGCACGCTCATCATCGCCGACGAGGGCTCGAAGGTGCACTACATCGAGGGCTGCTCGGCTCCGGTGTACACGAGCGACTCGCTCCACTCGGCCGTGGTGGAAATCGTCGTGAAGCCGAGTGCTCGCGTCACGTACACCACTATTCAGAACTGGTCGCCCAACGTGTACAACCTCGTCACCAAGCGCGCTCGCGTGGAAGCCGAGGGCCACATGGAGTGGATCGACGGCAACATCGGCTCGAAGCTCACCATGAAGTACCCCAGCGTGTACTTGGTGGGTCCGAAGGCCACGGGAGAAGTGCTGTCGGTGGCTTATGCGGGCGCGGGCCAGCACCAGGACGCCGGCGCGAAGATGGTGCACGCGGCGCCCGAAACCACGTCGAAGATCGTGTCGAAGTCCATCAGCAAGGACGGCGGCATCACCACGTATCGCGGACTCGTTCGTGTCGACGAAGGTGCGTACGGTTGCAAGAGCCACGTGCAGTGCGACGCGCTCATCCTCGACGAGACCAGCGAGAGCCGCACGCTTCCGTACATGGAAGTGGGCGAGAAGGACGCACAGATCGGTCACGAGGCCACGGTCTCGAAGATCGCCGACGAACAACTCTTCTACTTGCAGAGCCGTGGGCTCTCGCAAGAGCAGGCCATGAGCATGGTCGTGAACGGATTCATCGAGCCCGTCACGCGCACTCTGCCCATGGAGTACGCCGTCGAATGGAGTCGCCTCATCGAACTCCAGATGGAAGGCTCGGTCGGCTAACCCGAGAATCTGGTGAGAGATCTTCACCTCTGAGGTGAATTTTTCTCACCAGATCATCACGCTAAAGTCGGTTGAGTTATGCCGATGCGTCAGGAGTGCAAGCACTTCGAGAGTCGCACCTATCCCAACGGCGACACGGTGCGGAAGTGCAATCTCGATCTCGCGCCCGATGCACCGTGGCGTTGTCCCGACAACTGCGCGGGCTACGACCGCCGCCCCGACGCCGGCTGGAGTTACGGCTCGCTCATCACACCGTCCACACCGCACGAGCCTCCTGGCCTCGACGACGGCTCGGCCGCAGCGGTGCTCGATCAGGCCGAAGACATCGTGAACGCCATCGGCGCGCAGGTGATGGCCGACGTGGCGGCCCAGGCCGAGTACGACGCCCAGCCGCGTTGGAAGCGCGTTTTCAAGCGCAAGCCGAAGAACTGACGGGGCCTTCGCCCGGGCAATTTCCACTATCCCGGTAGTAGAATTTCCGCCGTGCCCGTGTTGACCCCCGACATGGTGCGCAGTTCTGGCGCCTCGTGGCCCGACGTTCGCTCGTCGGCCCTCGCGAGGGCCGCTGCGGCACCTTTTCCCACCACCGACCTCGAGCATTGGCGATACAGCCGCATCGACGACCTCGACCTGGCTCGTTTCGCGCCGGCCGACACCCCGAGCACGGTCACGGGTGGCAGTGCAGACGCCATCGTCACCCGCGTCGCAACCTCGGCCGCCAGCGCCGACAGTGGGTTCGAGCGTCTCTTCCCGTCGAACGTCGACGAACTCGAACTCTTCGCCGCTCTCAACCTCGCCCACATGGACGTGATCATCGTGTCGGTGGCCGCCAACAAGGTGGTACCCGAACCCATCGTGGTCACGCACGAGTTGAGCGGCAACGGCAAGGCATTCTTCCCGCGCGTTGTAGTGGAAGCCGGTCGGAACAGCGAAGTCACGGTGGTCGAGCGATTCGTGTCGCCCGATGGTGATTCGCTCCTGGTGGTTCCGGTTCTCGATGTGCGCGCCGAGCAGGCCGCGCGTGTGCGCTACCTCGGTATCAACGAACTCGGTACCTCCAGTTGGCTCATCGGCGATCAGCAGTCGTCGGGCGATCGCGACTCCGACACGTTGCTGGCCACCGTCGCTCTCGGCGGCGATTACGCGCGCGTGTCAACGGCCGCACGACTGATTGGTCAGGGCGGCAACACGCGGCAGGTTGCGTTGTACTTCGCCGGTGGCACGCAGATGCACGACTTCCGCACGTTGCAGGAGCACGTGTCGCCGCGCACCACGAGCGATCTGCTGTTCAAGGGCGCGGTTCAAGACACCGCCAAGAGCGTGTACACCGGCCTCATCAAGATCCACAAGGACGCCAAGGGCTCGGCCGCGTTCCAGACCAACCGCAACCTCACGCTGTCGCACGGAGCCTGGGCCGAGAGTGTTCCCAACCTCGACATCGAGACCAACGACGTGAAGTGCAGTCACGCTTCCACCGTCGGGCCCATCGACGAAGACCAACTCTTCTACCTCGAGAGCCGTGGCGTACGCCCCGATGTCGCGCAGCGACTCGTGGTGCTCGGCTTCTTCGACGAAGTGCTCGCGCAGTTGCCGGTGGGCGAACTCGCCACCTCGCTACGTGCGCAGGTGTCGCGCAAACTCGCGATCGGAGAGCCGTCATGACCGCGGTGTGCCGTCTCGACGACTTGGCACCGGGCACGGCTCGCAAGTTCGACGTGAACGGTGTGGCCGTTGCCGTCGTTCGAATCGGTGACGATGTGTATGCGATCGGTGACGTGTGCAGTCACGCCAACGTGTCGCTCAGTGACGGCGAGGTGTGGTGCGACGAGAAGCAACTCGAGTGCCCGCGCCACGGCAGTGCGTTCAGCCTCGTGACCGGCGTTCCCAACACGCTGCCGGCCACTCAGCCCGTGGCGGTGTATTCGGCTCGTGTCGACAACGGCAACATCGTGGTGGAGGCGAAGTGAGCACTCTCGAGATCCGCGGCCTCACGGCCACCGTGGCCGGCAAGCAGATTCTCAACGGCATCGACCTCACCATCTCGTCTGGTGAGGTGCATGCAGTGATGGGCCCCAACGGTGCCGGCAAGAGCACGCTCTCGGCCGTGATCATGGGCAAGCCGGGCTACACCGTCACGGGCGGTCAGGTGTTGCTCGACGGCGTCGACATGCTCGCGCTGCCCACGTGGAAGCGCGCCGCGGCCGGACTCCACCTCGTGATGCAGTACCCCACGGAAGTGCCCGGGGTTCAACTCGACGCGATGCTCGGAGAAGCGCTGCGCGATCGCGGCCGCGAGAAGGAAGTGGCCTCGCTCGGTGCCACGCTGCGGGCCGAGGCCGGTCGCATCAACTTCGACGAGAAGTTCCTCGACCGTGCGCTCAACGTCGACTTGTCGGGTGGCGAGAAGAAGCGCAACGAAACGCTGCAGATGTCGGTGCTCAAGCCCAAGATCGCGATCCTCGACGAGCTCGACTCAGGTCTCGACGTGGATGCTCTACGCGATTGTGCGCGCCGGGTGATGGACGCGACGAGCGAAGACAATCTGGGTGCGTTGGTGATCACGCACTACAGCCGGTTGCTGGAGGAGTTGCGTCCGAGCAAGGTGCACATCTTGGTGAAGGGTCGCATCGTCGAGTCGGGCGGACCCGAACTGGCCGATGTCCTCGAACGCGACGGCTACGCCGCCTTCTCCGCCTAACCCCTTGTGGATCTGGGTGAAAAATTCGCTGGAATCCAGTGAGATTTTCACCCAGAACACCAAGGTTCAGCCCAGTGAGGCGCCGCAGTCGGTGACGGCCTGGAGCATCGAGGCGTTGAAATCCTCGGCTGAGGTCGTCGCCTCCCCGGTCAACTCGGAGAGCGCCATACCTTTCAGCATGTCGACGTCGATCTTGTCGGTGATGCAGGTGGCCTGCTCTTCGGTGAACTGCTGCGTGAGCTGAGCCTTCATCGTTCCGACCATGTCGACGCAGTTGAAGACAGCGTCAACGATCACCTCGAACTCGGCGTCGTCGAATCCATAGGTTCCGATCGCAGCGAGACCACCATCTCCAAGACCCAGTTCGATCAATCGATCTTCACCGATCTCGGAGATCATCGTCCCGGCTACGCAAGCCGCTTCCTCCTCGGTGGAGAAGGTGCTGTCGTCGTCCTCCATGAACGCCTGCGTGAGGGCCTGGCCGAACTCCGAGTCGGCCTCTTTGGCCGCACCGGCCGACGAGCCTCCGAGGTAGTCGTTGGTTCCGTCTCCGCCGCCACAGGCGACGAGAGCGAGTGATGCCGCCGCGACAGCGGCGAAGCGACGGATGTTCATGGTGGTCCCCTCCATCGGCTCCGCAGGAGGGGACCGACCGAACGATCCTGTCACATGGCGCGCAAGCGGCGGATTCTTTCCTCGGTGCTCGGGTGGGTGGAGAACAGACGAGCCAGGTTCACACCAGTACCACGACGCTGCTGTTGGAACTCGGCCAACGGATTGTGGATGTAGGCCTGGGCCTGCGCGGGGGAGACGTTCATGGGCATACGCGACGCCATGACCTCGATGCGCTCGAGCGCCCGCGCCAACGACTGCCCACTGCCGAGGAGCTCAGCTGCACTGCGATCGGCCTCGAACTCACGACTGCGACTGATGGCCATCTGGATGAGTGACGCGGAAATGGGAGCCAACATCGAGATGAGCATCACGGCCAACGGGTTCGGGCGATCTTCGTCGTCGCGTCCGCCGCCGAACAGGGCCGCGAAGTACGCCATCTGCGCGATGGCGGAGATGGCCGTTGCGATGGCGGCCGCCACCGAACCGATGAGGATGTCGCGGTTGCGCACGTGCATGAGTTCGTGCGCCATCACACCTTCCACTTCGTCGGCCGGCATCGACTTCAGCAGGCCCTGGGTCGCGCACACCACGGCCGTGCGTGGACCACGACCCGTGGCGAATGCGTTGGGCTGTTCGGAGGGCGAGATCGCCACGCGAGGCATCGGCATGTTGGCGCGAGCGGCCAGCGATGCGACCATGCGGTAGAACTCGGGTGCATCGGCCTCGGTGACGATCTGCGCCTTGGCGGCGCGCAGCGCCAACTTGTCGCTGAACCAGTAGCTGCCGCCAACCATCACGAGAGCGATCACGAGGCCGAACATCACGGCACCCGATGAACCGCCGCCGAGCAGTGATGCGATGGCCACGATGAGGCCGCCCAGGCCGGCCAGCAGGACCGTGGTCTTGAACGTGTTCTTGATCATGGGTGTGTCTCCTTGTGCAGACGAGTGATCAGAAGTCGAACATCTCGCCGAGCAGGCTCTTGGTCTTGCTCTTCTTGTATGGGCGGCCGTACTTGTCGTACTTGACCTTGTAGCGGTCGTCGTCGTCCCAGTCGTCGTCGTCCTTGTACTTGCGGGGGAGCGGAGCCTCGAACGATGGGTTACCACCGGTGGAGCGCTCGATGATCTTGTCGAGCTCACCGCGGTCGAGCCACACGCCGCGACAGTTGGGGCAGTAATCGATTTCGACGCCACTGCGATCGGACATGACGAGTGATGTATCGGGACAGGTGGGGCACTTCATGATTTCCTCCTAGTTGTTCGGGTTGGTACGGCGGATGATGATCTTGCGGATTTCCTCGAGCCACAGCACCGAGGACGCGACGGCGATGCTCACGAGCCATTGCGCTGTGCTGATCGACGTGGTGTCGAACAGGTCTTGCATGAAACCGACATGGGTGACGCCCACCTGAAGCGTGATGACCGCAGCGAGGGCGACCCACAACTGCCAGTTGGTGAACGTCTGACGGCGGAACAC
>Ga0315900_10012125_pt1 | contig 10628 bp, 27 predicted proteins | sample LakEriMetagenome_FD_203521 | JGI IMG/M metagenome (GOLD analysis project Ga0315900, IMG submission 203521) | Freshwater fungal communities from buoy surface, Lake Erie, Ohio, United States - Buoy 12 MA114 | ecosystem: Environmental > Aquatic > Freshwater > Lake > Lake biofilm | place: USA: Lake...
TTAGAACCGAAGATGGTAATTGATTTTTTAAACGACAAATCTGTTATTCAAAATGACACTACCAATTAGTTTTAAAACCTTTAGTAAAGACCCGTACAAGGCTACCATGTTTATGGTTCTTTGTGCTATTGCATACTTGTATGTAGACAATAAGATTAACTACACGAGTCAGATATCTAAACACGAGCAAAAGATAATTGTGCTTGAACAAAAGGTTGATTTATTAAGTGTAGCATTAAAACGTTCAGACAGCGCATTAGTAGCTGTTACAACTAAGTTAGAAGTATTAACACAAATGGGGGCTATTAAATAATGAAATATCTATTACTCTCAGTTATTACAATACTAGCAGTAGCATTGTCAGAACCTAAAGGAGAATTGGAGTATGATTCATCAGTAGACTCATTGCTTGCGAGGACTAACAACACATTCAAAAAGGCATCAACGGTGTGTGTTAAGGCTGAAAAGCAACAAGCAAAGATGATGACAGAAGTAAAGGAGAAAGTTGTATTGTTAGAAAAAGAGAAAGAGGAACTACAAATAACATTAACAGAAACGAAATCTGAACTTCAAAATGTCAAAGAAACTATTAATAATAACGCTGCTGATACTGGCGAGCAGTTCAACTTATTCCCAGAGAATTAGGACAATAGGTTCAGATACCTTTGTAACATTTAGTCGTGAGCAAGCAAAAGCAATTAATGATACTTTTGTGTCTCAAAAGGGCAATATTGCTCGTTTAAAAATACAAGATAGTTTAAACATTATAAGTGTTAAATCTTTAATACAACAGGACAGCATTCGCAAGACCAAAGACAGCATAACTTACTACCAACAAGTTGTGCCTGTATTAACTGAAATAAAACAATTACTTGCATCTCAGGTAGAGCTACCATTTAAACGTAATATTGAAATAGGTGCAGGGGCAGGTGCATCGACATACTTTGGTGAATACAGGCCATTCAGCTCTGTTATAAACGGCAAGTACTACATCCCATCAGGGGTAGGTCTTTTAAAGTACAACTACCACAAGCATTTAACATTACGACTTGAGGCCATTGGAACTAAGGTATCAGTTGGGCCAATCAACAGAGAGTTAATAGTAGGCTACTTATTAGCTGATTATAATATAGCACCTAATATGTACAGCATAAAGGTAGGGATGATACCAACAATAAGTGTGGGTTACACGATATTTGGGGTAAGCAATTCAGTAATTGTAGGGGCTGGTATCAAGTCATACTTTACGGACAAGACAGCATTGGAGATAAACATAAGACACACATTTACGGATATCGACAATATAGGTATCGATGATAACTTTATTTTTGGGCATTTAATAATAACAAGACGTATACTATGAAATTTTTAAAGGAATTGTTTGACGATGGGAACACCATCAACGAGAAAGCAGTGGTTGGTTTTATTGCTTTCATGATGCTTGTAATAGCATTGGGAGTAGACTTGGTTACAGGGTATTTTGGAAACCCACTCGTAATTAACGAGTTTATATTCGATGGATTTATGGTAATAGTTTTAGGCAGTTTTGGGATAGCCTCAGTAGACAAGTGGATGAATAAAAAAGATAATAATAGTACAAATGAGTAACATATCAAAACACATCACGTTAAAAGAAGCCACCTATTCTGCAACAGGTGAAGCTAAGAAGATAGACAATAGCCCTACGGCTGAACATTTAGCAAGCATGAAGTTGTTAGCTGAGAAGGTATTTGAACCTGTAAGAGAATGGTACGGCAAACCAATTAAGATTAACTTATTTTACAGAAGCAAGGCATTGAACATGGCTATCCCTGGCAGTAGTTTAACAAGCCAACACTCCAAGGGTGAAGCAATGGATATGGACACGGCATCTGATAACAAGAAGATATTCGACTATATTAAAGATAACTTAGAATTCGACCAAATTATTTTTGAGGGAGGTACAGACGCAAACCCTGACTGGGTGCATGTTTCATACAAGGCAAAAGGGAACAGAAAACAAGCATTAAGGATGCGTAAGGTTAACGGCAAATCAACTTACGAGCCATATAAATAGTACTAAGATGAGCACAACACGCTATAAAGATTTGGTAGTAATGTTATTTGCGTTATGCATTGCATTGCTTGTAATAGACAGATGTAACCACGATAAGTTGCATTACGAAGAAGTTACCGCATTAGACAACAAGGTAGCTGAACTGCAAGCCGACAGAGTGCTTATGCTAGACAGCGTAGATGCACTTAATGAGTCGTTACAAGTAGAACGTGAAGCATTGCCTAAAAGGTTAAAAGAGTACTCTAAGAAGTCTGTAAAGGAGCGTGTAAAGCTAATAACATTGATTGATACGTTTGCAATACAGACAGATACAGGTGCAATATTGTCGATGCATGGTGTTGATAGCATAAATAAGTTGACAATACATTACCAATCTTGCATGGTACAATCTGAAATAAAGGACACGATTATAACGCATTTAAACAATGTTATTCAAGCGGATAGCGTAATCATTGCCACACAGCAGAAGAGCATGAAATTACACAAGAAAACCGCCAAAATCAAAATGATTAAGGCGGCTGTTGGTTCGTTTTTAGTTGGCGTAATTTTCGGGTTGGTGATTTAAGCCTCTGCGTTTCTTTTCACTATCATCAAATCTGTTTCTTTCGTTTTGATACAAACCCTTGCAAGGTTGTTAAATTCACGAGCATTAGTTATGGTACGGTATCGCATACATTTCCATAGTTCTGATGATTGATTAAAGAAGGGGCTCTTCTCATGCGTGTTCAAGTCTAATATGTAATGGTTACTGCCGAGCTCGCACTGAATTAATGCGAACTCGGTTGTCTTGCGTTTAAGTTTCATCTTTCTTTAATTTGTTGTTTAATGTTTCTGCCTATCTCTTCAGGCGTGTACACCTTGTCAGGCATAACAGTCTTTACCTTAAGTTTTAATTCAGATGCGATGCTTTCTTTAGCACGTCTTATCTGTTCAATAGTTGCGTTTCCGTACATAGTTGTTTAATTAACGGTGAATATAAAATAATAAAATAGTAAGAAGTATGTTAACCAGCACAACATAACCGTAATGTTGGTAATGGTTTTAAACAAGGCTCTCATATCTTACTGAATTGTGCTTGTTGATTGTAATCTTCAAGCATTTTGTTAATGAAGTCAAAGCCAAGATGTAACTGCTTGGCAAAGTTAATAACGTCATACTTGGCGTACAACATAGTTTCTTTGTCGAACTCTTCCCTTACATAGCCACGTAAAGCCTCTATACGTAGCGTGTTTAACTCTGTGTTGGTAATTTCAAAGTCTGTCATAGTTGTTGTTTTAATCGTTTGTTAATTTGTTGAATACCCATGCTATTATTCTAAGCAAGTGGGCAAGTGCTAATAGATAGAACATATCATTGTTGTTGAATTGAATAGAAGTCTTTAATGTAACGATTCTCACGTTTGTCAAGCAATTCGAATAGGGCAATCATTTGTTCTGCCTTGGTACGACTCTCAAGGTTGCCCTCTATCTGCTTACCTTTGCTGTCTACTATTCTGTACAATGTGATTACTTTGTCTTCCATGTTATTGGTTATTAATTGGTTGTTATTCTATTTTACGATATCCGTTCTTGTCCGTTACCTTGTCAAGCACCTTGATTGTTAATTCCTGTTGGTGCTGTATTTCCTTTTGTAGATAGATAACGGTCTCTAAATGTACTTTACATTGCACGTATTGCACGATATTACCCAAGATGAGTAAAACTACCAATAAGGCACATAAGTGCGTTAGAATTGCTTTAATTGATTCTTTCATGGTATTAATAGATTTTAGATATAACTTCATCGTAAACGAATTGGCTATCGTTGTTTAATAATTCAAGCTCGTACTCTGTCATCTCACGCCCAAAATATGTGGCTCGTGAAATATACGCATCGCAGTAGTCTGGTGCATCTCTATGGTCTATGTCATCTACTTCGGTGTGTGATATTTGCGAGTAGTCAAGTTCTACTTTGGCTTCTTGTGGTAGAAAGCATTCAGACAAACGAAGCGTGAGAAATGAATCGGTTGATGATTCATTGATGACACCTAAAAAGTCTATAGCTTCAAGCAATGTTAAGTCAACCCAATGGTATTTCGTGCCAAGCACTTGAATCGACTTTTCGCAAAGTGTAGGATAGGTTGGGGTGTTTGCAAGCATAAGATATGCTTTGTCATGTTTTAATCTTTCTAATAATGTTTTCATGTTGTTGTTGTTTAGTTTTCTGTGAATGATGCCTCGCAACATGGCGAGGCTGGTTCTTTGTGTGGTTGATTACTATATTCGCCACCTGTTTCTATGTAGATAGGACTTTCAAAGTCATGACCACAATTGTCACACGTAAATTCCATATGTTTTAATTTTGGTTTATGTACTCTATACTATACACCGTTTCAGATGTATCATGTTGTACGGTTAAAAATGTTTCTGTTTTCTCTGTCTTTATCGTGAACCTTTTTAATAGGTCATTTAAAGTTATAAGGTAGTTAACGCAATCTGAGTAGTCCTCAGATGTATGCATACTATAATTGTCGGGGTACTTTACTACTGCAAACATATGTTTATTATATTATTGTGATGTTGTTATCTTTAATCCATTCTATAACGATGCGCTCGGCTTCTTCGGTGCATGAAGCCATATCACCTAGTCCCATGTCATCCATGTCAATAAGCGTTTCGTATATTTTAAACTTTAGGTCATCGTATTGTAATTCTGTAATTTGTGCCATAATTTTAGTTATTTAAATTGATTGTAAAATTTCTAAACAAAGTTGTTCGGGTATTCGTGATCTTTCATAACTACCCTTTTTACCTTGTGTACCAGTTTGACTACCCCTTGGAGCAGGTTGGTGATGGCAATTTTTATTACCATTGTGACAGATTGGTCTTGGTATCCATTCTTGGCTATTAGTCCAAATATCTGTTGGCTTTGCTCTGTCGTCACCATATTGGCAATACCATATTGTGTGCCTTTTAAACTCTTGCATAAACGGCATTTTACGAAGCATACCCCTTGGGTTTTCAATAAAGTATACCATATTAGGGTTTATTGTCAACCATTTCTTGATTAAACCTATAAAATGCTGATTGACTTGGTCACACTTTTTAGCGTATTCAGTTTTTGGTTCAATACTATTTGTTCTGTGTGTACTGCAAGCAGCTATACTATAAGTTGTACAATCAGGAGATGCCCAAACAAAGTCAGGCACGAATGGCACATCACTTATTTTTAATTCTCCAATATCAATAGCTAAATCAATGCCTTCAAAGTTTTTCCAATCAATAGAAAACACATTGTATTTAAGATGTTGTGCTACTTTACCGATAGATCTGCTACCCGCAAATAGTTCTAATACGTTTTTCATTTGTATTAATTATTTAATGCGTGTATATCTTTCTGTCCTTGTATCCCATTCGTCACCTACTTCAGCGTTCTCTGCCCAGGATAGTAACGTGTCATCGTTATCGTTTGTCTCTGCATCGTCAGAGTCATCTTGTGGTAAGCCCGCAAATTCAAATACGGCTTTGTAGCCACGACCTGATTTGTCAATCCAAAAATATTGTCTTTCGTCTTGCATAGTTTTATAATTGATTAATGTTACATTCTTCTATTTTAGTAAGGTAGTAGTCATACCATTGGTTGAATCTTTCTTGTATTTCATCGGTGTAATTCTCACCATCATACATTTCATCTTCATTATTGCATATGTCGCCTGATTCATAAAGTGTTCTGTCATGTGCTAACTCAGATGCAAGTTCTAATGCGTTGATTGTAATATTCATAATTGTGTTTATTATTTTATTCTGTTTACTCCTGCTAACCTTGCGTTTATTTTTTGTATTACTTCCTCGTAGCTTTCTTGCACCTCAAAGTATCCATTGTTACTCCACCCGACTACGCAAGTTTCGTCTTTTTCGTTAACGAATACACGTTTTAATTCGTTAATGTTGCCAATGAATGGGTCACCGTTTAAATCTGTTAATTCAATAAAGTTCATAATGTTGTTTGTTAAGGGTTGTTTATTTTTAATTAAATTTTATTTTGAATATTGTTTATGTATTTTTACTATTTTTTCAGCAATAAAGTCAAGCACATTATGCTTATAGTATTTTTCTGATAAGAGAGATTCTTGAAAGGCAAGTCCAATCATCTCAATACCTCTTGTGCTATACCTATCAGTTGTTATAGGGCTTGCATACAAGCAAAAGTCTACTTGACCATTAAAACGAGTGTTGTCAATAAATTGCGGGAACACAATATTAATTTTACGAGTATTAGTAAAAATACCATTGTTATAACCAACATCTGCCTTAAAATGTAAACCTATTTCGTTGCATAATTCTTCAACTTGAAGACAAACTTCTTCAAACAAAATTTTGTTTGCTTTTTCAAACGCTTTTGTTTGCTCTATGAATGTTTGTTGTTTAGTGTCAAACTCTGCAATTTGCCCTTTAATTTGTTGCGCTAGTTGGCTCATTGGCTTGGACTCAATGTCATTTAGTCTGATAAACTCATTAGTTATTGAGTCAATAATTTGTTGTTGGTTTGATGTAATCATGTTTTTAATTATTAAATAGTTGTTGTTTAAATTGATTGATTATTGATTAATAGATGAAATCAGGGAAATCACACGGCTCGCTTGTAAAAGAGCAATATGGACAAGTTATTTCCTCGTCATTAAGCTTGTGTAGTAATACATCACCGCATACCCCACAATTTACTATGTTTACTCCGCTATCTATCACGAGTTTCATTAGTTCTAATTGATTTGTGTCCATGTTATAATTGGTTGTAAATTGTTGTTTTACCATCAAATGTAATCTCGGTTACTTGTGCAAGGTTAATCATACGATAACCTTCGGCATCTGTTGACCATACAACCTTTAACCCTTTTTCTTTAGGCTCAAAAGCCAAACCTTTGCCCGTGACTCCCTTGCTCACGCCAGTTCTGCACGTCATTTTGCGTAGTGTGCCATCCTTTTTGATAAATTTAATCGTAAAAAATTTACCATTTGTGCGGTCAATATCTTGTGATAGTGAACGAATGAATACTTCTTGAGTTGTTTCCATGTTGTTTAAGCAGTTATAAAGTTAGGCTCACGCTTAGAAGCATCAGCGTGTACATAAAAAAATAAATTAGGGAAGAAATTTTGTAGTCTTGTAACTTCTGCTTCCGCTTCCGCAAGTGTAGTGTATACACCTTGCCAACCAATCAAATCATGGTTTTCTTCGATAACGTGATAATAAGTTTTAGTTGCCATGTTGTTAATTATTAATTTGTATTACGAAATTTGTATCATCTTTCTTGCCTCTACCTTTAGCAGTCAAGCCTACAATAACATTGGTAGGGTCAAGGTAGCGTAGGTCATTGATGTCACCATTGATAACTGGATAGCCTAAGTATGTATCAGGCAATTGATTGAACACTGCGGCAACATTACCACCTAACTCAAGGAACTTGCGACACTCAGCGTCATTAGTTTCTGAGCGTGAGAATGTGAGACTATACTTGCTGTCAAGGTATATGATTGCACGTTTGTAATTCTTAGTGTAATCGTAGAACGTAAGGTGCGTGAACTCGTTAAGTATATCTTTATCAAGCTTGAGTTTGAATAGCATGATAAAGTCAAGGTCAGATGTACCATTAAGACGAATAGCTATACTGCGATTGTCAAGCATACCCTCGGCATTGATAAGGTATAACTCACGATACAATTGTGTAAGAAAGCCTACGGTGTCAGAGAAGAACCAATCAGTCTTACGTTGACGAGCAGCCTGCACATTACTGAACTTACCCATGCCTGCGGTGTTGAGACAAGCAGTGGCACACCCTACGGAAGCATGACCACATACATTCTTGCCGAATGAATTAAGTTTGTGTGGGGATAGGTGCAAGATATAAGACTCTGCTATATCCTGGCTTTTGGCAGTCTTTACATTGTTACTGCCGTGTGTGAGTAGTTGCTTTTTAAACTTCATGGTATTATTATTAAAATGGTACTTTATTGTATTCGTAGTGTTCTTTTTCCATTAACCATTGCTCATTAATCTCATCTTCGATAGCATTGGCTATTTTTATTAAGTCAATAGAGCCTATTGTGTAGCTTGTTTGGTCTATCATATCTAAGAAGTCAGTTGTATTCTTTTTAATACCCGTAAGGTCTTGTATGTAATCTATGGTATCTTTACTTACATTAGAGAAGTACGATAGATATTGCTTGAGTTCAGCATTGGTTATCTTGCACTCGAACGGTTCATACTCATACGCATTCTTACTAACCTTCTCGTTACCATAGTAGTAGAAATCTAAATCGTATTTATAGCTATCGTTACTATACCAATCACCATTATCCCATACACCTAAGCTCTCGTTAACAATAACGTGGTCATCATTGCTATCTAAGAATAACAACTTGCTACTACCAATATACTTTTTAATAGATTCAATAGTCTTATCACATTGTAAGAAGTTATGCTTGTACTTTTTAAGCATCTCATTGAATTGGTATGTGTCGCTGTGTTGTTGGTTACCTAAGCCACTAATGATACCATTGTGTACGAAGCCTAAGTGTTCGTTAGTAAAGAAAGGATGCAAGTTAGTATACTTCTCGTGTCCGCTTGTGGCTATCCTAAAGTGTAGCACTATCTTGCCGTCAATCATTGCACGTACTTTGTAGTACTCGTCAATGAATAGTTGCTTGTCGTATGTTTTAAAAGCAGTCAGTACACCATTAAGATTGTACAATAAGCCTGCACCTTGGTTGTTGTTCTCCCATGAATTGTTTAGTACTTCTAAAGATAATGGGTTTGTTGTGTTTAAAATTGCAATACACATAATTGTTTTTATTAATTGTTATTTTCGTTTACGTTTATATTCTCGAACTTAAGACTGAATTTAATTAGTCTATCCATAAGTACGTTATACTTCTCGTTAGGGTACATCTCCATAAGTAACTCACGCAATGGACTTGTATTGGCATTGAAGAAAGCCTCTTTTACACAAGATGTTTTGTGAGTAACAATAAAGTTAATCAACCTTGCACGCCAGTGTAGTGTAGTAACATTGGGTACGGCTGATACAATTCTGTACTCGATACGATTGCTATGTATCTTGATAGCTTGATACTTCTCGTTCTCTTCTTTGAGATCATTATTATTCTTGCCCTTGCAATAGTTTTTGTCAACACGCTTGTAGTATAGTGCATAGAATAGTGGCGTATAACCTTTGAGTTCGTCAAACAATTCCTCGCCACTCTTGTTTATCTCGCTTAGGTTGATATGTCCGCCACATGACTTGCTAATACTCGCATTGATATGAGCAACAATAGTTTTGTTAGACATAATATGTTCGTGTATCTTGTCGGGTATTAACTCGAACTTAGGACTAATTAACTCATAACCGCTCTCGTCATCAAGGCTACCATCACGTTCTTTCTTCCAACTTGGGCAAACATCTTCGAACTCGTCAATGAATAAACTTTCTTTTACATCTGTATCTTCTTTCTCTATCTCGAAGCCTACAAAGAATTGCGGGTTATCCGTAAAATTAACCTCGTGTAATCGTCCGCTATGGTAATCTCGTGTGTATTCTTCTTCAGGTTCGGGCTCAGATTCATAATGATACTCGCCATCACTTTCCCAATAGTAAGCATTATCAATATGCTCAATACAACCATCACACATTATAACAAGGTCGAAGTCGCTAATGTCAACATACCAATCACCATCATAATATGTAGCATGGTTCTCAGCAGCCTCACGATTCCAACGCTCTGATTGTCTACGACTAACCCATACGGTAACTGTTTCTTCTTCTTGCCAAGCATGATAGCGTTGACAAAAGTAAGCATCATCAATATGCAACACAGCATCTGTATCTTCAGTGACTACATAGTTGTCAGCATCATAATAGAACCCATCTTGCACAAGCACATCAACATCATTAATGATATTATCCAGTGTAACATCATAATTGCGTATTGAACTTTTTATATTATCAATACTTGCATTATTATGCTCATTAAGAAACTCTAAAAATCGTTTAGGCTCGACATCATAACTGCGAGCAATTGAGATAATCTCACGAAGTTCTGTAATGCTACGTTTTAGCATTGTTGTTGTTGATTCCATAATTTTAGTTGTTGTTGTTATGTTTTTATGAATTTGTTTTTAATTCAAGGGTTTCAAGTATTTCATGTTCATCTGTATCTTCTGAACATAATACCGATTGTAGATGATAATCTTTCACATCACTCCATCGTACAATACCCCAATAGTGACCATGATATTTAAATATTATTCCATCTCTCCCAATGCCCAATACTCTTTCTATATCATCCTGGTCATTGTTGTGGACAATGCGAACATCTTCGTGACTATTAATAAAGTCAATAATTTTTTGATTATTCATAATTTTATTTGTTGTTTTTATTATTAATTATTTTACGATATGTTCAGCGAAGTAAGCCAATGCCCACACAATGAATAGCGATATAGCCAATTCTTTTTTAGTTAATTTCATGTTGTTTTGTGTTTATTTTTTCTATATGGGAATATCATAATCTCTCTGTCCAAATCATTTGCAAATTCCATT
>Ga0315900_10012128_pt1 | contig 10627 bp, 8 predicted proteins | sample LakEriMetagenome_FD_203521 | JGI IMG/M metagenome (GOLD analysis project Ga0315900, IMG submission 203521) | Freshwater fungal communities from buoy surface, Lake Erie, Ohio, United States - Buoy 12 MA114 | ecosystem: Environmental > Aquatic > Freshwater > Lake > Lake biofilm | place: USA: Lake...
CCTGGCGGGGGGGCCCGGTGGGTGGAGTCCGGGTGGGGGCGTCGTGGAGAGGTGTGTGGTTGGGTATCGGACGGTGAAGAGGGTACCGATGATTTGGCGTGCGGGCGGAGGAGGGCGTGCGGGTGGGCGGCAGCGGCAGCGTGGCGAGTTGTAAACGCTTACACTTGAGGGTCGGTCCAGCGGCAGGTGCAGGGAGGGGTTGTGATCCGGTTGAGTGGATCGTGTGTTCTGAGCGCGGTGAGGAAAGGAGCGGGCCATGGTTGCGAGCGGTGCGCTGAGGCAGGTGCTGGGTGCGGCGGCGGCGGCGGCGGCGATGATGGCCGGCGGGTGCGTGCAGGCCAATCGCGCGGCGGGGCCGGATCGCACGGCGGGGCTGAATCTGAGCCGCGTGCCGGCGGCAGCGCCGACGGCGCAGACGGATCTGACGCCGGTGCCGGAGGACCTGGTGATCGCGATGCCGGCGTCGGCGGGGATTGCGCGACCGCCGTTTGCGGGCGTGTTTGACGCGGCGACGGAGAAGATGCTCGAGGAGGTGCAGTACGGGGCGTTCAAGTACTTCTGGGAGACGGGCAACCCGACGACGGGGATGATCCCGGACCGCTCGAGCAAGACGCTGGTGAGCGTTGCCGGGGTGGGCTTTCAGATGGCGGCGATTGTGATCGGGGTGGAGCGGGGGTGGATCACCAAGGCGCAGGGGGCCGAGCGGTGCGAGCGGATGCTGCGGGCGCTGCTGAGCAACCCGGTGAACCGGTATGCAGGGGTGTTCCAGCACTTTGTCGACGGCACGACGGCGGGGCTGGCGGACGGGGCGTATGAGCAGGTGGTGAGCACGATCGACTCGGCGCTGCTGTTCAGCGGGGCGCTGGTGGCGTCGGAGTACTTCGGCGGGGAGGTTGCGCGACTGGCCGATGAGATGGTGGCGGCGGCGAACTGGCAGGCGTTTGTGGTGCGCAAGGGCCGGCCTGAGGAGGCGTGGGCGGCGGGGAATGTGTCGCTGGGGTGGAAGATCACGGACAAGAACGACCCGGTGGGCGGGGGCGGTGAGCTGCTGCCCTATGCGTGGATTGACAGCGGGTGCGAGCACCGGCTGGTGAACTTTCTGGCGGTGGCGGCCCCGAAGCCCGAGCATCGGCTGCCGGCGGAGAACTACTACCGGCTGCGGCGGGGGTTGGGGGACTATCGCGGAACGGGGCCGATGGTGTGGTTCCCGTATTCGGGCGCGTTGTTCGTGAACGCGTTCAGCCACTGCTTTATTGACTACGCCGGGATGGGCCCGGACAACCCGGCGGCCTTCGGGCAGCGGGCGCGGGTGCGGGTGGACTGGTGGGAGAACAGCCGGCGGATGGTGAACATGCACCGGGCCAAGGCGATCGACAACGCGGCTGGGCGGCCGGGCTTCGGCGAGAACGGCTGGGGCCTGACGGCGAGCGACTTTGCCGGCGGGTATCAGGTGCCGGGGGTGTTCCCGGAGAAGTTGCCGATGCCGTGGGCGAAGCCGAATCTGGATTACTCCACGTGGGCGCAGAAGGACAACTACGGGGACGGCACGCTGGCGCCGTACGGCGCGGGGATGGCGATCATGTTTGAGCCCAAGGCGGCGGCGGCGGCGCTGGCGCATTACAAGGCTCTGCGGGGTTCGGACGGCAAGCCGCTGGTGTGGGGTGATCCGTGGCAGCCGGAGAGCCAGGGCGGCGGGTACGGCTTTCTGGATGCGTTCAACCAGGCGAGCGGGTGGGTGGCGCCGGAGTACGTGGCGATTGATCAGGGGCCGCTGATCATCGCGATTGAGAATGCGCGGACGGGGCTGATCTGGCGGCTGTTCCACCGGCACCGGTTCGTGCAGTCGGGGATGGAGCGTCTGGGGCTGGAGATAGACCGATAACCCAAGGTCTGAATACGTCGTGAGCCAGTCGAGCGTGGTTCTGGACGGATGGGGCGGGAAAACGGGTGAACTTGGGTAAACTGCGGCGGAAACTCTGAAGAGTCGGGAGATAATGCGCTTGACGGATGGGTGGGGATAGGTGATACTGAAAGCGATTACACGCTTGGTGGGACCTGGGCACTGCGTGGGTGTCGGGCCAACCGGGTGAACCTGTCGGGCCAATCGGCCTGGCAGCCCAGCATGGGAGCAGAGACGAATGAGCACGCGCTTGACGATTGGTGCGCTCGCGGTGGTTGCCCTGGCCGGTACGGCTTCGGCGCAGATCACTTCGGCCAACGGGTACAACATGAACTACCGGAACATCTTCAATGCGTTCCCCGGTAGCACGATCAACGTGAACGGCTCGGGCACTCCGGCGACGGTGAGCGGCCTGAACGTGACGCTGCAGGAGCAGATCCCGGCGAACAGCCCGGGCGGGTTCGCCAACCGTCACTTCTCCTGGCTGAGCACCGACGGCGGGACGACCCCGTACCGCGTGCAGGCCAACGAGTCGTTCCAGATCGACTTCACGATGCGGCTGAGCCGCAACGTGTCCGAGGACGGTCGGAACATCGAGGGCGGCATCTGGTTCTGGCCTGAGGCCGATCTGGGCGCCACCAACTTCCGCGACGGCGGCCTGTTTGTGGTCTCCAACGGCACGGTGTTCGTCGGCGGCGCTGACGCTGAGTTCAGCCTGCTGGGCGAGCGCGCCGGCGCTCCGGGCAACCCCCCGGCTCCGCTGTACTTCGCCGGTGACCTGGCCCGCGTGTCGTTCATCTACTTCGCCCCGGGCGAGGTGAACGCTGCGACCGGCGCGTATCGCGTGATCTTCGAGAACGTGACCCAGGGCCGCACCGTTGACACCGGCATCCGCCTGTGGAACAACGAGGCTCTGCTGAACCCGAACCCGAACCCGGGCCGCGGGATCGGCCTGACGGGCGCTGCGGTGGGCTTCCGCAGCCAGTTCTCGAACGTGGCGTTCGAGGACAACACCATCACCAGCGAGTACAACGTGCTGCGCATCATCCCGACCCCCGGCGCCGTTGCGGTGCTGGGCCTGGGCGGGCTGATGGCGATGCGTCGCCGCCGCGCCTGAGCGGTGAGCCTCTAAAGAGAATCGATCGCAACCGGCTCCGGCAACGGGGCCGGTTGTTTTATTTGGGGGCGGTGGCAGCGGGCCAAGGGGGGCGGGTCGGGGAGGCGGAGGGGCGTTGGGGGTGGGGGTGCGGAAAGCGGAGAAAATGCTGCGGGGCGGCTTGACAGGCGACGGCGAGTGTGGCACAATGAAAGCGGTTACATGCTGGTGAGGCACGCGGACGACCCCGACCGCACCGAAGGCGTGCTGATTCACCGGCAGGGTCCGGGCCATCGAGCGGGGTTGCGGGGCAACCAGCGGTGGTGAGAGAGCGGGAGTGGGGTCGGGCCGGTGTGCGGCCCGATGAAGTCGGATCGGAGCGAGACGGCGACGGTCGGTTGTTGGCTTTTCACCATGCTTGCAAATCCATTCGGACAGTTTGTGCAGGACGGACGGGCGTTTGCGATCAGCAACCCGGCGACACCGATGCCGTGGGTGAACGTGATCAGCAACGGGCGGTATGGGCTGGTGGTGAGCCAGAACGGCGGGGGCTTCTCGTTCTATGACGATGCGCAGCACAACGTGCTGACGCGGTGGGAGATGGACCTGGTGCGGGACTGCTACGGCAAGTTCCTGTATCTGGCCGACCTGGAGAGCGGGGCGATCTGGTCGGGGGCTCCGCAGCCGTGCGGGGCGGACTTTGACCGCTACACCTGCACGCACGGGCTGGGGTTCACGACGTTCGACACGCGCAAGCACGGGATTGACTGCGAGTGGACGATCAGCGTGGCGCCGGAGGACCCGGCTGAGGTGTGGGCGGTGAAGCTGACCAACACGGGGAGCACGCCCAGGAAGCTGCGCGTGTCCTCATGGTTTGAGTGGTGCTGCGGGGTGGCGCCGGACGCCAAGCGCGAGTTCCACCGGCTGTTCTTCAACACCCGCTACGACGCCAAGCGGCGGGCGATGGTGGTGGGGAAGAACATGTGGGACATTCCGCGCAAGAGCGAGAAGGAGCACTGGAACGTGCCCTGGCCGTACATGGCGGCGCACGCGGTGCACGGAGCGTTTGAGCGTGAGATCGCCATCGGCGACAAGTCCACGTTCCTGGGCAAGTACGGCAACACGGCGACGCCCGCGGCGATGCGGGCGGACGCGAAGACCCTGACGGGCGGCTTCGGGCGGTTCTGCGATTCGGCCAGCGGGCTGGGCGGGGATCTGACGCTGGCGCCGGGCCAGAGCGTGGAACTGCACTGGGTGATCGCCGTTGGGCATGACGAGGCGGGGCTGCTGGCGACGCTGGACCGCTACGCCGACGCGAACACGGCCAAGGCCACCGCCGGCAAGGCGACGGCGGCCTGGCAGGGCCGGCTGGGCAAGACGAGCATCAAGACTTCGCAGGCGGACTTTGACCTGCTGAACAACCACTGGCTGCCCTACCAGGCCATCTCCGGGCGGCTGTGGGGCCGCACGGGCTATTACCAGCAGTCGGGCGCGTTCGGCTTCCGCGACCAGTTGCAGGACTCGCAGGTCTGGCTGCCGCTGGATCCGGCGGGCACGCTGAAGCAGATCATGCTGCACGCCGAGCGGCAGTTCTCCGACGGCAGCGTGTACCACTGGTGGCACGCGCTGGCGGACTTCGGCAACCACACCGCGTGCAGCGACGACTACCTGTGGCTGCCCTTCCTGGTCGCGGCGTACATCCGCGAGACGGGTGATGTGGGCATCCTGAACAAGACGGCGCCGTTCATCGACTCGGGCAAGCCGGAGGGGAGCATGTGGTTTGCCCGCAAGCAGGGCAAGCCGACGCCCACCGCGGACCCGTCGCGGCTGGTGCCGGCGCAGGCGAGCATTGCCGAGCACTGCCGGCTGGCGATTGCGCGGGCCTTTGCCCGCACCAGCGCCCGGGGGCTGCCGTTCATCGGCTCGTGCGACTGGAACGACGGCTTGTCGGCCATGGGCGTGGAGGAGAAGGGCGAGAGCGTGTGGCTGGGGCAGTTCCTGTGCCACGTTCTGGAGCAGTGGTCGGTGATCCTGCGTCGGGTGGGCGATGGCGCCAGCACGCAACTGGCCGAGACGTATGCCTCCAAGCGCGAGGCGTACCGCGCAGCGATCAACCAGCACGCGTGGGATGAGACCGGCTGGTACCGCTATGGCACCAAGGACAACGGCGAGTGGATCGGGGCCCCGAGCTGCCAGGAGGGCAAGATCCACCTGAACGCGCAGACGTGGTCCATCCTCGCTGAGACGGGCACGCCGGAGCGCAACGCCAAGGCGTGGGGCGCGGTGAAGCAGCATCTGCTGAGCCCGTATGGCCCGCTGCTGCTGTTCCCGGCGTACACCATCCCGGACACCACCATTGGCTACGTGACCCGCTACAGCCCGGGCAGCCGCGAGAACGGCGGCGTGTACATGCACGCGGCGACGTGGGCGCTGGCGGCGGCGGCGAAGATGAAGGACCAGGCGGCGGTGGGGAGCATCTGGAAGTCGGTCTCGCCGGCGACACGGGGGCAGAATGCCAGCGCGTATTGGGCTGAGCCGTATGTGACGCCGGGCAACGTGGATGGACCGCTTTCAGACCTGCCGGGGCGGGCGGGCTGGACGTGGTACACCGGTTCGGCGGCGTGGCTGAACCGGGTGAGCCTGGAGTGGGTGCTGGGCATTCGGCCGGTGCTCAACCCGGTGGGGGCCAAGTCGGTGGCGGGGTTGCTGATCGACCCGTGCCCGCCGGTGGACCTGGGCCGGGTGACGGTGAAGCGCACCTGGCGGGGGCGGGCGGTGCGGATCACCTTCGACGCGGCGGAGTTCAAGGCCGGCGTGTCGGCGACGGTGACGGTGAACGGCCGGGTGATCCCCGGTGGCGTGCTGCAGGAAAGCGATCTGGAAGGAACCTATTCGGTGTCGGCATCGAACGGGACAAACGGATCGGCAGGGGCGGGCGTACACAGTGAGGGGGAGCGGGTGGTTGACGTGGTGGTTCGGTGGCTGCCCGGGTCTGTGGCGGAGCCGACGATTGCGGGAGGGGCAGGTGTGGTGGGTGTGGGGGGTGGGGCTGTTTTGGCTGCGGGTACAAGGAGCTGAGCATGAACGGGCGGACAAGGACGAACGGGTCGGCGTTCACGCTGATTGAGTTGCTGGTGGTGATTGCGATCATCGCGTTGCTGGTGGGCATTTTGTTGCCGGCGCTGGCCAGCGCGAGAACCGTGTCGCGGTCGGCGGTGTGCATGAGCAACCTGAAGCAGTTGGGCACGGCGATCGTTATGTACGCGGACGCGAACAAAGAGCGATTCCCGGCGATCTGGAGAAAGTTCGGGACACCGACGCCGGGGTCTAATCCGGACCTCTGGGTGGGTCCGGGTCAGAGCATCTTGTACCAAGTGGGCGCTGTCGGTCTGTTGAACCCTTACCTGGGCGGTGAAGCGGACCCCGACTTTGGCTTCAACACCGCGGCTATGGTCGAGTTCCATAGTGACCCGCAGAATCCAGCCAAGGTGCAGGCTCCATTTAACTGTCCGGCCGCCATCGGAGCAGCAAGCGTGCGGGGCCCGATCAATCGACCGTTTCTGAATAACGCGAGCCGAGTGTTTACCTCGCCATTTGAGTTCCTGGACCCATCCACACCGATTGTCCGCTGGACAGAGTACTGGTTCAACGATTCACTGCCGACGCCCACGAGCGGTGTATCTGGTCTCCCTCTCTCTCGGATCCGCAACTTCAACGATGTGGTGATCGCGACGGACGCGCTGGATGACTTTCCGCGGCACACGTTGAACAGTCGGAACGCGGGAAGGTCGGGCCAGAACGCAGGCTCGACGGGTAAGTTTGGAGCCAACAACTTCGCTTTCGGGGACACGTCCGTCCGGACGATTGAGTATCGCGACTACAGGTTTGGTCGCGACCGTTACGGAAACGTCGGCCAGTTCTATGACTGGGGTCACCGGCTCGTAACCAACCCGTGATGTTCTCGCGGTGGTGTCTGTGGATCGGCGGTGTGCGGAGGGCTCTTCGTGCGACAGTGGATGAACGAAAATCCGAGAGTGACGGTGAGTGTGGTCGGTGGTTTGCTGCTTGTCGTACTTGGATATGCGCTTCTGCGGGGTGGCAGCAAGAGTGCGGATGTTTTCGATCCGGACAACCTGCGAGAAAATGTGACCATCGTCTACTCGGATACCGGCGATCGGGAGGAGATGCCGCTCGGACGGCTGGTTGGCATCATGACCGGGCAGACAGGGCCCAACAAGCCGCTGCCGCCGAATTTCGCATTGCTGAACAGCAAGACCAAAAAGTCCACCGGCAAGCTCGAGGATGAGGCTCGCTGGAAGTCGATCATCGAGCAGGTCAACCAGGAAGTGGCCCGCATGACCAGCGGGGAGAACAAGGCCGCGAAGTAAGCCCGTCCGTGGACACCAAGCCCTCCATCGTCGATCTGGGCCGCCGTGCGGCCGTGGGCGGGCTGGCGGCGGCGGGCGTGGGCTTTGCGCTGTTCGGGCCGCGGACCGGGCGTGATGGGCAGGGGCAGCGGAATGCCGGCGGTGGTGGCGGCGGGCGGGTTGTTCTGAACTACTGGGAGAAGTGGACGCGGCACGAGGGCGCCGCGATGCAGCGGGTGGTGGACGCGTTCAACGCATCGCAGCAGCGGATCTTCGTGCGCTATCTGGTCACGGCGGACATCGGGCAGAAGTCGCTGGTGGCGATCGCCGGGGGCGACCCGCCGGATGTGATCGGCCTGTACTCGTTCAACGTGCCGGGGTATGCCGACGCGGGGGCGCTGCTGCCCCTGGATGAACTGGCGCCCAAGTTCGGGCTGAACCTGAGCGACTATGCGACCGGGGTGCGGCGGGTGACCAGCCACCGGGGGCAGTGGTGGGCGGCGGTGAGTGCCGCGGGGTCGATCGCTTTGTACTACAACCGGCGGGCGTTTGCCGAGGCGGGGCTGGACCCGGACCGGCCGCCGGCGACGATCGCGGAGTTGGACGCGGCGAGCGCGAAACTGCTGCGGACGAGCGCGGACGGGGGACGATTGGAGCGGGTGGGGTTCTTTCACCCCGAGCCGGGGTGGTGGAGTTGGCTGTGGGCGTACCACTTCGGGGGCCGGATCTATGACCCGGCCGGCGACCGGGCCTTGGCGGACAGCGCCGAGAACGTGCGGGCGATGGAGTGGATGGCCGAGACGGCGCGGGTGCTGAGGCCGGAACGCTCCAAGCCGTTCCGTGAGGGGTTCGGCAACTACTTCACGGATGCGAACCCGTTCTTGACCGGCAAGGTGGCGATGATCGTGCAGGGGCCGTGGCTGGCGAACCTGGTGGGGGCGTTTGCGCCGCAGTTTGATTACGGCGTGGCGCCGTTTGCGGTGGGGCCGGGGGTGGCGGCCGACCCGGCCAACCCGATCGGGCTGATCGACACCGATGTGCTGGTGATTCCGCGCGGCTGCCGCTACCCGGAGGCGAGCATGGAGTTCATCGCCTTCACGCAGCGGCAGGAGATGGCCGAACTGCTGGCGGCGGCGCACTGCAAGCCCTCGCCCCTGGCGAAGGTGAGCGAGGGGTTTGTGGCCGGGCATCCGAACCGGGGCATCGGCGTGCACTATGGGATTTTCGGGAGTTCGCGGGCGTTTGTGCCGCCCCAGACGCGGGTGTGGCAGCAGTACAAGGACGACTTTGACACGACGGTGCAGCGGGTGTGGCGGCTGGAGGAGACGCCGGCGGCGGCGATGGCGGGCTTGCAGACGCGGGCGCAGGGGTACCTGGATCGGGCGGCGGATGAGGCGAGGCGGCGCGGGCGCGGGGGTGCCGTTGGGGGTGTGGTTGGGGGTGCGGTCGGGGGAGGGCGCGTGTGAACTGGCGTGCGCTGCGGCGGGAACTGACGGGGTGGTTGTGGGTGAGCCCCTGGCTGGTGGGGGCGTCGGTGTTCATGTTCCTGCCGATGGGGATGAGCCTGTGGTACTCGCTGAGCGATTACCCGCTGATTGAGTCGCCGATCTGGACGGGGATGGGGAACTACCAGCGGATGATGGACGACCCGGTGTTCTGGCGGGTGGTGCGGAACACGGCGCTGTTCGGGGCGGTGAGCATTCCGCTGTGCACGGTGGCGGCGGTGACGCTGGCGGCGCTGCTGGCGGGGCGGGTGCGGTTCTCGCGCGGGTTTCAGGCGGCGGTGTTTCTGCCCACGCTGGTGCCGCTGGTGGCCAGCGCCATGGTGTGGATGTGGCTGTTCAACGGGGAGTACGGGCTGATCAACCGGGTTCTGGCGGCGGTGGGGATTGACGGGCCGACGTGGCTGGTGGACGCCAGGTGGGTGCTGCCGACGATGGTGATCATGAGCCTGTGGGGGATCGGGCAGTCGGTGGTGATCTACATCGCAGCGCTGCAGGACGTGCCGGAGCAGTTGTACGAGGCGGCGCGGCTGGACGGGCTGGGGGCGGTGCGGCGGTTCTGGCATGTGACGCTGCCGATGATCAGCCCGGTGATTCTGTTCAACGTGATCACGCTGACGATCAACACGCTGCAGGTGTTCGCGGTGCCGTATGTGATGTTCCGCCGGCCTGACGGGACCAACCCGGCGGGGCACTACTACACGATGTACCTGTATGAGAACGCGTTTGTGTACGGGCAGATGGGGTACGCGTCGGCGATGGCGTGGGTGCAGTTGCTGGTGATTCTGGCGCTGACGGGGCTGATGTTTGTGGTGAGCCGGCGGATGGTGCACTACCGCGGATCGTGAGGGAGTTGGAGACGCAGGCGAGAACGATGGCTGAGCGACGCGAACAACCCGGCTTGATGCGAGCGGCCCTGTATGGGCTGCTGTGCACGGTGGCGGTGATGTTCCTGGCGCCGCTGGTGTGGATGCTGGCGACCAGCGTGAAGCCGGAGAGTCAGGCGGCCAGCACGGCGGTTCGGCTGCTGCCGGACCCGGCCAGTTCGGTGTTCTCGCAGGCGGCGGCGAACTACGGGCAGGTGTGGACGGACCCGACGATCGACTTCCCGCTGTATCTGCGGAACACGCTGGTGGTGGCGATTCTGAGCGTGGTGGGGATGACGCTCTCGAGCGCGGTGGTGGCGTACGGCCTGGCGCGGGTGCCGTTTCGGGGTCGGGCGGGGGTGATGGCGCTGGTGCTGGCGACGATGATGATCCCGTTCCCGGTGCTGATGGCGCCGCTGTATGTGGTGTTTCGGGAACTGGGGTGGATCGGCACGCTCAAGCCGTTGTGGGTGCCGGCGTGGTTCGGCGGGGCGTTCAACATCTTTCTGCTGCGGCAGTTTTTCATGGGGCTGCCCAGGGATCTGGACGAGGCGGCGCGGATTGATGGCATGGGGCACGTGGGGATCTTCTTCCGGGTGATCCTGCCCTTGAGCAAGCCGGCGCTGGCGGTGGTGGCGCTGTTCCACTTCATCTTCGTGTGGAACGACTTTCTGGGGCCGCTGATCTTCCTGACCCATCGCGACCAGTTCACGCTGGCCCTGGGCTTGCAGCTCTATCAAGGGCAGGCGGGGATGACGCCGTGGAACCTGCTGATGGCGGCGAGCGCGATGATGATCGCGCCGATTGTGGTGCTGTTTGCGCTGACGCAGCGGACGTTTGTGCGTGGGGTGGCGCAGGAGGGGATGAAGGGGTGAGGGGGGCGGGGGGTGGGGCGT
>Ga0315900_10012129_pt1 | contig 10626 bp, 10 predicted proteins | sample LakEriMetagenome_FD_203521 | JGI IMG/M metagenome (GOLD analysis project Ga0315900, IMG submission 203521) | Freshwater fungal communities from buoy surface, Lake Erie, Ohio, United States - Buoy 12 MA114 | ecosystem: Environmental > Aquatic > Freshwater > Lake > Lake biofilm | place: USA: Lake...
CTGGGCAAATCACGGGCAACTAGAACGATGTTGTAGTTATTGCCAGCTAGTAAGCGAGAAAAACTTTCCCCAATACCTGCCGTCGCACCTGTTACTAGCGCCCATGAGTTTGCCACTTAACTAGACTTCAATTCCTGATGGGTCTTCGTCGCGGATCTTCCATTCAGTTCCGTAGGCAGGCAATAGATCCAAGAACGGCTTAGCGTCAAACCATTCTGGACCAACAACACCTTCTGGCTTCCAAATACCTTTGTGGATTAACTCCATTGCAATCACTGGGTTAACTGCTGTTTGCCAAACAACTGCTTGATCACCGTATTCAGCCATAGACCATTCATTATCTACAACGTTATACATATAGCAGGCGTAAGGCTTTCCTTCTTTATTAAGACCTTTAACGAGACCACCTGCACAAGTCTTGCCTTTCATGCGCGAACCAAGCGTTGCAGGATCAGGTAAAGCTGCGGCAAGAAGATCACGAGGTGACACTTGAATACCTTGTACATCGACGTGGTCTTTACGATCCATGCCCAACATATGAATTGTCTTTAATGTTGTGATGAACTGAGCACCAAGTCCGTACTTGAAGTTAACTTTCTTCGCATCAACTTTCTGTGGAATCAAGACAACTTCTTCATGCTCAACATTGACACACTCAACTGGTCCGATTCCTTCAGGGAAATCAAAGACTTCGATCTCGCTAAATGGTTCAGTTGTGTACCAACCACGGCCATCTTCCCAGACCAAAGGAGGATTTAGGCACTCTTCAATAGTTGTCCAAATTGAAAATGACGGCGCAAAGTCGTAACCCTCAACAGTTAAATTAGAACCATCAAAGATCGTGAATGAATCGATTCGACTAAACAAATGATCTTCGGCATAACGCGCAAAAACATCGCTCATGCCTGGTTCAATTCCCATTCCGACGAGCGCGTAAATCTGACGTTCTCCCCAGTTCCAGTCACGAGCAAACTGCTCATCGCCAAGCTTTACGCCGGTTTCAGAGTTTGGATAATGTGGATGTGGACGAGATAAAGACATTGCCATATCAATGTAATTTGTGTTTTCAATTTCGCAGGCCAAGAAAATTGGCATAACAAAACGTGGATCAACGGCGTTAACAACGACATCAGGCTTTACCTTGCGAATCAACGCACGGATGTCCTCCAGTTCGGCAGCATTCACCTCCGCTGCAGAAAATCGTGAATCCTTGACTCGGGTAACTGCATCTTCAGCGCGTGACAGAGTTCGATCCGCAACAACCATTGAAGAAATAAATGATTTGCGTGATGCGATATTGACAATAGCTCTGCCAACTCCGCCCGCGCCTATAACTAGCGCCTTCATTGTTGGCCTCTCATGAGGGAATTACTTCCTTTTCCGTAGATTGCAGAGTCTACCCGTGACCTTTATTCATGACAAGATTGGGCATTATTAGTAACGATATAAGTAACGATTGGTCCCCGTAGCTCAGTGGATAGAGCAACCGCCTCCTAAGCGGTAGGTCGCAGGTTCAACTCCCGCCGGGGACACGCAAACTTTGGAAGTAGATTAATAATCTAGGTTATGAGAAAACTACTGTTCTCTTTCCAACAATAAAGATCTTGTCATCTGCATATAACTTCACCGCTTTTGCTAATACACGACGCTCAATATCGCGACCTATTGCAATTAAATCCTCGGCACTTGCGTTATGGGTTACATGTGCCACATCTTGTTCAATGATTGGACCTTCATCTAAATCACTTGTTACAAAGTGCGCCGATGCACCAATAATTTTTACACCACGCTCGTGAGCTTGGTGATAAGGCTTAGCTCCTTTAAAACCGGGCAAGAAAGAATGGTGAATATTGATAATTTTTCCGGGCATTGTGTTGCAGAAGGCAGGTGAGAGAATTTGCATGTAACGAGCCAATACGACGAAATCAATTTTTAGTTCGTCAATCTTCTTTAAGATTTCAGCTTCCTGTGCCGCTTTACTTTCAGCGGTCAAAGGTAGGTATAAAAACTTAACCCCATGGGACTCGACCAAAGAACGAAGATCTTCCCGGTTTGAAATGACCAAAGGAATTTCAACGTTGAGTTCACCTAGTTCTTCAAGATACAAAAGGTCACGCAAGCAGTGACTTTCTGTTGTGACCATTACTAGGGCACGAGGCTTTTGTGCAGTTGGGCGAATATGTAAGGAAGGGCTAAATCTTGAAAGTCCATCGCTCAAACTCTTCTGCGCGCCTTCGATTCCTTGTGAAGTTTCAAAGCGAGTACGCATTACAAACTGATTAGTTGCAGGATCCGTGAACTGTTGGTTCTCAATAATGTTACCGCCACAGTTAAGAACAGCAGAAGTCATCGCATGAACGATGCCAGGCTGATCTGCACATTGCAGGGAAGCGATTAAATCCATGGCCTCAGGGTACGCGAGATTAGTGGCGCAAGGTAAATCGCTGCATCCACTTAGGTGCCCACCAGTTGTTTTCACCAAATAGACGCATCAAAGCTGGAACCAATAGGCCGCGAACAATGGTTGCATCCAACATAACCGCTAGTGCAACACCAAAGCCCATCGTCTTAATTGATGTGACGCCACTAGTAACGAAAGCACCGAAGACCACTGCCAATAAGACTGCTGCGGCGGTAATAATTCGTGCAGATCGCTGCAGGCCTATTGCTACTGATTCAACATTTGACTTACCTGCAAGGTGTTCTTCGCGAATACGTGAGAGTAAGAACAATTCATAGTCCATAGAAAGACCAAACACCACGACGGCAATCAAAATAACAATTGAGGTATCAAGAGTTCCGGTGACGGTAAATGAACCGACCAGCCACTGCATATTTCCATCAACAAATATCCACGTGAGTGCACCCATAGTTGCACCTAGCGAAAGGAAATTGAGAATCACCGCCTTGATAGGAAGGATGATTGATCCTGTAAAGATAAAGATGAGAACCAAAACGCTGAGCACAATCCAAGCAAGTGCCCACGGCAAGGTGCGAGAAATTCCATCTTGGGAATCTGTGTAGTCAGCTGCAACACCACCCACCAAAGTTCCGTCCGGTGAATCCACATTTCGAACATTGTGAATTAACTCTTGGGATTCAGGAGTGCGGGGCAACATCTCTTGGTAGGCAATTACGCGAACATCTTTACCAATTGTTTGAGGCGGAAGAACCCCAACAATTCCTGGAACTTGCCCAATTTTTGCTGTGTAGGCATTAATTTCATCTAACTTGTTTGCACCATCTTGAATAATGATTTCAATTGGCGTCCCGGTTTGTCCAGGAAAACGCTCTGCTTGTAATGCAGTTGCAAATGCTGCCTTGTTATCTGCTGGCAACATTCGAGAATCACCCTGTGAGAACTTAATGTTAGTTATTGGCGCTGCCATGATTCCAAGAATCACCATCGACAAAACTACTGCACTCACTGGACGTTTCATAACCAAGCGTGCAGTTTTTGCCCAACGACCATCTTCCTTTGGAGTAATTGCAGACTTACGAACCACACCCTTATCGATGCGATCGCCAAGCAGCGCCATGATTGGTGGTAGACCAAACAGCGCTCCGATTACTGCAAGCGCAACTACTGAAACACCTGCATAACCAAAGGACTGTAAGAAAGGTAGCGGGAAGAAAGTAAGGGATAACAAAGTTACCAAGACTGTCATTCCTGAATAAAAGACGGTCTTTCCTGCAGTAGCCATTGTTGTAACTATTGAATCTTCGACACTCTTGCCTCGATGTAATTCTTCGCGGAATCGGTTAACCATTAAGAGCGCGTAATCAATTCCCAAACCAAGGCCCATGCCTGTTGTTAGGTTGAGTGCGTAAATACTTACCGTTGTAAACAAAGTGAACAAATACAGAATAAAGAAAGCACCCAAAATCGCGGCAACGCCAACAATTAGTGGCATCGCAGAGGCTGCTAGTGCTCCAAAGACCAGAACAAGCAAAATAAAGGTCAACGGAATTGAAATGAGCTCGGCGATCTTTAGATCATCAGAAATCTTCTTCGTAATTGCGTGACCGACAACTCCAACGCCACCGGCATACAGAGTTAAACCTTCGTAGGATCCGTCATATTTTTCTTGCATGACTTTTCCGAGTTTTTGGCTCTCTGGTGTAAATGCTTCACCTTCGCCATATACCAAGATGTATGCAGCTTTGCCATCACTTGATTTCAGAGTGGCTTCGCCACCGCTAGTCCAGTATGAAAGAGTTTTTGTTACACCCGCTTCTTGCGCGATTTTCTTCTCTAAAGCAATACCTTTTTGTGCAACAACGGGATCAGTGACATCAGTTGATCCTGAGTCAACAATGATCACAACTGCTGGGTCTGAAAGCTTTAACTCTTCGGTTAAGTATTTATAAACCTTGTACGAGTCACTATTTGGATCGCTATATCCACCCGAATCGAGACGACTAAATGCCATTGAACCGAATCCGCCAGCGACCAGAATTCCAACAATAAACAGAATTACTGCGCTTTTGCGGCGCTTAAACATCACGTGGCCTAGCTTTTCAAACATTTACATCCCTTTTCTTTGTAGTTAAAAGATTTCAATCGGTAGTAGAATTAAATTTATGAGCGATCTCTTTCCGAAAGTAACATCCGATGAAATTGATCTAGATGCTGCCTCTGAACAAGCTAAGCGCGAAGAAGAGTTAAAGTCAGATCGTCCACCACATCACGAGGGTTAATCAGCCTTAGGCGCAGGTGCTGGCGCCGGCGTGCTCGGTGCTGAATTACTTTTGGCTGAATCTGTTTTATAAAACCCCGAACCTTTGAAGACAACTCCAACTGCGGTGTACACCTTACGAATTTCACCTTTGCATTCGGGGCAAATTGTCAGGGAGTCATCTGAGAAGGATTGAATTGCTTCAAACTGGTGCTCGCACGCGGTGCATGCATATTGATATGTAGGCATCGCGACTCCATTTCTGGCTCAATATCCCCTTGGGCTCAAATTCCCTTGGGCTATGCGCTTAGTCTAAAGAGGTGAGAAGATTGGCGCGAATTGAGGCACTGTCCTGGCGCCTCTCGAAAGGCAAATGTGAGGAAGTTCGCAGCCCGTAGCGCTTTAGTACTTCTATTAACTTTATTGGGAACAACTGCGACATTCGCAAACTCGCTTGTAAGTACTTCGCCATTAAGTGGATCAACATTGTCAGTTTCACCAACCAGCGTCACTGTTACAGGTCAGTTACCTCTTTTGCCCGAAGCTAATGAAATATCAGTAACAGATCCAAGAGGCGTTCGTGTCGATGACGGAACCATCATGGTTGACGATGTCAGCGCAACAGTTGGTTTGATGCCACTGACCGAGTCAGGTTTTTACACAGTTTCCTATCTCTTGTATGCAGAAGCAGATGCACCACTGGAAGGCAGCTACAGGTTTAAGTACCAAGCACCGAGCACTATTGCTCCACAAGTACCAACTCCAGAACCAACACAATCACAAGCACCAGCAAGTAGTAGCTGGGCGACAAATATCTTTGTGATTTTTCTTCTTCTCATGGCGGTAGCAGTAACAATTGCTTTATCGCTGTATGCCCGTAAATTATTTAATAACCGATGAATCTTTTAACAACAGCATTTAAATTTCTCAATTTAATTGGTGGGTTTGCCGTTGTAGGTGCCTTATTGTCAATGGCATTTCTTGTCGTGAATAAGGATGGATTTTTAACAACTTCAGGTGAGAAAGTTCGTAGCTTTCTCAAAGTTAGCTCCACAATCTGGGTAGTTGGAGCTTTTGGAACAGTCATCTTCACTTTGGCGCAGATTCTGGGTACAACGGTTTCTGACGCTTTAGATTTAACGGTTATCCGCTCTTTCATAACTCAGATTTCACTTGGAAAGTATTTAGCTTTCCAAGCGCTGATGGCCGCTATCGTGTTTATCTTTTCCTTTGCAACCAAGAAGATCGAATTTCTGATCATCTTGTTGGTTTTGTCGATCGCAGGATTAGTTGCCCCAGTCTTTGAAAGCCATGCGGCTTCAGGTGGCTCGCACTCGCTTGTAATTGGTTCTTTGGTGATTCACGTAATCGCACTTGCCTTGTGGGTTGGTGGAGTCATTGCCTTAGGAACTCTTTCAGCGCAAGATCGACCAACGGCTGTTCCACGCTTTAGTCAGATGGCTTTATGGTCGGCAATCGCAGTTGTTGTTAGCGGAACTGTTAACGCCTGGGCACGGTTAAATTTTGTAGATGCTTGGAACTCTTCTTATGCATTTGTAGTTCTGGGCAAGATTGTTGCCACAGTAGTTTTATTGTGGATCGGGTACTTGCATCGCAAAACTCTTTCAAATAAAGATTCAATTAACTGGGTTGGCTTTGCAAAGATTCTGACAGTCGAAGCAACGATCATGGTCGTTACTGTTTTGATGGGAACCTGGCTATCAACTAATTCATCCCCTGATCGACCTGGAATTCAAGAGTTCAACCCAGCTCTTTCAATTGTTGGAGTTCCGACGCCGCCTGAACCTACTTTGGCACGAGTCCTGTTTAGCTACGAACCAAATGCGTTAATGTTTGGTGTTTTGGCTTTAATGGTCGCTTTGTACATCAAGGGTGTTGTAGTTCTGACAAAACGCGGAGACAAGTGGCCAATCGGTCGCACTATCGCATTTGCACTCGGAATTGCCGCAACTAATTTTGCCACCAGTGGTGGTTTAGGTTTGTACGCTCAGTTCTCTTTTTCTTATCACATGATGTCGCACATGGTTCTGGGAATGATTGCCCCAATTGGTTTGGTGTTAGGTGCACCAATGACATTAGCGCTTCGAACTTTGCCACAAGGTAGAAATAGTGAAGAACGTGGCGTCAGGGGATCTTTACTGGCTGCTTTGCATTCAAAGATCGGAGTCATCTACACAAATCCAATTGTTGCGTTAGCAATTTTTGATGGCTCCCTTTTTGCTTTGTACTTCACCGATTTGTTTGCAGTACTTATGCAGAGTCATGTGGGCCACCTGTTTATGAGCCTTCACTTCTTGGCCGCTGGTTTCTTGTTCTTCTTTATTATTATTGGCGTTGATCCAAACCCTCGACGTGTTCATCACTTAGTTCAAATAGTCATTCTTTTTGCAGCTATGAGCATCCATGCATTCTTCTCGGTTGCACTGATGTCTACCACCACACTAATTGACGATGGTTTTTATGCTTCATTGCAGACTCCATGGCTGGGCGATCCACTTGCTGACCAGAAACTGGGTGGCTCAATTGGTTGGGCTATGGGCGAGATTCCAATTCTTATTGCATTGGTCGCGACATTTATCAACTGGATGCGAGATGATTCGCGCGAGGCTAAGCGAATTGATCGCAATACCGCTCGGCAAGCGGCCATGGGGCAGCCCGATGATTTAGCCAACTACAATCAGTATTTACAAGAGCTAGCAGAGCGCGATAGGAAGAGCCCTAATGGATAACGTATTTGATTTACCCGCAGAGTATAAAGAGCTGCGTACTAGCGTTCGCGCGCTTGCTGAAAAAGAGATTGCACCATTTGCCCAAGCAGTTGATGAAGAACATCGTTTTCCGAGCGAAGCAAAAGCTGCACTTGTAAAAAATGGTCTGTATGCAGCCCACGTTCCAACTGAATTTGGTGGAGATGGCGCAGACGCTTTGGCTGCTGTAATTATTATTGAAGAAGTTGCACGAGTATGTGGATCATCTTCATTAATTCCAGCGGTGAACAAACTTGGTTCAGTGCCGTTGCTACTTGGCGGCAATGAAGAACAAAAGAAGCGTTGGCTGCCACGTTTAGCAAAAGGTGAAGGATTTTCATATTGCTTATCTGAATCTGAAGCTGGATCTGATGCAGCAGCGTTGCGAACAAAGGTTGAACGCTCTGGCGACGGTTGGGTTCTTAATGGAAGCAAGAAATGGATCACCAATGCGGGAGAATCCGAGTTTTATTCAGTAATCGCGCAAGGTGACCCAACGCTTAGAACAAAAGGAATGACCGCCTTTGTTGTTGAAAAATCTGATCCAGGTGTCTCTTTTGGTGCACCTGAAAAGAAGATGGGTATGCGTGGATCTCCAACTCGCGAGGTTTATTTCGACAATGTACAACTCAGTGATGATCGTCGAATTAGCGAAGTTGGACAAGGCTTTGCATTGGCAATGGCAACGTTGGATCACACACGTATCACTATTGCTGCACAAGCAATCGGATTAGCTCAAGGTGCATTTGATGTAGCGACGAAGTACGCACATGAGCGTCACCAATTCGGTAAGCCAATCTTTGATTTCCAAGCAGTCCAATTCATGCTGGCAGATATGGCAATGAATATCGAAGCAGCCCGTCTGCTTACTTACGCCGCAGCAGTAAAGAGCGAGAATAATGAGAAGGATTTAACTTTCTTCTCGGCGGCAAGCAAGTGTTTAGCCAGCGATATGGCGATGAAAGTAACTCAAGATGCAATTCAAGTTCTAGGTGGATATGGATATGTCAGTGATTATCCAGTTGAGCGAATGATGCGCGATTCAAAGCTAACTCAAATTTATGAAGGTACAAATCAAATTCAACGAATTGTAATGTCGCGCAATCTTCCTAACAGCTAAGAATTAGCGGTTAAAGCGGACAACTATTGATGGGGTTGCTGCAGCATCTAGTGGCACATCGTGTGGTTCATGTGGCAAAACTTCACTGGATAACTCACCTGCATAAACCAAACCAATTTTCCATGTGTTCAGGTGTGGCAGTGCTCGATCGTAGTAACCGCCACCTTGGCCTAATCTAAATCCCGATTGATCAATTCTTAAGGCCGGCACAATCACCGCTTGAATCTGAGATAGATCAGTAAGTGCTTGGCCTATCGGTTCTAAAATTTTTTTCTTAATAACTAAATTGGCTGGGTCGCCATCCCATTTAACCCATTCCAACCGATCCCCATTGATCCGAGGAAGTACCAGAACTTTTCCATCTCTCAGGAAAGCCTCATTGATCTCGGCGGTACTTGGCTCGTATTCATAAGAGACATATGAAGCAATTGTTGTAGCTGACTCAATTTCAGGTGCCTTTAGAATGACATTAAAGTTTGAAGCGATGAACTTCTGAGAACGTTCTCGGCGGGCACGTTCCCGCAATATGGCTTTTTGATCTGTCATTTAAATCTCCCGTTAAATCCCAAAGATCAAACTGTTCAACAAGTAGGGTTCGATTATGTCAGAACACACTCGGGTTGATGAGTTTCTAACCTCCCTTCTTGCCATCTGCAAACCGCTTGACTCTTTTGAAATGCCATTGCTTGATGCGCATGGTGGGACTCTTGCGGCAGATATTTATGCAGGTGATCGGTTAGTACTTCGAGAAGGTATTCGTATTCGCTCAACCCAAGTTGGTTTAGCTGCATCGATCGGTCGCGATCACTTACCAACCAGGCCGCACCCACGCGTCGTAGTTCTATCGGCGGGACCAGATTTAGTTGAGCCGGGGCAGCCACTGAAAAATGCCAGTGATGAATACGAGACAAACTCTTGGCTGCTAACTACTGCCGTTCGCGAAGTTGGTGCCGTTGCTTACCGAGTTCACTCAATTCCGGATAACGAAGAACAACTTCAAAAAGTTATCGAGGATCAACTAGTACGAGCAGACCTAATCATTATTAGCGGTGAGCGCCATGATGATTCTTTTGATTTGATCACACGCACACTGTCAGGTTTAGGTGAAATAAAGACTGTTGATCTGGCGATAGAGGCCAGCGGTCGGCACAATTTTGGAACTATCGGTCCAGACAAAACTCCTGTAGTAACTCTTCCTGGCGATCCGATCTCTTCATACATTTCCTTTGAACTATTTGTGCGCCCCATGATTCGAACAATGCTTGGTGCGGCAACTATTCATCGACCATCAGTCAAGGCTGCACTTGAAAAGCCAATCGCCTCCAATGAAGGTGTCCGTTCATATATCCGCGCGGTTCTAGCCGAAGATGGAAAATCAGTCACACCTCTTGAAAATCAAGATGAGCAATCCACGCTCTCTGATGCGAATGCCTTTATTGCTGTCTCGGAAGGTGATATATCCCTAAAAACCGGTGACCAAGTAACCGTAGTAGTTCTAGAGCGTCGCTACATCTAGTTTCATGAACAGCTCTTGGCCGATTGAGATCAAAGCTGGAGACATTGTGCTTCGTCCTTTGCGGTTGAGGGATAGGGCGAAGTGGAATCAAGTTCGGGTTGAAAATAGAGATTGGCTCTCGCCTTGGGAAGCCACTATTCCCCTCACTGGCGATGATAGTTACAAAGAACTGCCCTCTTTTTTTGAGATGGTAAAAATCCTCAACCATGAGGCTCGACATGGTCGCTCTTTTTCATTTGCTATCTGGAATCAAGTACAGTTAATCGGCCAAATCACTTTAGGTGGGGTCATGTACGGTGCGATGCGCGGCGGACACATTGGGTATTGGATTGATCGAAATTTTGCCAATCGTGGCTACACCACCCAAGCGGTAGAACTCCTTACTCAATATGGCTTTAATGAGCTGAGATTGCATCGGATAGAAATTAATCTGCGCCCAGAAAATGCAGCATCCCGAAGAGTTGCCGAAAAAGCCGGCTATGTTTTCGAAGGCGAACGTCCTCGATACCTACATATCGATGGACATTGGCGGGACCACATCAC
>Ga0315900_10012130_pt1 | contig 10626 bp, 3 predicted proteins | sample LakEriMetagenome_FD_203521 | JGI IMG/M metagenome (GOLD analysis project Ga0315900, IMG submission 203521) | Freshwater fungal communities from buoy surface, Lake Erie, Ohio, United States - Buoy 12 MA114 | ecosystem: Environmental > Aquatic > Freshwater > Lake > Lake biofilm | place: USA: Lake...
CTGCTGTGGATGTAATTGTAATATCTTTAGTTCCATCAAACGAAACGCTATTAATATTTCGGGCTGTTGTTAATTTTGCAGCTGTTGTTGCTGTTACAGCATTACCAGTTAATGAAAGCTTAGTAAACAATGCCGAATCAGTATAAGCTTGTTTGGTATATTTTATAGTATCCACTATATTAAACTTCTTTAATAAAGCAACATCAATAGTAACTTGTTTCGCATAGATACTTGTATCAAAACTGTTCATCTTTGAAAGTAATGCCGAATCAGTATATGCTTGCTTGGTATATTTTATGGTATCTACAATATTAAGCTTCTTTAATAAAGCAGCATCAACAGTAACTCGTTTCACATAAATACTAGTATCAAAATTGTTCATTTTTGAAAGTAATGCCGAATCAGTATAAGCTTGCTTGGTATATTTTATGGTATCCAATAAATCTAATTTATTAGCTAACTGTATTTTAAAATAATTACTATCAATTTTGTAAGATAGTTTTGCATAAGGTGCCAACATGGCGGCAGTATCTTTAATAGCTAATTTTAAATCTAAGTTTTTTGATAATGTTTGGACTGCCTGTGCTTTAGCATATACCGAAAGCATTTTAGCGGTATCTATGCTATTTAATTTCTCATCTATTCTTGCTGTACTGGCAGAAAACAAGGCATAAGGCACGGTGCCAAAAATAGTCGTCCCTAAATTGATCCACTCTTTGGTATAGTCCCAGCTATCTCCCGAGCTCACTGGCGTAATAGCTATATTAATATTTAAATAAAAAGGGCCTTTAGGCCAATCAATCAAGCTTATGCCTGCAACTGTTCCACCTACTCTTTCTCCATTACCCAACATAATACTAAATACACCATGCCCATCCGTATTAGTTTGATGTTCTTCTGATAAAACTATAGTTCCAGTGGGTGAAGATTGAATAATATTGGTTTGAACATATATTTTTCGATCACGTGCTGGATTTGATTTACTATCCCTTGCAATTGCTTGGAAAAATATGCCTGTCTGCGCATTAGTATTTATAGAAAAAATGATAAAACAACCAAATAAAAACAATTTAATAAAAAGAATATTTTTAAACATTAAAAGAATTAATTTTTTTAATAAAATAATATTACAATTTTTAAAATTATTTTTTCTTAAACTATTTTAATAATTTATGACTTCGATACTTAGACTTGTTCCTAAAGCATACTATTTTATAAAAATTATTTCTTTACAATTGTGGTAGTAGGTGCATATAAACCACTAGTTAAGGCATTAATAAGTCCGTCAACAAATGTATGCGTGATGGTTACTTGATAATTTTTTGAATCTCCAGCCATTTTAGTAGGGTCTGCTGTTTTAAGTGCTGCTAATCCACCTATTAAATAATGATTTTTTTGGACAACAGTAATTCCAGTTTGTGAGCCATTACCTACTGCATAGGATACTGTGTAGCAGGATGTGATACTTATACACAAAAATGCTAGTACTGTTAATGATAAAAATTTATTTTTCATATGTTTATTTTTTTGCCTACTCTAGAATCCAGTTTTCGGCGTCCCTGTTTTTATAAAAATTTTTATAATACTATTTTAATACCCATACCTACTTTTAGTTGTAATATACTTATTTAAAACTTCTGATGCATTAAGTTCAACATTGTAAATTTTTAATGCTCCTAGTTTTCCATTAAACGGCCTTAGCGAATTTCCTATGTATATATTTGTGTTAGTCGTATTAATAGTAGGTTCAATGGCTGATAGGCCTGCAACAACTGCGTTATAATAATTGTTATCAAATAGGCCATTGATATAAATAGTATAAAATAAACCATCATTTACAACACTGGGAGGTTTATAGGTTATAACTATATGATACCATGTATTGGAATTCAATGAACTTATACTTTTGATATTATAACCCATTGTTAAATCGGTTCCTGAACTCAGTATTAATTTATTATTATTTACTGCCATTTCAAATAAATTAGCATTAGCCAAATTGCCTATTGAAACAACTGAATTGTTATTTAGTGTATTGAATTTAACCCAAGCCTCAATGGATCTAGAAGCTGATCCTGAAATTCCAGATGCTGTGGTTGTTCTTCCATAAATATTATTTATAAATAATGAACGACCTCCATCTGCACTGAGTATTGGTGCAGCATTAGTTGAGTAATTTGAATTATTAAAAAAAACAAAACTAGATACTGCATTTGGAGTAAGGTCAATCCAGCATGTTGGGCATAGTTCACTGTTACCATTAAATCCGTGTCCATTTCCTGGATAACTATCCAAACTATTTGCATCAAATGTTGCTATTGCATCATCATTGGAATTTATTTGATTTACGTCATTTACAAAATTGTTTTTTGCACCAGATAAAGACATGTTTAAAAATGTGCCTTTATAATTATTCGCAGTTTTGTCTTTTAAGAATTTTACAGTCGAATTATTCTCTGTAGCATACCCTTGATTATTAAAATTATAATATAGTTTTAATCCTGATTCAGACCCTTCTATAGGCCTTCTCCAGTTACCATTAATTTCAGTTGCAGTTAATGCTTTATTCCAAAATCGAACTTCATCAAATACAACATTGGTGTAGCCTCCAATATTACCTATCATTAAATTAGCAGTAGCATTAAATGAAATAGTGTTTCTAGTGGTTGTTACTAATTCTCCATTGACATAATTTCTCCATGACAAGCCATCATAGGTAGTGGTAATTTGATAGGATCTATTAATTGCAAAACCAGCTAGTGGAATATTGTCATTGTGATAGTTGTTTTTCACATAATTTCTTAAAACATCTCCTGAAAATTCATAAAATAAAAAACTACCCGCTGTATAGGTTAAGCCGTCAGCTGCTGTTGTAAAACCTATAAAGCCCCTAGATGCCGTCTTTTGAACTAATTTAGTTACCCAAAATTGTATCGTGTATGGTGTCTCATCAGTAAAGTTGAACGAAAAATCACTTTTAATCGCAGGATAAGTATTTGCTGGCAATCCTGAAACAGCAGATTCAAAATTAAATGCTGTATTTGCAGTAATTGTTGAAGGATAAGCGTTATTATTTATTAGTAATGCATGAGGTAAAATTGCTTGTGCATTCAAAAAATAAATAATAAAAAAACTAACTATTGTACAATATAATTTCATATTAAAAATTTTGAACAGCCGATGCAAAATAGGTGGACCCATCATATACAATCGTAATTAAATCTATTTTACCAGCTGTGGTAGTAATAATAGGCACTAAACTACCTGACCATTTCCAAGTTGTCGGAAAACTTACACTGTATGTACCACCTTGAATAAACTGAATTACATAAGTTCCAATTTTTGCATTAGATAAATTAAGTGAGGATATACTTGCGCCAAGACTTACTTTAAACATATTACTTAGTGATAAATCAATTGTGGTGGATGACGCGGCAGTGACTGCATTAGTCGCATTCAAATAAAATGATTTTGCATTGACTGCACCACTTGTTTTAATATCGGTTACACTAGTATTACCCAATTGAATGGTATTAACAGCTGTTGTTGAAGCTTGATGACCAATAGCAGTTGAATTCTCATAACCTGCAGAAGAGGACGCACCAATCGCAGTAGCAGAATTACCTGTGCTATTTGAAGCTATTCCTATCGCTACGGCATTGTTACCTTGACCATTTTGTGCTGCACTAGTTCCAATCGCAATTGAATTTAATCCTTGACTTGTTTTACCTGCGTTGTAACCAATAGCGACTGCTGCTAAACTTTGAGTTGTTTGACCTGCATTGTAACCAATTGCAACTGCTGCTGAACCTTGGGTTGTTTGGCCTGCATTTGCACCCATCGCAACTGAATATTCTTTTTGATTGTCTTTTCCAGCATTCGATCCAATAGCAACAGATTGCTCCAATTGAGAAGTTTGCCCTGCATTGAATCCTAATGCAATTGCAGAAGTGCCTTGGCTATTAAGTCCTGCGTTGTAACCAATAGCAACTGCTGCTACACCTTGAGTTGTTGAACCTGCATTTGTACCCATCGCAACTGAATAACCTGCTTGACTTGTTACGCCCGAACCATACCCTATTGCTACTGCATATTCCTTTTGATCGTTTTGACCAGCACTAGCTCCAATAGCCACTGCACCAATTGCTTGTAATTGATTACCTGCATTCGCACCTATTGCAACTGCACCACCAGAAGATGTTGAACCAATTCCTTGGGTATTGTATCCTGCACCATTGCCTATCGCAACTGAATTTGTGTTTTGACTAATATTTCCTGCATTATTTCCAACGGCAACGGAATATTCTTTTTGATTAGCTTTTCCAGCATTCGTTCCAATAGCAACAGATTGATCCAATTGAGAAGTTTGTCCAGCATTGAATCCTAATGCAATCGCAGAAGTGCCTTGGCTACTATATCCTGCATTATTTCCTATTGCCAAAGAAGTAAAGCCTTGATTAGAATTCCCAGACCCTGCGCCTATAGCCACTGCTAAAATACCTTGATTGATTTTACCTGTAGTTTCACCAATTGCCACTGCATATGAAGATTGATTCTCTTGTCCTGCATTAGATCCAATAGCAATTGCATTAATGCCTTGCGAATTTTGTCCTGCATGATATCCATAGGCCATAGCACCTGCACCTTGAGTATATTCTCCTGCACCATATCCAACTGCAATTCCACTAGCACTTTGAGTATTAGTACCAGCGTTACTGCCAATGGCAATTGCTCTATCACCTTGACTAATAGTACCTGCGCTTACTCCTATTGCCACATTTATTCCTGCTAATCCCAATGCTGATTGTATTCCAGCAATTGAAGTTTGACCAGTACCCCCATTACCCAAAGCAACAGTACCAGTAATAGTAGATGCAAGAATTCGATTACTTAATGTAGTAATACTCGCAGTATTAGACGCCACATTTGTATTTAATAAATTAATTGCGGATGTATTGGAAGTGATACTTGAAGTGTTAGAAATAATATTTGAAGTATTGGAAGTAATACTCGCAGTATTTGAAGCCACATTTGTATTTAATAAATTAATTGAGGATGTATTGGCATTAATACTTGCGGTGTTGGAAGTAATACTCGCAGTGTTGGAAGTAATATTTGATGTGTTGGAAGTAATACTTGCGGTATTAGACGCCACATTTGTATTTAATAAATTAATTGATGAGATGTTGGAAGTGATACTTGCGGTGTTGGAAGTAATATTTGAAATGTTGGAAGTAATACTCGCGGTATTAGACGCCACATTTGTATTTAATAAATTAATTGAGGATGTATTGGAAGTGATACTTGAAGCGTTGGAAATAATATTTGATGTATTGGAAGTAATACTTGCAGTATTGGAAGCCACATTTGTATTTAATAAATTAATTGAAGATGTGTTGGAAGTAATACTATTTGTGGCGGATGTAATTCTTGTATCGTAGGCTGATGTCCATGTTAAAGTTCCAGTTCCGGTTGTTGTTAATAATTGACCACTTATCCCATCTCTATTTGGATAAGTAATTACACCGGCTGTTAAAGTACCACTTGTTTTGACATTAGTTACATTGATATTGCCTAATTGAATCGTATTACTTGCTGAAACAATGGCGCTACTTCCAATAGCAGTTGCATTTTCTAAATTATTAAATTCTACATCTGCATTACTTCCTAATGCGGTATTGAAACTACCTGTTTCATTTTTTAATAAAGCAATTCTACCGAAAGCGGTATTGTTAGTTCCAGTTGTGTTATTAAAAAGGGAACTTATACCAAAAGCACTATTAAATGAACCAGTACTATTTTTAGTTAATGAATATAAGCCGCTAGCGGAATTTGCAAATCCAGAAGTATTTACTTTAAGGGATTGGTAACCTACTGCAGTATTATGATACCCTGTGGTATTGATGCTAAGTGCACTATTTCCAACTGCGGTATTCAATATGGGAAAAACTGTACCTGATACTGTGCCAGTTCCAATCGTAATTCCATTAACTGTTAAATCATACGCTCCAAGGTTCACCGCTTTACTTGCTCCTGTAAAAGGCACTAAAGTAGTTGTTGCAGTTGTCCATGTTAAAATTCCAGAACCACTGCTAGTTAATAACTGTCCATTTGTTCCAAGTGTATTTGGATAAGTGACTGCACCTGCTGTTAGTGTGCCACTTGTTTTTACATTGGTTATTGCGGTTGAGCCAGATACAGTAACGCCATCTGCACCCAATTGAATGGTATTTTCTGCTGTGGTTGCTGCTTGATTACCAATGGCTGTTGAGTTTGTATATCCTGCTGATGCATAATAACCAATTGCCATTGAATTTCCAGCAGAAGAAGAACGAGCTCCTATTGCCACTGAATTAGCGCCCTGATAATTATTTCCAGCTAGATAACCCATTGCAACTGAATTTGCTCCTTGATTAGATTGACCTGCTAAAGGACCAATCGCAACTGACAAACCACCTTGGGTTGTTTTCCCTGCTTGATTTCCAATCGCAACTGAGTTTTCACCTTGGGTTGTAAAACCAGTTTGTTTACCAATTGCAACTGAACCATTACTTTGTGCAGTAGCCCCTGCCGATTCACCTATAGCAACTCTGCTTCCTGCCAAACCCAATGCAAATTGAATTCCAGCAGTAGTAGTTTGACCTGTTCCTCCATTAATTAATGCAACTGTTCCATTAATATTTGATGCATTGACTGAAGTAGGCATTGTTGCCCAACTTGGTAAGCCACTTATTAGTTGTAAATATTGTCCTTCTGTTCCTGCTGTTAATAAACCAGTTGTATTATTAGCAGTTTGATAAGGCATGGCTCCTGCAGCGCCCCCTTCTATATTGGTTGTATTTAATGCAGTGCCATTTAAACTTGAAGTTATATTATTAGCAGAAAAATTTCCGTTCCCATCTCTTGCTACAATTGTATAAGAAGTATTTGTTGCTGTGGCAGAAGTAGCACTGTTACTTACCTTACCTGCAGTTGTAATATTTGCCAAATTAGCATCTGTGATGCCTGCTGTTCCTGATAAGTTCGTATTGGTAAGTCCTGTAATGGAAGTAACTGCTGTTCTAACAAATGCAGTAGTCGCTAATTGAGTAGTATTGGTTAATGCAGGGGCAGTTAATGCAGTGGGTGTTCCGGTGAAAGAGGGAGAAGCGATAGTTGCTCTCAATAAAATATCAGCCGTATTAGTTGTTATACTGGCTGTATTGGAAGCAATTTTTGAATTTAAGGTTGTAAGATTGGAACTAATACTTGCAGTGTTTGATGCAACATTTGTATTTAATGTATTGATTGAATTTAAATTGGCAGTTAAACTTGCAGTGTTTGAGGTAATTTTATTTGTAAGTGATGTCTCCGCGAAAGTTGCCCTTGTTGTTTCTGCTGTGATAGAAGCTACATTTGAAATAATTCTATTGGACAAGCTAGCGGTATCTGCTTTTTGCAATAAATAAGCTGTGTCAGTAGTTTTAAATTTAGTAGCAACTGTGGTTGTTAAACTATTTAAATCCGTTGTATTAGCCTTTAGATTGATTCGGTTGGATAAAGTAGCGGTATCTGCTTTTTGTAATAAATAAGCAGTGTCTGTAATTTTTAATTTAGTTGCAACTGTAGTTATTAAACTATTTAAATTCGAAGTATTTGCTTTTAAATTTATTCTGTTAGATAAGCTAGCCGTATCTGCTTTTTGTAATAAATAGGCTGTATCTGTGATTTTTAATTTTAAAGCGAGGGCGTTTCTTGAAGTAAGTGAAAGAGGTAAATTTTCTGCACTGTAATTATCTACATTTCCTAAGTCTAGATCCGTTTTAGTTAAAATGATGTTTCCACTATAACTATTCACCGATTGTACAGGTGGCGCTGGTGTTAAAAGCATCACCCAATTTGCTAAAATGGTAGGATCATCTGCCGATAAAATATAACTTTTATTGACATCCGTTCTAACCGCCACACTTCCCACTACTGCCGAAATTAATCCTAGCATTTGTGCTTCACTCGTAATAATTTTTACAGACGAAAATGAAATAGCTGGTATTTGGTCAGTGGGTATTTTTCCTAATGCATTTAAACTTGCTACCCCATTCGCTACACCCGTCTTATTGGCATCTAGCTTTAAATTAATTCTGTTAGATAAAGTAATTGTGTCGGCTTTTTGTAATAAATAAGCAGTATCTGTAGTTTTAAATTTAGTCCCTACCATAGTTATTAAACTATTTTGATCTATTGTATTGGCTTTTAAATCAATTCGGTTAGATAAACTAGCCGTATCTGCTTTTTGTAATAAATAAGCAGTGTCAGCTGTCTTAAATTTAGTTCCAACTGTGGTTGTTAAACTATTTAGATCTGTTGTATTGGCTTTTAAATCTATTCTACTAGATAAAGTTGCCGTGTCTACTTTTTGTAAAAGAAATGACGTGTCCGTTATTTTTAGTTTTGTTCCAACGGTATTGATTAAAGTAGAAAAATCTAATGTATTGGTTTTTAAATTTATTCTGTTGGATAAACTAGCGGTATCAACTTTATGTAATAAAAGCGAAGTGTCAACTATATTTAATTTATCAGCTAATAATATAGTTACATCTGTAATGCTTCCTGCGTTGGCTTTTAAGTCAATTCTAGCGGATAAGCTTAAAGTGTCTGATACTTTTAATCTTGAATTTAAAGAGTCCGTTAATTTTTGTTGGGTTAAAATGCCCAATGCTACCCATCCTGTATTTAAACTCACATCAGTTGTAGTTAATTTATATAAAGAATCGTTGGCTTGCACATACACCATCATACCTTGTTTTCTTCTTTTTATAGGAAGGGCATTTCTGGTAGTTAAATCTGGGAGCGTCATTAGTCCCCCCTTACCTAAACTGTCTATATGAGTGGGATAAACAGCTACACCAGCTGTAGTAATATTACCAGTAAGTGCAATTTGAGCCTTTAAATTGTAGTTAATAGAAACTATAATTAAAAATAAAAGAATAATCTTTTTCATATTTCTATTAATTAAAAGTAACCGAGGTTAAGGTTGCACTGATAGGATCATTGGATGTATACACTTTATAGTTTTGTGTATACCCTTGTGCATTTTTTATTTGTACGATTGTTTTTGTAAATGTGTTAATGCTTTCAAAATTATTATACATGATAGAAGTCAAGTCCGCATTGGTAGCAGGATAGGCATAATAAGCATACTGCGTTCCTGAGATAGCAATGGTTGCTGAAATGCCTTTACTTCCACCCGAATTATCAGCATTAGGTGATGGACTTAAGGCTGTAACATCATAAATAGTAGAGTTATTAAAAGGGACACTAATACCGCCCCAGTACCTTTTTGAATAAGATGAAAAACTTAAAGAAGTAGAAGTAGAACCAATAGAGATTGTATTTGGATATGGAGTGCCAAGATTATCGTTCTTTGTTGAAGTACCCGCAGCATAGTTAACTGTTACACTATAACTAATTGTTGTTGTGAGAGGGCCTGGTGAATTGGTATTTGCTGACAATACATTACTACTTTTATAAAATAAAGTTGAAGTAGCATTTCCTCCATCATTTTTATTATAAGTACTATTTAAAGTGACCACACCTGGGTCATATCCAATTTCATAAGCACCTGCACTAGGGCTTGCCCCTATTGAAACGGATGGAGCAGAAAATGAAGGAGCAACAGATTTTGAAACAAGATCTAATAAAAATTCATCTAAGGTTTTTCCCTTTGAAGGTATGGTAGAACCATTTAAATATTTCCCTAAATTACCTCCTCCAAAATTAACAACGACATCTTTAGTAAATTTCTTTGCATACATAGCTAGTATGGCGGTGGTGTCTACTTTTTGTAATAAAAAAGATGTATCTGATTTTTTTAATAGAATACTAGTATCGGTTATATTTAATTTTAAATCAAATGCGTTACTAGCAGCAAGTGAAAGCGGTTTTAATTCATCACTCGTATTATCTACATTAATTAAGTCGGGAATATTCACTTTTCTTAAATCAATATAGCCGGTCAATCCATTCACTGCTTTTACTGGTGCATCTGGATTCACAAGTTCAATCCAATTGGCTCTATTGCTTGCAGGTAAGTTTGCTAAAACAAAATTCTTACTTGAATCTAATCTAACCACAATACTACCTATAAGCCTATCAGTTGGCAAACTGGTTCCAGAGGTAAAACTTAGCATAGCTGTCATACTATTTACTACATCTACCGATGAAAATGAAATAGCTGGTATTTGAACGGAAGGTACTTTCCCTGTTGCGTCCAAACTAGCCGCACCATTAAAAGTACCAACTTGAGATTTTCGAAATAAGCTACTTGTATCCGCAATGTTTAATTTATAATTAATACGATTGGATAAAGTGGATGTATCGGACTTGGTAAGTTTTAGGTTAATTCTATTGGATAATGTTGATGTATCGGATTTTTTAAATAAACTAGCTGTATCATTAATATTTAATTTTAAATCAATTCTATTTGATAGTGTAGTTGTATCAGTAATATCAAATTTCAAATTAATTCGATTGGATAAAGTAGTGATATCGGACTTGTCTAGTTTTGAATTAATACGATTGGATAAAGTGGTGGTATCAGATTTATCTAATTTCATATTAATATAGTTAGATAAATTATTGGTATCTATA
>Ga0315900_10012132_pt1 | contig 10625 bp, 9 predicted proteins | sample LakEriMetagenome_FD_203521 | JGI IMG/M metagenome (GOLD analysis project Ga0315900, IMG submission 203521) | Freshwater fungal communities from buoy surface, Lake Erie, Ohio, United States - Buoy 12 MA114 | ecosystem: Environmental > Aquatic > Freshwater > Lake > Lake biofilm | place: USA: Lake...
GCGATCGGACCGCTACCGGCCTTCTACAAGAAGTTGAAATCGGATGAGCCATGCACGGTGTCGACTGCGATTCGAGACTTCTTGGATATGAGTGATTACCTGAACCTGATGGACCGTGTTCTGGAAGACAGCGAAACCGGGTTGTTCAACGTGTCAACAGGTGAAGGCCACACGATTGAAGAAGTGTTTCGTCTCGTAGCCAAGCATGTCGGGTTGGCGGGTGCGCAACCCGCTGCGATCGTCGAGCCCGGAGATGATGATGTCGCTGCCGTCGTGTTGGACCCCACACGCACGATCGAAGTATTCAACTGGTCGGCGAGCGTTGGCTTCGAGGAGACAATTTCGCGAATGCTGCGCTGGTACGACAAACATGGTGTGACGGACGTTTACAGTCACTTGCAGGCCAAACAATGACGTTCAGCAGGGAGTTCGACGGGGTAACGGTATTGGTGGTCGGCGGAGCAGGCTTCGTTGGTAGCAATCTGTGCCATCACTTGCTCACGAGAGACCTGAAGTCGCTGGTCATCGTTGACAACTTCTTGTCGGCAGAGAAAGTGAACGTGCCCGAGGACGCTCGAGTACAGCTGATCGAAGGGTCGATCGCTGACGACCACGTTCTCCGCCAGTTGCCGTCGGATATTGACTTTGCGTGGCACTTGGCCTGCTACCACGGCAATCAGTCGTCAATTGCGGATCCGATCGCTGATCACGACAACAACACAATCACGTCGCTGAAGCTGTTTCAGTTTCTTAGCAGCCGAGACTCTCTGAAAAAAGTCGTGTATGCCGCTGCGGGGTGCGCGGTGGCGGAGAAGACCTACGGCGACCCAGTAGAGACCCCGGAGGACGCACCCGTTTCACTATTTCATGACAGCCCGTATTCGATTTCGAAACTCGTCGGTGAGATGTACGGCAATTACTTCTTCACCCGCTACGGGATGCCTTTCGTGAAGGCTCGATTTCAGAACGTCTACGGACCGCGCGAGATCCTCGGTGCGGGTCGATGGAGGGGAACTCCGGCGACGGTGTGGCGCAACGTCACACCGACATTCATCTGGAAGTCGATGCACGGCGAGGCGCTGCCACTCGACAATGCGGGTCAAACAGGCCGGGATTTCATCTACGTCGACGACATCTGCCGGGGGCTCATTGCGTGTGCTCTGGCGGGGAAACCGGGTGAGGCATACAACCTGGCGACCGGGCGCGAGATCCTTATTCGTGACTGGGCAGCCACGATCAACGAGATCACCCGGAACCCCACGCCCGTGGAACTGAAGCCGGCACGTCCGTGGGACAACTCGGGCCGGCGGTACGGTTCGACCAGGAAGTCAACAGACGAGATCGGATTCACCGCCGAGATAGCCGCTGATGAAGGCTTGCGACGAACGGTGCAGTGGACGCAACAGCATCATGACCTCATTACCCGGACAATGAGTCGACACGACGCCGAAATGCGTGCAATAGGTGAGCGTTAGCTCCCAACGTCAATTTGGCTGAGTTCAACTTGGCGACGGAATGCCGGTAGTTCACTCATCAACCGACTAAAGGAACCCTTGCCGGCGACCGTTCCTTTATTGAGATAAATCACCTCATCGGCCCTCTGCACGGTGGAGAGGCGGTGAGCAACGATGACCACGGTTGCGGCACCACGGAGAGAGTCAATCGTTTCGTAAATCTGGCGCTCGGTCTCCATGTCGAGAGCACTCGTTACTTCATCAAGAACCAAGAAGTTGGCGTCGGCGTACAGAGCCCGGGCCAGGCCGATTCGCTGCTTTTGGCCACCCGAAAGCGTCGTTGCATCAAGCGGTGTGTCATCGTCGACGCGTTCAGCGAAATCGGGCAATCCGGCGTGTATCAGCACTGCATGAACCCGGTCACGATTAATACTGTGATCGGACCATTGAAGCGCAACATTGTTTCGCAAGGGGATGCCGGCGATGTGGGTGTCTTGCGGAACGTAGGCCGTTCGGATCGTGGGTGACACTCGAACAACACCTTGTTGGGGCACGTTGAGGCCGAGGAAGAGATCGACCAGCGTGGTCTTTCCCGCACCCGACGGCCCAACGATCGCGTACTGGCCACCTCGTCGGAGCACGACGGAGACGCCATCAAGCACACGGTCGACTGACAGATGAACCGGTGAAGTAGGAGCGTACGTGAATGAAACATGCTCGAGTTCAATCACATTTGCTTCATCGTGTGGTGCGGGGAACGAAGGAGCTGGAACAGTGATGAAACGAGTGAGTGCCAGCCGTGCAGTCGGGAGAAAAGCAAAAATGGCGAGAGTGAGGGCCTGAATGCGGTTGACGATAGGCAGCAATCGAAATCCAGCCGCGACGAACAACGACGTCGCTGCAAGTGCCGCAGGTGGACCGGAGACTAGGTACGTGGTTCCGCCGCCGACGAGCAGCCCTAGGGCCAGTACGACCTCGAGGAAGTAGCGGGGCAGGGTAGCGACAAAAGTCTGCATCGCCCGCGCACGGGTGAGCCGCGAACGCAACTGATCCGCAGTGCCCAGGATGTCGGATGCAGAATCATCATTTAGGACCCGGCGTAATCCTCTGCCGTCGGCCAACAATTGGTAAACCCAATTGGTTCGAGTGACAAGCTCTTCACCAATAACGGTCGAGCGCCGTGACAGGACACTTTGCTGAACGATGGCGACGACAGCGAAATAGACCAGTGCAACAATTGCAGTGAGTGGTTGGTAGACAACCAATGCGCCAAGAATTGCGACTGCAGTGAGAGCCTCACAGGGGATGGTGACGGCATGGAAGACGATCAGTACGAGTTCTTTCGGACCGCGGTCGACGGAGTTGTGAAAGTCACCCAAGCCGTCGGATGACAGGCGCGTGCGAGGATTCATCAGCGTTGTCAAAGCGCGCTTGCCGAGCCGTGTTTCTTCAGTTGCGCCTTGGCGAAGTGCAGCGTACGTGCTCACTGTTGAGAGGATGCTGCGCAGGCAAAAGAGAAGCAGAATCAGCAACAGAGACGTCGCCGTCGTGTTGACGACGATCTGTGAGGAACCTGGCAGTTCACCCAGGTTGAAAACGCGTGCGAGGAGAAGCAAGGCAGCAGCGTCGAGAGCCGCAAGAAGTACCAGTGAGACGCCGTAGAGAGCGAGGACGATGCGCCCACGGCGGGTGAAAAGTCGCAAGCCGTCGCGAACGAGCGACCACACATCCTTCATGAGAGGAGTTGGTCGGCGATACGCACCGTTTCGAGTCCTTGGGCCACGGTGACGATGCCGTCCGGACGACCTGTACGGACCGCATCACGGAAGGTTTGATGTTCGATGAGAAGTGGCTCGGTTTTCGTCAGTGCGAACCGCAACACATTTCCTTCCGACACGCCGCGAAACGACGACACACCGTCCCAGGAACCACCTTGCGTGCCGTTCTCATAGAACGTGAGATCAGCCGTGAGGGTGTCGGCGACGAGAGCGCCGTGCTCACCGATGACCGTGGTGCGGCGTTCCTTGAACGGGGACAGCCAATTGACGAGGTGGTTGACGATGACGCCGCCCTCGAGTTGGCCGATGGCGACGAGCATGTCCTCGTGCTTGCGGCCACTGCGGTGTGCCGTATGAGCGGCAACCGAAACATAGGGGCGCTGCATGATCCACATGGTGAGGTCGATGTCGTGTGTGGCGAGGTCTTTGACGACACCGACGTCGGAGATGCGGGCCGGGAACGGGCCCTGACGGCGGGTGGCAACCTGGAACACGTCACCGAGGAGGCCCTCGGCAATTTTCATGCGCATCGCCTGGATCGCGGGGTTGAAACGTTCGACGTGACCGACTCCGCCGATGAGATTGCGCTCGGCGAAAGCATCAACGATTCGGTGTGCTTCGGCAGACGTCGTGGCGACAGGCTTTTCGATGAGTGTGTGGACACCGTTCGCAGCAAGTTGCAACCCAAGTTCGAGGTGGAACGCTGTCGGCGCAGATAACACGCAGTAATCGATTCCAGTGGCGATGAGAGATTCGAGTGAGGTATGGACGGGAACCGTTCCGAGAACCACCGAGTCGGAGAGTGCGGGGTCGAACACGCCGACGAGATCAACACCGTCAAGGTGACTGAGAATGCGCAAGTGGTGGCGGCCCATGACGCCGAGGCCGACAATGCCGGCGCGGAGGTTGGTCACGAACCGGCTCCGGCGACGGCGTTGACGACCGACACGATCGTGTCGAGCTGCCGTTGCTTCAACGCAGGGTGCACGGGGAGCGACAGACACCGCGCGGCAACGTATTCGGTGTTCGGCAAGTTGTCGGGGCGACGGAACGAGTCGAGACGGTGGATGGGAGTGGGGTAGTACACGCCCGAGCCGACACCATTGTCGGCGAGTTGCTTGGCGAATGCATCGCGATCGTGGTGGGGGATGATCACCGTGTACTGGTGCCACACGTGGACCGCCTCAGGTGCAACGTGCGGAACGATGACGTTGCGCAGATTTTTGGACAAGAAGGCAGCGTTGTGCTGGCGGGCTTTCGTCCACGACTCGAGCTTGCGCAGCTGCACACGGCCGATCGCCGCATGAATGTCGGTCATGCGGGTGTTGAAGCCGACGACCTCGTTCGCGTAACGCTTTTCCATGCCTTGGTTGCGCAGAAGCCGCACCGAGCGGGCCACTTGCGGATCGTGCGTGGTGACCATGCCTCCTTCACCCGAGGTCATGTTCTTCGTCGGGTAGAAGGAAAATGATGCAGCAATACCGAAACTGCCGACCGGGGTGCCGGCCCAGGAGGCACCGACGGCTTGGGCTGCGTCTTCGAACAGCAGTAGGTCATGCTTCGTTGCCAGTTGTTGCAATGCGGTCATGTCAGCCGACTGGCCGTACAGGTGCACGGGCATGATCGCGCGGGTGCGTGGCGTGATGAGAGTCGCTACGTGCACCGGGTCGATGTTGAATGTGCGTCGATCGACGTCGGCAAAGACGGGTGTGGCGCCGGCAAGACACACTGCGTTCGCCGTTGCGGCAAAGGAGAATGATGGCACGATGACTTCGTCACCGGCGCCGATGCCGGCGGCGAGAAAAGCTAGGTGCAGTGCCGAGGTGCCGGAGTTGACGGCGACGCATTCGGCCGAGTTGACGACTGCGGAAAATTCGCGCTCGAACGCGGCGACTTCGGGACCCTGGGCGAGCATTCCCGAGCGCATCACCTTCATGACTGCACGGCGTTCGGCCCGGCCGACGAGCGGCTGTGCGGCGGGGATCATGCCGACAACTCCGTCACGACGTCGTCGACGATGCGGTAGGTGCTTCCGGTCGCCGGGCACTGCCACAGTTCGGGGTCGTGCGAGTCAATGACGAGACGATGTCCGCTGCGCCCCACCCAGCCGATGCGACGGGCGGGGTTGCCGTGGACGAGCGCGAAAGGTGCCACATCACGGGTGACGACCGACCCGGCACCGACGACCGCCCACGCACCGATAGTCACCGGGGCGATACATACGGAGTGGGCGCCGATCGATGCACCCGCGTTGACGACGACACCGACGGGGATCCAGTCGGATGCGGATTTCAATGCACCGGTCGGGGTGACGGCGCGCGGGAAACGGTCGTTCGTGAGTACCACGTTGGGGCCGATGAAGACGCCGTCGGCGAGACGGGCAGGTTCGTAGACGAGGGCATGATTCTGGATCTTGCAGGCGCGACCGACGTGAACGCCGATGCCGATGTACGCACCTCGACCGATAATCGCATCGTCACCGATGACGGCGTTTTCACGCACTTGAGCATCGTCCCACACCTTCGCCGACGCGGCGATCGTGGCTGTTGGTGCGATGTCGCCGCGGCGAATACTCGATGTGCTCACCTCGACCCCTTCGACATGCAGAAACAGACACTCAGGGTACATTGCACCCTGTTTTCGCCACGTCATGACGCCGACTGAAGTGACGGCCAGGCGATCTGCGGCACCCGAACATCTCCGATGAAGGCTGCTGCCTTCCGGCCCTGACCTGATTCTCGGGTGTCCGTTGCACAGGACCCGACCGTCACCTCACTCGACGACGTGACGTCCTCACGCTATTGGCGTTGCGACCATGCCGATAGCGTCGGCATGCGTTCCGGTCCACGGTTGCCACCGGAACGTCGTGGTACAGCCAGGAGGGGTGCGAGAGCGGCCGAATCGGCGCGCTTGGAAAGCGCGTGAGGTGAAAGCCTCCGTGGGTTCGAATCCCACCCCCTCCGCCACCAGCCCCGCGGGAAGGCAAATGCGCCGTTACCGCCTTGGGTCGAGTCGGTGGTGGAAACGCAGAGTGGCGAGCATGAGCACCTTGGCGATGAGCACGATCGAGCGTGCCGACGACGACGTCGAATTGCCGTGCATTCGCGGAGCGAGTGCGGCCGGGATTTCGACGATGCGGTGGCCCGCGCGGCCGGCCGCGACCACTGCCTCGAACGTGTCGCCCAGGTAATACGACGAGAAGTGGCGGGAGAATTCGCCGAGCAGAGGTTCGCGGATGAGTCGGAAGCCGCTCGTCGAGTCGGTGATGCGGGTGCCCGCCGCGCGGGATGCTGCTCGCGCAAGCATCCACATCGCCAGCCGGCGTAGGGCACCCGGCTGTAGTGGTGCATCGGGCGACAAAAAGCGGCTACCGATGACCATGTCGGCATCGGCCGTTGTGGCAGCAGTGACGAGATCTGCGATTTGGTGAGACGGGTGCTGGCCATCGGCATCGACCTGGACGACGGTGTCGTAGTCGTGATCACGTGCATAGGCGAAGCCGGCGCGCAATGCGCCACCGACACCGAGGTTGAGGACGAGATGCAGCACCCGTGCGCCACTCGCTTTCGCGATGGCGGCAGTGTCGTCGGTGGAGCCGTCACTGACGACGAGCACGTCGTAGCCGAGCGTGCGCAGGTTGGTCACGACATGTGCGATAGACGCGGCTTCATTCAGCGCGGGAACGACGACCAGAACCTTCATCGAAAGCTCCGCCGGCCGGGACCGCGTCACCGCTGCTCGTCGATGCGCTGACGAAGCCGGGCGAGTTCCTCGGTGAGGGTGCGATTTTGTTGCTGGAGACCGGAGATGGAGATGGAGAGCTGAATGGAAATGGCGAGAACGAGAACTGCGGCACCGACGGCGAGAAGGGCGGCCGGTGACACACCGAGTGCACGGGCAACCGGTGCGACGAGCGGAATGGCGATACCCGCAAACACACCGAGCGCTGCAAGCACGAGCCAGCCGACGGTGTAGCGGAAACTCAGGAGTTGACGCCGGGCGAGGCGAACGATGACAGCGGCAGCGATCACGCTTGCGAGCGCGGCAAGAAGCACCTGCAGGGTCTGTGTCGACACGCCCTTCAATCTATGAGAGGTATGAAGAGTAGAATTTCATGCGATGGCGACCGTTCTCGTCACCGGGGTCGCCGGCTTTATCGGGGCGCACGTCGGCGGGGCACTCCTGCGACTCGGCCACCGTGTGGTGGGGGTCGATGATCTGTCGTCGGGTGCGCGTGAGAACGTACCCGCAGGAGTCGAGTTCATCACCGCCGATCTCGCGAGTGCCGATGCCCTGTCGAGCCTGCCGGGCACAGTGGATGCGATCGCCCATCTCGCCGGCCAGTCATCGGGGGAGATGAGCTTCGACAACCCGGTGGGAGATCTCGAACGCAACACCGTGTCGACGCTCAACTTGCTGCGCTACGCGCGCGATTCGGGAGCGCGGCGGATCGTCGCTGCAAGTTCGATGTCGGTCTACGGAGATGTTGCCGATGTGCCGACCACTGAATCGACGGTTGCCCGGCCGAAGTCGTGTTACGGAATCGGCAAACTCGCCGCCGAGCAGTACCTGCACGTATTCCGCAACGAGGTGCCGTACACGGCGATGCGCATGTTCAACGTGTACGGGCCCGGTCAGAACCTCGACAACCTGCGCCAGGGGATGGTGAGCATTTACGTCGCCATGGCTCTACGCAGCGGGGTCATTGACGTGCGCGGTGGTCTCGATCGGTTCCGCGACTTCGTCCACGTCGATGACATCGTCGCCGCATGGATGGCGGCGCTGTGCGAGAAGGAGCCGCTCAACGACGTCGTGAACGTGGCGACGGGTGTGCGAACCACCGTACGGGAACTGCTTGACATCATCGTCAAGCTTGTTCCGGGAACGCAGGTGCGCGAGGCGGCGGGAACCCCGGGAGATCAACTCGGCATTTACGCCGACATTTCCCGTGCACGCGCGGCGCTCGGGTGGGAGCCCCGTATCGCGCTACGCGACGGTGTGGCCGGGTTCGTCGAGTGGGCGCGAGGCCGGTGAGTTCGCACCCACCGCACATCGTTGCCGACTGTGAGCGTCGTCGGCGCGAGCTCACCGATCGGTACGTTGCCGCGATTGCATCGCTCGGTGGGGCGGAGATCGGCGGTTCCACGGTTGCCAACCTGCTCACCGTCGATGGAATCGACGCATGGGCGGCGAGTTCGTTGCGCGAGAGCAGTTTGTGGGGGGATGAAGACTTTTTCGCTCGAGTCACTGCACTGGCGACCGGGCACGCCACCACACCGCGAAAGACAAAATCGATCCGCCGTGCGCGCGTCGAAGCACTGGGGTATGCAGTGCGTTCCTTGGTGCATGTTCTCCGTAAGCGCGATTCGCGAGTGTCCCGGCGCGCGAGCAGTGCTGACGTCGTGGTCGTCGATTACGCGACACGATCTCTGACTCGAACGCCATATGTATCGCCGTACTTCGGGAAGTTGGCCGAGGTTCTGCGCAGCGATCACCGCAGCGTCGAGTGGTTGCACCTTACGTCGAGCGGTACGCCGACATCGCTCACGCCCGACGAGCGCACATGGATGCATGCGGTGGCCGGTGACCCCGCGCATGGTTTCGTTCGCCAATTCGTCACCCCATCGGTCGTGCTCAGTGCGGTGCGGAGTTGGTGGACTCTGCAGCGGTGCGTCCCGCGGTGGAGCGAAGTCGTCGGTGCAGCGACCGACCCCGACGTGCGCACGATCGCACCCTTGTTGGCCAATGACTACCTGCGCAGCGTGCACGGAACGGTAGCCATGCGCACGATGTTGCTCGGTCATGCGCTGCGCCGCGCCGTTGCGACCGTGCGCCGTGATGCGGTCGTCATTCACCCGTTCGAGGGACAAGGCTGGGAAACGCTGCTGATCAACGAGTGCGCGGCACGGAACATTATGTGCGTCTCCTACCTGCACACGATCGTGAAGCCGTGGGACGTACGTGCTCTCACTGCTCTGACAAGCGTGAAAGCTCAGCATGTCGTGGTGCACGGCGCTCATGACGAAGCAGAGATTCGCCGCACCGGATCTGCGGTTCACGTTGCCGAAGCTTTGCGTTACCAGCACCTTGCCCGGGCAGTCACCCGAACATCCGATCCGGATGCACCGGTGCTGTTCGTCGGTGCCGCCGATTGCGAGGAGTCGTCGCGCCTGTTCGACGCAATCGTCGCGGCGAACAGTGAGTTGCCGTCGCCGATGAACCTGTGGGTGAAGTGGCATCCGCAATGCCCAGTTTCCGGGGATAGCAGGGCCAATGTCACCGTTGTCAGCGACCCCCTCGATGCACTCTTCCCGCAGGTGCGCGGAGTGATTCTTGCGGCCACTGCAGCACCGCTCGACAGCTACCTGTCAGGTGTCCCCACCTGCAGCATCGTCGCGCCGGGTGCCTTCTCGACGAATCCGCTCACCGCAGATGACACGTATTACATCGCGACAAATGCGACTGAAGCGATCGGGTGGATGTCTACCCGGCCGTCGGAGTCAACTTCGACAGCGAGCACGACGCAGCTGGGGCCCGATATTGGACGGTGGTTCGTCATCGATCCGGACTTGCCCCGCTGGCGGGCGTTGATCGAACGACTCGTTGATCAGCGCAGCGACGCGAGGTAAACCCGCGCACGCTCGAGATCGTCGGGCGTGTCGATCGCGATACCGACCGACGGCACTTCGATCATGTGCACCGTCATGCCGAGCTCGACGAAGCGGAGAATCTCGATGTCCTCGAGTTGCTCGAGTGGCGTCTTGGTTCCGTGTGCGGCGAACCGAGCCAGTGCATCACCGCGAAATGCGTACATGCCGATTTGGCGGTGAGCCGAGCGAAACTCGAGCGCTTTCGTCGTGGGTATGGCGCCACGACTCATGTACAGCAGGCGCTTCGAGACGTCCATGACGACCTTCGGCACGGTGACGCTGCGAAAGTCCTCCTCGGATGCAATCGGCGAGTAGGCGTTGACGACCGCGACATCGGGCCCCTGGTCGGCGAGGGAGCGCACGAGAGTGCGCAACGCATCGGGATCGAGAAACGGCTCGTCGCCCTGCACGTTCACGTACCACTCGGCGACGCGACGGCGGGCGACTTCGGCGACGCGATCGGTGCCCGTGAGGCATGCATCACTGGTCATCTCGACATCCATCGACAACCCGCGACAGACATCGGCAATGCGATCGTCGTCGGTGGCGACCACTATCTGTGCACGGGGGAACACCTGCAGAACCTGCGAGTAGCAGCGGTCGATGACGCTACGGCCACCGAGGTCGGCAAGGGCCTTGCCGGGGAAACGCGTCGATGCGTACCGAGCGGGGATGACGACGAGCAGGCCGTCGAGATTCACGGGGCGAAGATCGACTGCTGGCGCACCGGGTACGAGGTGCGG
>Ga0315900_10012134_pt1 | contig 10624 bp, 12 predicted proteins | sample LakEriMetagenome_FD_203521 | JGI IMG/M metagenome (GOLD analysis project Ga0315900, IMG submission 203521) | Freshwater fungal communities from buoy surface, Lake Erie, Ohio, United States - Buoy 12 MA114 | ecosystem: Environmental > Aquatic > Freshwater > Lake > Lake biofilm | place: USA: Lake...
CGCCCAAGAAGGCCCTCAAACCCCCGAGGTGGCTAGGATTTGTGCTCCTGACCGCAGGTGGGATCATGGCACTGCATGCATTGGTGCTTCCAAGAAATGGCTGATCGCTAGTCTTCCAAAGCGACCTCTCCTGGCGCCTTAGCCAGCTATTTCCGATATCCGAGTCTTGATATCCGGGTGCCAAACACCTTATTGTCGTAGGCATCCGCTGCCAAGTCGAAGCAATCCACTGCCAAGGTAGCCACCTGTCGCCAGACGGTGGAGGCGTTACTCGCACCGCACCACCGCTTGGCAGCGGATGGCTACGATTTGGCCACCAAAATTTGGTGCCAGGCACAAGACGAACGTATCGCACTTTTGCTAGCATCCGCCCCCAGGCACTGCCGAGTGCCTGTCCCCAGGTTGCCTTATAAGTGCTGTGTGACGCTTAGGACATCGCTGGCATTCCAGGTTTGGTTGAAGAGAGTACTTCCGCCGTTATCCATGGCAATGACAATCTTAACTTGGTCGCCGAAAGAAACATTATCGACATAGTTAGCCCCACCTCCTTCCGAATTGTCAGCGGTGGACAGAAAAGTCGCTGATACTACCGCTGCCTGACTCTGTCCCGCCATGACGGCCGTCACCGCCTGCAGGCCTCCGTGGGTTTTCTTGCTTTGAGGGCTTTGCCAAAAATACACTTCCATCGAGCACCAACTTACCTAGCCCCATACACCAAGATCTCGGCAATCTTGGGCCGCGCTTGATGATCCTTTAAATCAGGATGCGGCAATGTCGTCAATCGAATGTACCTTGCCAGCCGCTTGGGGATCGTATGCCCATATACTTCACGAAACTCTCGGTTCTCCGACCCATCCGCAATCGGCTCCCAAGTCGTCTTGTCCAGCGAACTATCGATTCGATATCGATAAGCGATCTTGGCTTCCAAATCCTCTTTAGCCGCTGAACGCATTTTTGGGGACAGTCCCCGCGTCTTTGGCCAAGAATCGGATTGTCGATTATCATATAAATCTTGTGAATCCATATTCACTTCTACGACAGTCGCTGTATCACTACCCGCCCACTGGCGGTTCCTTCCTAATGACCCATCATCCAGAAAACGATCCGGCGGACACTCCCGAAGTTCGAGAGCTCTTTGGGGTCATCGCCAGTTGCTATCCATCCGCATCTGGCTTTTCCGGCGTGGTCGTACGGTCGGTCAACACGAAGTACGCAACCGCGTCCGATTTCTTTTCTGGAGTCGGCGCGTCGAAGTCAGGCGGGCGATGGAATCGGAAAGGCTTGGAAGCGACGTACACTTCGCTCGATATCGAAACCGCGATCAAAGAGGCGTACCAAAACCTACTCCATTACGGATTCCCTATCTCGAACATCCGTCCACGCACAACTGCGGGCGCGAAGGTCAAACTGAAGAAGGTGTTCGATATCCTGGACGCAATCGATCGGTCGCGCCTGCTTCTTTGCCGGCTTCGAGGGCCTCATCGTCCCATCGGCCCGTAACCCTAGAGGCAAAAACCTTGTCATGTTCCCCTCGAATTTCACGAAATCCAGCGTTTTGGAGATACTTGGCAAAGAAGACCTCAAGTAAGCCTCGTGCATTATTGCAGGAAAAAATGCTTGCCTCAGCCGATTCCGTCCCATATATTAAAGTGACGTCGCAACCAGTGCACCAAGCGAAAGTGAGTCGCACCCATGACAACCAAAACGCAATTCCGAAACCAAGCAAAATCGAAATCCTCGACGAGCGATAAGAAGCCAACGAAGCGCATCGGTACAAAATCGCCGCCAATTCAATCGACATCGATTCCTGGTCTCAAGGGGAAAGGTCTACTGCGGCTCGGCGACGAAGCAAGACTCGAGCTTCGGGATCGGCTGAATATGGCTAGACCCATCTTTAGTCGAGTCGTGAACGTCTCCGAGCGAACGATTGCCAAAGTAGAGGCCGACTCACAGACCGCGACGAAACTACAGCGCCCCTACAACGAAGTCTACCGACTACTCGAGGCCCTCGACGATGTCATTGATGCCAACTCGCTAGGAAGCTGGTTCCAGAGTCCAAACGAAGCCTTCGAAGGCCTGAAGCCACTCGAAGTCATCGAGCGAGGCGAAATCGACCGCCTCTGGGCCATGGTCTTCGAACTCCAAAGCGGTATGCCTGGCTAATTGGAGTCAGCAGTAACGCATACTTACCCCAAAGCCGAATTTGGAACAAAAATCGGTGCCAGGCACATGACGAAGACACCGCACTTTGCTAGCTTCCGCCCCGTTTGGATCTATAAACTCTTGTAGTTGAGAACCGTTTTTAGAGTATCTCTGGTTGCTACCAAATCGCACTGGGCCTGCATGACTTCGCTTAGCCTTCGGTAGGCCGCAGGGGATTCGTCCAACAGTCGATCGGCATGCTCTTTGCAAAAAACAATCGAACCCATCCTCGCCTTGAAATCCTTGACCTGGAGGTTTTCGAAAGATTCAGACCGACTCATCTTTCTGCCAGCTCCGTGCGACGAGGAATTCAAGGACTCAAGGTTGCCACGCCCGATTACAATCCGACTACCTGCGGACATAGATCCCGGAATGATCCCAACTTCCCCCAAACGAGCGGAATTCGTACTCTTGCGATGCACGATCAACTGCCGTCCAAAATGACCCTCTATTCTTGCGAAATTGTGCGGTGAGTCGATATAGCTCGACTCGATCACTCCAGCCTTTAAGCCTTCTTCGACTAGGTCGGCGGTGCGATTAAGCATGAGCAAACGATTTTCACTCGCATAGCGTATCGCCCACTGCATGTCGGCTAGATAAACTTGCCCACCGTCGCTGGCACGTTCCAAGTAGTCGATCGCACTTCTCTTGCTATTTCTCAGGTGCCAGTCGGTGATCGCCTGACCCATGCTGCGTGAACCTGAGTGGACAAGAACCCACAAATAGCCGCTTTGATCCAGTTCGAGTTCGATGAAGTGGTTTCCGCGTCCAAGGGTCCCGAGTTGCAACAATCCATTTCGATTGGCCTGTCGCACCAGACTCGGGTCGCTTAGTTGCTCGGCACGGCAAGAGTCCGGCAACGTCCTCGCGGCTAAGTGTTTTGGTTGCTTCAGGCTTGGTACCAAGCGTTCCAGTTTAGCGAGTATGGAGACTAGAACCGATTGCGGGATTGTGTCGCTTTGGATGTCGAAGCAGATCGCCGAGAGCCCGCAACCGATATCCCTGCCGATCGCCTCGGGGTAGATCCGCTCGCATGTGGCAAGCACACATCCATTTGGTACCTGTTGGCCTAGGTGTACATCCGGCATCAAAGCAACTCGGAAGGTGTCTTCGAGCCGAGCCAGTCGCTGAGCTTGTTGGATCACTGGCTTCGAGAGTCGATCGCAAGTCCACGCGTAGATTTTTTCGTCGATGATCTCAATAAGATAGTTCTCTCTTAGCGGCTTGACTCTCGTTGATTAGGCGGGCATGTGCAAGGCAGTACGCGAAAGATCAAGTTCGGAACCTGCTTGCGAGTGATCGAACTTGCGATTTCGCTCCGCAGTTGGCCGCGCCGATCGTTGGCTGCCTGAAGAACCTCGGATTCCTCGTAGGCAATGTCTGGCAGAATCGGTCCGAGGGTGACGAGAAAGTGATTTCCTTTGGCAGGTTCTACTCCGACGACATCGAAGTTGGCCAAAGGGCCATCGCCGAGGTTTCCTCGGATGCATTTGGCGATTTGACCAGCAAGCCGCAGGGCGGCGTGATTGGGTTTGCTCTTGCGGTGTGCGTGTTGGTTTTTTCGATGTTCCAAACGAGGGTCGATCCCGTCACCTTCGCGCAGTTGGGTGACTAGAGCCTCGGGGTTTTTGATCCGTCGAAACGCCGGATTCTCGGAGCCTTGGGGCATTCGTTGATCCAAATCGGGGGCCTTGATCGTAGAAAGGGTACAGCTCTATCGAGCTCGGTACTTGCTAGAGACTCCCAATGGCAATTCGGTTCGGGGTGTGTTGTAGGCTGTCGTGTGTTTTCTTGCTTCGAGGTCTTTGCCAGAAATACACTTCAATCGAGCACAGACTTAATTCGCCCCATACACCAGGATCTCGGCAATCTTGGGCCGCGCTTGATGATCCTTTAAATCAGGATGCGGCAATGTCGTCAATCGAATGTACCTTGCCAGCCGCTTGGATATCCTATGCTCATATACCTCTCGAAACTCTCGGTTCTCCGACCCATCCGCAATCGGCTCCCAAGTCGTCTTGTCCAGCGAACTATCGATTCGATATCGATAAGCGATCTTGGCTTCCAAATCCTCTTTAGCCGCTAACCACTGAACTTTCGATACGGATTCGTCCTGCTCCAAATCGACGATGATCCACTGGGGCGAAAGCCCATTGGGGAACCATTTCACATACCAATCGTCCGCTCCCCCGTAATTCCCATCCACCGCTTTGGCCGACCGCATAAACGCTTCCAAATTGCTCCCGACCGGCTCCGGTGTCGAACACTCGGTGGGTTTGCCCAACGCTAAATTTCGCTCTTTGATATTATCCTGCCCGGTAATATCCTGCCCGGTAATATCTTGATGTGGGCGTTTCCCAAGCTGCCAATATCCGGTAAAAAATGCATCGGAACCTACTTGGTAGTAAGGCCGAAAAAGTATCTTGCGACCGGCAGCATCCTCGGCCTCGAAATCAAGCGTCGAGCCTTCCGCAAATCCGGGGGTTTTGGGCTGAAACCAACCTTGCAACGCCTTGGTGTCCTGACGATCAAACGGCAGCTCAAGCCACCCTCGGGAGTCGTTGGCTCCCAAACCTACCATCACCAATGGACCATGCACGAAGGCGACTTGGTTCTCATCGTCTGGCATCGCAACGATCTGTGTACCGAACGGATACTCATACTCGATCACATCTTGCGACTTCCACTCTCGATCGATCGCATAAAACTCACCCGCGACGAGCTTGCCGTCTATCGCCTCGCCGTTGACCGTAAGACTCCCGCCAGCTCCAGTCCAACTCGGTACCCTCACCGAAATCGTAAACCGCTTGGGCGTCTTGCACTCGACGAGCAACTTGCCCCGAGGCTGCATCGGAAACTCGGTAGTCTGTAGGATGCTCACCCCCCAATCCGCATGCCGCAGAATCGAGGGGACGAACAACTGCACCCGCAACTCGTCGTTTTTCATCGCATAAATCATAGCCGTGGACCTTGGGGGATTCTCCAGGCCCGTCCCATTGCAGCAGTAGCAGCCGACTTCGTTGGATCGAAAGTCCTTGACCGAGTTCGAGCCCAATGGCTGGTAGTACGTCTTTTCACCCGTCTGCGGATCCTGGCTCCCCAGAATCGCATTCCAAAGCGATCGCTCGTAGTACTCGAGATACTTGGTCTGCCCGGTCAAGCGATACAGGCTACGGGTGACTTTCATCAAGTTGTACGAGACGCATGTTTCTTGGGGCATACGCAGGGCCGTATTGGCGATCCGACGCATGCCGGGCATCCCTTCATGCACGCTGGTTCCACCCGTCGCATACGTCTTGGCACCAGCCCCACAGACATTCTCCCAGAAGTTCTCGGTGGCCTTACGATGAAGCTCTGAGCCCGTGAGCTCCGCGATCCGCGCCGCTCCGACCATCTTGGCCAACAACGTATTGGCATGCTCGTTGAAATCCTCTCCGTCGGCAAACGTCTTGAGAATCCGATCGGGATCCTCCCACTTCAGCGCGGATTGATGGAAGGATTCCCGTCCAGTGAGTTCATACAGGTTGGCTAGTGCCTCGGTCATTCCACCGTACTCGATGCGTTTGACTTTGGCGAAATCCTCGCCGTAGGCTTCGACCCGCTGCTCGGTCCATTCGGCAAGTCCAGTGGCGACCTGCAGAGCCAGTGGACTCTTGGCGTACCTGTGCGCAGCGATGAGCCCTTCGAGCAGCTTGTGCATCCGGTACCAAACCACACCATCGAGCCGATCGGCGTTGAACTCGACTTCAGGGGACGCAAAAAGATACTTGCCACCAAGCTCCCTCTGGCACTGCGCAAGGCCCTCGATCATTCGATGCACCAGAGGCAAGAGCGTCGGATCGTTGACCGATTGGATCGAGATTGCCGAAAGAAAATGGGACTCGAAGAAGCCAGGAAAAGGCCCATAGGGTTCTGGCCCGGCCCAACCGCCGAGCGGTTTAGCGTCGTTGGTCGGCAACTTTGCTTGGATGCGAAAAGCCAACAACGCTCGATCGACTCCGATGGTCTCGAGCACTTTGCGGTTGACCAGGAGGCTCTCGGCGATCGGCCCTTGGTCCAATAGACTCACCGAGCCCATGGGTGGATCTTGCCAGTGTTCTTGGCCCGAGCAAGTCCTCTGAATCGCTCCGGTCCACAAGGCCAAAAGAAAGCAGGCCATCATGGCAGTTTTTTGAGGTGGTTTCATGCGCGCATTATCGCACAAAACCCGTGGCTCTCGGATAGACGGATCGCTTCATGGCCGCTCAAAAAAACAAAAAGGGCAGGGGGGTATCCCTGCCCTTGAACTTTTCGTGTGCAATTGCAGCCGTTGCACTAGCAGCCAGCCAAGCTCGGCTTAGAGCAAACCGTGGAGTGCAGCCAGCGCCGCTTCGTAGTTCGGTTCGCTGGTCACTTCGGGAACGATCTCGGCGTAAACGACCTTGCCATGGGCGTCGGCAACCACGACGGCTCGCGTCAGGAGCTTGAGCTCGTCGATCGTCATTCCAAACTTGGATCCGAAATCGCCGGATTGGTAATCGCTACCGACGCGCATGCTCTTGATCGATTCAGCACCGCAGAAGCGATTCATCGCAAAAGGCAGATCGCGACTGACGGTCACCGCGTTGATCTTGCCCTCGAGGGCCGCAAGTTCGCCGTTGAATTTGCGTGTTTGGATCGCGCACACTCCGGTGTCGAGCGATGGGACCATCGAGAAAATCGTCGGCTTGCCCAGCACGTCGCTTCGGGTGATCGTCTTGAGACCACCTTCGAAATAGTGCAGTGTGAACTCGGGCAAGCTACTGCCAACTCGGAGTTCTTCTCCTGCAAGCGTCATTGGGGCACCCTTGAACGTAATCACTCCAGACCGAGCCATATGCAAACTCCTCATTGAGATTGGATCAACAAAAACAGCAGACGCGATACTTTTTTGCCTTCCGGGCTTTTTAGCCTTCCGGCGAAACTGAACAAGAATGTAGGCTTCCGGGGCCAAAGGTCAATCCTTCCGGACTGTAGGGATTTTGCGTATACTGACGCCTTGGTAAAGCCTGCTGACTTTCGGAGGGCTTTGGGATTTTGGATTTTGCTCCAAACGTCCAGAGTCAGAATCCCAGGGGAAGGGCAGGGGGGGTCCTGTGTTTTTGCCGGCAATTACTTGCCGGTAGGTTTTTCCCATCGAGGGGATTATGGTCAAAGTTCGCGATTTTCTCGGGCCCTACCGCCTAGCACGCCTCATTCGCTTGGGGAGCACTTGCCAGGTCTGGGAAGCGATCCTCGAGCAGGATCAGAAGCGTTACGCGCTGAAGGTCCTACGGCCAGACCAGCGAGGAAACAAAGAGGAAATCGCTTTTCTCAAACACGAGTTCGAAGTAGCCAAGGAACTCAACCACAAGAACATCATCAAGCTGATCGAATACCGCACCAACGCCGAGACTCCGTTTATCGTCATGGAGCTCTTTAGCGAATTGAATCTCAAAATGGCGCTTCGCCGTGGACCAGAACCGATCGCTTACCAACTGGCCTCGATCGTCGATCAAGCCTGCGAGTCGCTCTATTACTTGCACTCCAAAGGCTATGTCCATTGCGACATCAAGCCCGACAATCTTTTGCTCAGCCGCAACTGGGAAGTCAAACTCATCGACTTTACGATCGCCAAGAAGATCAAGACCGGTTTTGGGAAGCTTTTTGGCGGGAAAAACAAAATCGAAGGCACCCGTTCCTACATGTCCCCCGAACAGATCAAGGGAGATCACCTCGATCCTCGAAGCGACATCTACTCGATGGGCTGCATGATCTTCGAACTCATCAGCGGCAAAGCCCCTTACACGGCCAATACCCCGAACGAACTTCTCAATAAGCACGTTTCGGCTTCGATCCCATCGCTGCTGGTCAACAACGAAAACGTATCCTTGGAATTCAATAGCATCGTCCGAAAAATGCTTGCCAAAAAACCTGAAGATCGTCCACAGAACATGTGGGACGTTCTGAAAATGGTCCGAACCACACCGATTTTCAAAAAGCCGCCGCGCATCCCGACGACCAACCCCTTCGACGACTACCAAGGTGGCGGCCGAATCGAACCGGCTAGCTAAGCACCTGTCGAGGATCGCAACCCAAATCGCAATACAGACCCCTAAAGGAAATAATGACCACCGCACCAAAAGGATTTGAATTCGAACAGCCCATCCTCGATATCGAAGCTCGATTGCGCGAGCTCGATGCGATGACCCAGCCCAGCGAGGACCAGCAAGAAGAGGCCAAGCAATTGCGGCGTCGATGGACCGAATCGACCCGAGAAATCTACGCCAAGCTCTCGCCATGGGAGGTTGTCCAAGTTTCACGGCACAAGGATCGGCCTTACACCAAGGACTACCTGAACCTAGCCTTCGACGAATTCATCGAGCTTCATGGCGATAAATTCTACGGGGATGATCGCGCCATGCTCACCGGGTTTGCCAAGCTTGGACGCCGCAAAGTCATGGTCATCGGACACCAGAAAGGCCGGACCTTCAAAGAGCGAGCCGCTTGCCATTTCGGATGCGCGCATCCCGAAGGATACCGAAAAGCGATGGCCAAAATGAAGATGGCCGAAAAATACAACCTCCCCATCATCGCCTTCATCGACACCCCGGGCGCTTACCCAGGCATCGGCGCCGAGGAACGAGGCCAGGCTCAGGTGATCGCCGAGAGCATGTTCATGATGAGTCAGCTCAAGACCCCGATCGTCTGCGTCGTCATCGGCGAAGGAGGCTCAGGCGGCGCGCTGGGTATCGGCGTCGGGGATCGAATCGCCATGCTCCAGTACGCTTATTATTCCGTGATCAGCCCCGAAGGCTGCGCAGGTATTCTGTGGAAGAGTCATCAGCACGCGCCCAAGGCGGCCGATGTGCTGCGGTTTACCTCCGAGCATCTACCCAAACTCGGAGTCGTCGACGATGTGATCGAAGAACCTTTAGGCGGCGCGCATAGAGACCATCACCAAATGGCATCGCGACTCAAAAGCTATCTCTCCAAGACCATCGATCAGTTGAGCAAACTTCCAGTCGACGAGTTGATCGAAAATCGTTATTCGAAGTTTCGCAAGATGGGTTCGTACCTCGAGCGTCTCGAGGACGGCACCATGCAGCCCTTCGGATACTCGTTTGTCACTTAGAGATCACCGTAGAAAGTATCACCGTAGAAACCTACGCGCAGTCCAAGGCGATTGAGCCCTAGGATCGCAAGGGTCACAAGGCAGGTCTGAACGAGACCTCGAACGCAGTAAAACCAAAATTGCTTTTGCTCCGCACCAACAGAGCCTCCGGAGCCCAGGCCGTAGCGTGGGATATTGTAAGGAATACCGATCGAGTACTCGACCCATCTAGCCCCGGACCAGCCATTCCCGGACCAATTAGCCCAGAACCCCTTGGGGATCCACGAAGGACTCATCGAGTGGAAATAAAGACTGCTGCATCCGGCTTGAAGGCATGCGGCCACGAGGCACCAAGCCCCCAGGAGCACGACGCACAACGGAATATTTCGGTGGCGATTGCGCCCGAGCAGTTGGAGGATCGAGGCGATTGCAAACCAGTGGACCGGCAGGAGAAGGCCTCCGAGGAGTCCGGCCACCCAAGGTCTTGAGCCCACCGGAAAGAATTGGTACCAAGTTAACTTCGATTCGGTACCGATCAGATCCGGTAGCCAGGCCAGGATCCAGCGTTGATAAGCCGCGATGAGTCCAGCACACAGAAGCGTCAGAGCAAGGAGTTTGGCCAAGGACAAAGAACCAGGCGCGGTGTCGGGCGAAACGCTTCGGATCGACCAAATACCGATGCCAGTGCTCCATTGCAGGACCTTGGCGACCAGTGCCCCTGCGGCCAAGAACACCAGCCAATGGGCCGCTTGCATCGCGATCCAAAACGATTGGCTCGAGCAGTAGCCCGGGACATCCGGTCCTGAGATCGAGTTTGCACCTGCGTTGGCGCCTAGCGCGATTTGGTATCGGGCCAAAAAGCACAGGAGCAGTCCGATTGCGATAAGGGGCATACCGAGCCAGGAGGGTTTGCAGGTCGCTTGGGTTCTCCAGGCGATCCAGATGGTTGCCAGGGAGCAAGGAGCAAAGAGGATCGCGTTGGAGAGTTCGGCGGCGATCGGGGATTGCAGGAGGACAGCCAGTTGTCGCAAGGCGGCACCTGAGAGGATGCAGAATCCTGCCACGATGCAGCTTGCCAGAAGGATTTTGCGGATTGGATCAGACTTTTGCGGATCGGTCACGGAAGGATCTGCTCTTAGTCGGCTCTCTGAGGGTTCTTGGTCGGCGATGCGATACAGTTCTTAGCGATGATAGCGAAAAAAACGAAAAACGCGGTTGGGGATTGCAGCAAGGGTCGTAGGAACTAGCTAAGATGCAGGGGCCCGGGAGACTGGCAGCTTGGGTGCAAGCGACTTGGCGATGACCAACAAC
>Ga0315900_10012135_pt1 | contig 10623 bp, 8 predicted proteins | sample LakEriMetagenome_FD_203521 | JGI IMG/M metagenome (GOLD analysis project Ga0315900, IMG submission 203521) | Freshwater fungal communities from buoy surface, Lake Erie, Ohio, United States - Buoy 12 MA114 | ecosystem: Environmental > Aquatic > Freshwater > Lake > Lake biofilm | place: USA: Lake...
TGCCGGGGAGAGGCCGGGACGGGTTTCAGGCCCGCGCGCTCCTCGTGGGCACGGGCATCGACTTGGCCGCACTGGGGGCCACCGACCGCACCGGTAACGCGCCGCTCGTGGTCGAGCTGATCGGCTCGCTCACCGCCGGCACGCTCGCCGGCAGCCGGCCCGCGGGGGGTGGGATGGCGGTGCTCTTTCGCTATGGCGTCATCGTGTTCTTCGACACCTCCCTGGCGGCTGGACTGGAGTATGTGCGGCAGATCGCCCCGGCCATCCGTCAGCCGTTCGCGCAGGCCGACCAGGAGAACGAGGTGCTCGACATCCGCGTCGATCGGGGTGGCAAGGAGACGATCGAGGGCAACACGCTCGTGCTCGGCGACGTGACGCTCGAAAAACTGCAACTCGTGGCCGACATCGTGGCCAAAAGTGTGTCTCTCGCCCACCACGAGCGGGCCATCGAGCGGCAGTTCGAGCGCATCGAGCCGTTCGCCGCGAACCTCGACCGCTGGGGACGGGGCGGACGGGCGGCGCGGGAACTGCTCCAGCATATCGGCTCGGCCCTGCTCGCCGAGCATCGCGTCGTGGGGGGCGCGCGGGTCGACGACGCCCCCGAACTGCTCTGGGACCACCCGGAGCTGGAGCGGCTCTGGGCGCGGCTGCGCGACGAGTTCGAGATCCGCGAGCGGTTCGCCGCCCTGCACGGCAAGCTGGCACTGATCTCGCGCACCGCCGAGACGGCCCTCGAATTCCTGCAGAACCGCCGCGCGCTGCGGGTGGAGTGGGCGATCGTGGGGCTGATCGTATTCGAGATCGTGGTGGCCCTCGTGCAGTGGGCGCTGGCCGCCGCCTGAGGCCGCCGAGTCGGCCGGCAGATCGTGGCACACGTCGGCCAGAGCGGGCTGCTTCGCAGCGGGAGGGTCAAAGACGACTTTTCCCCGCGCAGCCCGGCTAGGGGTGAGCGGCGGCGGGCGGGTATAAAGTGCCGTGTACCCAGGAAACCCCATCATGCCACGAGCCCGGTTCACCCTTCTGCACGCCCTCCTCGCCGCGGTCATCGGCCTCGGGGCCGGCGTTCCCGCGGCCGCCCAGCAGGTGGCCGTGGAGGAGTTCACGCTCCCCAACGGCATGCAGTTCCTGCTCGTGCCGCGCCGCGACCAGCCCAATGTCGTCAGCGCCGGCTGGGTGGCCCGCGTGGGCAGCGTCAACGAGCGGCCCGGGATCACGGGCATCAGCCATTTCTTCGAGCACATGATGTTCAAGGGCACCGACACCATCGGCACCCGCGACCCGGAGAAGGACGCCACGTTCCGCGCCGAGCAGCGGGCCCTCCGCGACGAGATCAACCGCCTGGTGTGGACGAAGCAATACGGCCGCTTCCTGGCGGGCGAGATCGACGACCCCTGGGATCCCGCCCACGACACGCAGGAACTCCGCGTCCTGCGCGGCAAACTCGACGCCCTGATCCGCTCCCAGCAGGGGCGTGGGCCGGGCGGCCCCGCGGCCGGCACGATCGTCAAGGACGAGTTCGACCAGGTGTACACGAAGGCCGGTGGCAGCGGCATGAACGCCTTCACGACCTATGACCTGACCTGCTACTTCATCACGGTGCCCTCCAACAAGCTCGAACTCTGGGCCTGGTTGGAGAGCGACCGGCTCCACGACAGCGTGTTCCGCGAGTTCTACTCGGAGCGGGACGTGGTGCACGAAGAGCGCCGGCTGCGCACCGAGAGCACTCCCACCGGCCGGTTCGAGGAGCAGTTCGACGCGCTGTTCTGGGCCTCCTGCGGCTATTCCTGGCCGGTGATCGGCTGGCCCAGCGACCTGAACAGCTACACCTTCGACCAGGCGCTCGACTACTGGAACGTCTATTACCGGCCCGGCAACCTGTGCGGCATCCTGGTGGGCGACTTCGATCCCGAGCAGGCCAAGCGGCTGATCACCAATTACTTCTCGCGGCTCGACCCGGGCACGCGCAAGCCGCCGCCGGTGGTGACGCTGGAAGTTGAGCAGATCGCCGAGCAGCGCATGAATGCCGCCGGTGACTTCCCGCCGGCGATCGAGGTGCGGTACCACACGGTGCCCGCCGGCCATGCCGACAGTTACGCCCTCGACATGCTGGCCGAGGTGCTCAACGAGCGCACCGGCAGGCTCTACGCCGGGCTCGTGGAGGGGCGGGGCATCGCCGCCTCGGCCCGGGCCTTTTCCGACACGCGGAAGTACGCCGGGCTGTTCTCGGTGGTGGCGCAAGTGCGGGGGGCGGCCACGCCTGAGACGCTGGAGCAGGCTTGGTATGAGGAACTGGCGAAACTTCAGGCCGCCGACTTGCCGGAGCGGGAACTCCGCAAGGTGAAGAACCGGGTCGCCGCGCAGAATTACCGCCGGCTCGAGGACAACATGTCGCTGCTCGTGCAACTGGCCTTTGCGGAGGGCGTGCTCGACTGGCGGGAGATCAACGAGGGGCCGGCGAAGTATGAGGCGGTGACGGCGGCCGACATCCGCCGCGTGGCGAACCGGTATTTCGCCGAGTCAAACCGCAGCGTGGCGCTGTTCCGGCGCAAGGCGACCGAGGCCGCAGCCGCGACGGGCGCTCCGGTCGAACCCGCGAACGCCGGGGAGGGCGACCGATGAACCTGCCGTGCACCATCGTCGGCCCACTGCGGCACCGGCCGGCAGACCGGTTCGGCATCCTGCTCGTTGCCTGCCTGACCCTCGGGTGCTCCGTCCCCGCTGAGCCTCCGGCCGCGGCCGCGGATGCCGCCAAGCCTCCCACAAAGCCCGCCGCGGCCGCCGCGATTCCCGCCCGGCCGGAGGAGATCGCCTTCCAGCCGCTCACGTTCGAGCCGCCCGACGCCGCGACCTTCCGCCGGACGCTGCCCGACGGCACCGTCGTCTACCTGGCGTCGAGCCACGAACTCCCGCTCATCACGCTGTCGATCACGTTCAAGGGCGGATCGTCGCTCGACCCGGCCGACGCACCGGGGCTGGCCGCGCTCACGGCGCGGATGGTGCGCGAGGGGGGCACGGCGCGGATGAAACCGGCGGAGTTCGACGAGGCGCTCGACTTCCTGGCCACAGAGGTGAGCGTGACGGCCGGCGACACGTTCACGACCGCCAGCATGAATTGCCTGAAGAGCAACTTCGCCGAGAGCCTGCAACTGTTCCTCGACATGCTGCGCACGCCGGCCTTCGACGACGGCCGGCTGAAGACGGCCAAGGGCCGGATTCTGGAGGGCCTCAAGCAGCGGAACGACGACGCCGCGTCGATCCTGGGCCGCGAATGGAAGCGGCTCCTCTACGGCACGGCACACTTCGAGTCGGCCGAGCCCACGGCCGACTCGGTGGCGGCGCTGAGCCGCGAGCGGCTGGCGGAACCACATCGCCGGATCTTCCAGCCGGGCAACGCCATCGTGGCCGTGTCGGGCGACTTCGAGGAGCGGGAGATGCTGGAGTCGCTGGGCAAGGCGTTCACGGGCTGGGAGCGGGGCGCGCCTGCCCCCGACCCGCAGTCGCCGCAGGCCGAACTCGATCCCGGGCTCTACCACGTACCCAAGAAGATCCCCCAGGGGAAGGTCGTGCTGGGCTGCCGCTCGATCAAGCGCGACGACCCGGACGCCATCCCGTTGCTCGTGCTCAACGAGATCCTTGGGGCCGGCGGTTTCACCAGCCGCCTCATGCAGCAGGTGCGCAGCAACGAGGGGCTGGCTTATTCGGTGCGCTCGGCGCTGGCGCCGAAAGTCGATTACCCCGGAGACTTCCGGGCGGGATTCGAAAGCAAGAACGCCACGGTCGCCCTGGCCACGAAGATCGTGTTCGACGAGATTGAAAAACTTCGCACCGGGCTGGTCACGCCCGACGAACTGGAGACGGCGAAGCGGGGCATCATCGAGACGTTTCCCCGGCAGTTCGAGAGCAAGCCGCAGATGCTGCGGGTGTTCGTCAACGACGAGTGGACGAAGCGGCCCGCCGACTTCTGGCGGACGTTCCGCCGCAAGGTCGATGCCGTCACGGCCGAAGACCTGCAACGCGTGGCCCGCAAGCACCTCGATCCCGCCAGGATGGCGCTGCTCGTGGTGGGTGACTGGGACGAGATCGCCAAGGGGGACGTCGACAAGCGGGCCACGATGGACGGCTTCTTCGGCGGCAAGGTGAAGCACCTGCCGCTACGCGACCCGCTCACCCTCGAGCCGCTTCCGGATACGGAGAAAACGAAATGAACCGCCGGCGCGTGGTGATGGTCGTCGGACTGGCCTGCCTGGCCACGGCCGCCGCCGCTGCGGAGCCGGCCGTCATGCCGCCGCCGCGGAACACGGGGCCGGCCGCCATGTCCCATTCGCGGTACCGGCAGCACCACCGCAAGACCGTGCGCACGATCCGACGCACGCCCGAGGTGATGCGCGAGGACGCCGTCCGCGTGAAACGCGGAGATCTCTTCAGCACCTGGTCGAACCGTTACCTGCAGTAGCGTGCGGGGCGGGCTGGGCAGTGCGTTTCCTGCGGCCGGCAGGCCCCGCGCGGCCGATTCCCGCGGGCTTCGGCCGCAGCCCGCAACCAGCGGGCGGCTGGGCCGTTGAAGACACGGACAAGCAGCGACACATCTGGGAGGGCAAAGATCATGAGAAGGGCATTCCTATCGCTGGCCGTGATGATCGCCGTCGGGAGCTTCGTAACCACCGTCACCGCCCAGCCGCCTGAAGGGGAATTTGAGTCGCCGGTGCGCCGCGCGGGGCCTCCCGGGGGCCGCCGGCCACCGCCGGACCCGCTCCGCGAGGCCCTCGACGCCAACCACGATCACGAACTCGACGCCGACGAGATCAAGAACGCCGCCGCCGCGGTGGCCCTGCTCGACGAGGACGGTGACGGACGGATCAGCGAACGGGAACTGATGCCCCCGCCGCCGCCACGTGGCTTGGAGGGCCGGCCGCCACGCGACCGTCGCGGTGCCGACGACGCGACTCCCTCGGAGGCGGATGTCCGTGGGCCGCGCGAGCGGCCCGGGTTTCGGCCGCCGGAAGCGGGTGATCGACCGTCGCCCGAGCGGTTCGTGACCCGGGCCATGTCATTCGACGCCGACGGCGACGGCAAACTCGACCGCGGTGAACTGGAAAAGCTGGCCGGCGAGATGATGTCCCGGATGCGGGGCGGCCCGGAGGCCGGACGTCGCGGCCCCCCACCCCAGCGTGGCGACGACAGCGAGGGCGGTGAGCCGGGTTCGTCCCGGCGTTCGCGTCGCCCGCCTGCGGCCGTCGACGAAGCGCCCGGACGGCCGGAGTGATTTGGCCCCGGGACGCGGCGGCGACGATTCCGTCTGTGGCTGTGTGTATGCTCGCTCTGCCATGAGCACGCCCGTTTCCGCCCCGCCCGCCCGCCCCGCCGAAGCCCAGGCGCTCGCCGTGGCCGCCACGTTGCCCGGCAGCCGCATCGTCTGCACGTCGGTGGGCCGGGCCCAGGCGGCCCACGGCCTCGCCATCGCGCGACCTGACGCGTCCGTGGCAGTCTGGTTTCTCGATCGTCACCAGTGCGATGCCGCGTGTGCCTCCTGGGAGTCCACGCCGCCGAACCTGCGGGCCGATTGCAGCGCCGACATTCCGCCCGGTGCCCACGACCTGGCCGTGGTGCCACTGGGGAAGGACGGCGAGGCCGAACTCTCGCGGGACATTCTCCAGGCCGCCTTCCAGAGCCTCGACGTGGGGGGCCGGCTCGTGGCGGCGATCGACAATGCCCGCGACAAGTGGCTTCGCGAGCAACTGGCGGACACCGGCGAAGCCGTCCGCGTGCGGCCTGCGGCCGACGCGAAGGCCGATGTCGTTGCCTACGTCGTGGAGAAGACCCGCGCCCTCGCCAAGATTCGCGACTTCTCCTGCCGCGTGGTGTTCCGCGAGCGGGAGCGTCTGCTGGAGACGGTGACCCGGCCGGGCGTGTTCGCCCACCGGCGCATCGATCCCGGTGCCCGGCACCTTCTCAACGCGGTCGACGTGGCTCCGGGCACCCGAGTTCTCGACATCGGCTGCGGCTCGGGTTGCGTGGCGATCGGGATCGCGGCCCGTGATCCGGCGATTCAGGTCCACGCGTTCGATTCATCGGCCCGGGCGGTGGAATGCACGCGACGTGGCGCGGCGGTTTGTGGCCTGACGAACCTGACCGTGGCCCTCGAGGCGGGTGGGCAGGTGCCGGAGCCGGGCACGTGGGATCTGGCCCTGGCCAACCCGCCTTACTACTCCGACTTCCGGATCGCGGAGTTGTTCGTGGAAGCGGCCCGGCTGGCGTTGGCCCCGGGGGGCACGCTGCTGCTCGTCACCAAGCAGCCGGCCTGGTATCTGGAGAACCTTCCGCGCATGTGGACGGACGTGGCTCGCGAGGAGGTAAAGACGTATCACCTGATCGAGGCGGTGCGTCCGGGGTGACGGGCCGCCGGGAGGGCGGCCGATCGGGAGCGGGCGGAGGCCCTCGTCCACGGACAGTCAGCGAGACTTTCGCGGTTTGGCTGCAGCCGCCGTGGCCCGGTTGACGTGGACGACCTTGGCGGGCGGGAATCCATTGAAGTGCGTGGAACTCGCCGCCGAGTAGGCCCCGATGTTCTCGCTGTAGAGGTAGTCGCCGATCTCCAGGTCGGGAAGTTGCTCGGAAAGGCTGATCGTGTCGAGGGCGTCGCAGGTCGGCCCGAACACGGCGCACAGCTGCGGCGTGCCTCGCTTGAAGCTCTTCATGTGGTAAATGCAATGGTCGAAGATCACGCCCGAGTAGGTGTGGTACACGCCGTCATCGACGTAGTAGCTGAGTTTCTCGTTGCGCACCGCCTTGCCGATGATCTTGCTCACGGCGCTGCCAGCCGAGGCTACGAGGAACCGTCCCGGCTCGGCCAGGATCTCGACCTCGGGGGGAAAGAGACGGTCGATCTCGTGGTTGATCTTCCTGGCCAGCGCCGAAAATTTCGGCACGGTGGCGTCGTAGGCCGCGGGAAATCCGCCGCCGATGTCGAGCAGTTTGAGGGTGAAGCCCCGCGACTTTGCCTCCGCGAAGATACCCGCACAGAGGTGCAGGGCCTGGATGTAGTTCTGCGGGTTCGTGCACTGGCTGCCAACATGGAATGAAAGCCCTTCCACCACGAGGTCGTGGGCGTGGGCGTACTGGATCAGGTCCACCGCCTCGCCGGGCAGGGCGCCGAACTTGCTCGACAGTTCCACCATCGAACCCGTATTCGGCACGCGTAGCCTCAGGGCCAGTCCCGCGTGCGGGGCATGCCGGGCGATCTTCTTGACCTCCTCTGGGTTGTCGTAGGTGACGAGCGGCTTGTATTGGTCGAGTTCCTCCAGCGTCTCCACCGGCTTGATGGGATTCGCGTAGATGATCTTGTCCCAGATGAAGTCCTGACGGGACTTGGCGGGCAGCTTCTCGATGAACTGGTGGACGGTGCGAAACTCCTGGATGCTGGCCACGTCGAAGCTGCCGCCCAGTTCGTAGAACGTCTGCACGATGGCCGGGTCGCTGTTCACCTTCACCGCGTAGTAGATCTGCACGCGGGGGAAGTGCTTGCGGAACAGGGCATAGTTCTTGCGGAGTTCGGCGTGATCGACGACGAACAGCGGCGTGCCATGCTTCTTGACGAGTTCGAGCAGGGTCTTCTGGTTCATCGGTCCCCGTAGCCTCCGTTTTCCCGCATCATCACCGACGCCTCCGCGATCAGCCGCCGCAGACTCCGCCGCGACACCGACGCCGCCCCTCAGTCCCCGTCCGTGAGCAAAAAGTTCTTGAACTGCCAGGGGTCCGAGGGGTCGATGTGCGGGCGGTTGTAGCCGTGAAAGGCGCTGGAGTAGTACTTGAGCGGCGTCCAGTCGCTACGCACCGAAATGAACCGACCCAGGTAGGGCCGGGCGATCGAGAGCACGTAGTCGTGCGGCAGGTCGTCGGGCAGCTTCACGCCCTCGGCCGGATTCTCGATCATCCACATCGTCGCCGCCACCACGGAGATCGCGACCTGCATGGTGGTGGCGTTCTGGTGGGGGACGAGCCGGCGCGACTCCTCGATGGAGAGGTCGGTGCCGCACCACCAGGCGTTGAGCGGGTGGCCCATCACCAGGGCCCCGAGAATGTCGGCGCCGCTGGTGATCTCGTCTGTCATGATGCGAATCCGGGACTGGAGACGGTAGTCGTTGCCGCGGAGCTCCCAGAGGCTGGCGATGGCGGCGTCAGAGGGGCAGTAGGCGTAGTGGACGGTGGGCCGGTAGACCGTCCTTCCGGCCGCGTCTCGCACGGAGAGCTTTTCCGTGATGCTGAAGGCCTCCCCGTGACGGACGACCATGCCCACGATCGTGTAGTTGGGCACCCAGCTCACCACCTGCGTGTTGATCCCCATCCGTGCCAGGCAGATCTGGCTCCGCGGGCCGTCGGCGTGTTCGTAGGCGAACGGAGGCAGTTCCTTCTCGTGCGTGCCCCAGCCCATCTCGGCCGTGGTGGTGCCCTCCTCACGGAAGCCTTCCACGCTCCAGGTGTTGACGAATTCGTCGATTTCCTTGGGGCGGTCGGAGACCTGCGTGTCCCGCTCGCTGCAATGGATCACCTTCACGCCCAGTTCGTGGGCCAGGTGATTGAAGGCCCGGCTCGCGGCGTGCTGGGCGATCCGTTCCGCCTGGGCGCCGGTGAAGTGCTTTTCCTCCAGGCAGGCGGTCGCGATGTCGAGCAGGGCATGCTTCGTGAAGTGGCTGATGAGTCCAGGGTTGGCCCCGTGCTCGAGCACGGCGGTGGGCCCCGGCGTGGTCCAGCCCGCGATCATCCGCCGCAGGTTCATGTGCCGCCAGTAGAGCGTGAGGTGCGTGGGGTGGGCACCCTTGGCGTGCTCGTAAGGGTCCCAGAGCTCGACCGACGTGTTGAGATACAGAACGCCGTGGTCGTGGCACCACTGCACGATCTCGCAGCAGTCGATGTTCCAGGCCAGGTCGATGAGGACGTCGCCGGCCGAGAGGTGGGCGGCCAGGATCGTGCCCAGATTGTCACGTTCGACCTTGCCGCGGACGAAGTTCACCCCGCGCTGCGTCCAGGGTCGGATGGCGTCCTCGTCGGGCTGGAACTCCAGGATGGTGATGTCCTGCGGCTTCACCTTCACGTGGTCCAGCAGGATGGGCAGCGTGCACCGGGCCACGGCGCCGAATCCGACGAACAGGATCCGTTTTTGGAAGTGGAGCATGTCGGATCAGGGAGTTCCCGGGATGATGGATGCCGACGAACTTCTACGCAGTGGCGGGGAAACGGTTCGCCCGCAGCGGCAGTATATCGGGTCGAGTTGCCCGTCGGGGGCGCGGGTCTTGGCGCGGTATGCTGGCGACCCGCCGTCTGTCCCTGGAGCCGACTCGTGAACCGCCTCCTCGACATTCTGTTGCTTGGTGCGGCCGGTGGCGTGGGCACGCTGCTGCGGGCCGGCTGCAACACGCTGGCGGTGCGGTTCTACGGGCAGACCTTCCCCTGGAGCACGCTGGCGGTGAACGTCGCTGGGTCGTTCGCCTTCGGCGCCCTCTACGCCCTGCTCCGGTCGCGGGCGGCGTTCACGAGCACGCACGAGACGGTGGTGCTGGTCGGCCTGCTCGGCGGATTCACCACGTATTCATCGTTCGCCTTCCAGTCGGTGGAGATGCTCGCCTCGGGTCGCACGTCCGCGGCGCTGGCCTATATCGTCGCCACGAACGTGCTCGCCGTATCCGCCGCCTGGGCGGGCCTGCGCCTCTGCGGCGGTTAGCAGATCGCGGGGCTGACAGCCCAACGGCGATTCATTACGATTCCGTAACGTTCTCGGTTTCCAGGCTCGGCCTCCCATGCGGCCAACTGATCCATGCGCCCGATCAGGCCCCGATTTCCCAGACCGCTGCCACGATCAGTCCGGTGAAGGGCGCTTGGACATCCCATGAGTGAGGCCCACGGAACGGGTGAATACCTGAAGGCGTTCGGGGGCCGGGAGTTCTCGCCGCAAGACCTCGAGGCGTACGCGAACCTCGTCGGGTCGAGACGGCCCTACATCCTGTTTTTTACGCCCCGGTCCGGCAGCAGTTATCTCGCGGACCTGCTCACCAAAACCTGGCGCCTCGGATCTCCCGAAGAATTCATCAATCTGGAGTGTGTCCCGCTGGCGATCAAGCACATTTCAGAAACCGGCTTCGAGGTGAAGCACATCATCGACTACCTCGGCTGGCTGATGAACAATCGGTCCACGAGGAACGGCGTGTTCGGTCTGAAGGTGAGTTACGGGTGTTACCGGCCGCTCGTTCTGGCGGGCCTGGACGACGTGCTGTTCGGCAAGTTCACGCCGATCGTGCTGTTCCGGAAAAACATCCTCAAGCAGGCCATTTCCCTCTACGTGGCCGTCTCGACGGGCCTGTTCCACACGAACATCGCCCACTCCCAGGAGGTCTTCGACAAGGTGAAGTCGCTCCCCTACGACCAGAGAAAAATCAGGTTCTGGGTCCAGCATGTGGCCATCCAAGAGGCGGGCATTCGCAACCTGATCGAGAAAAAGGGATTGGATTGCCTGTCGCTGGACTACGACCAGGTGTGCCGCGAGCCCGACGCGATCGTGCGAGGCATCGCGGAACGGCTGCACGTGACGTTGCCCGAAAAGTCCCCCGATGCGCCGTCGATCTTTCAGAAGGT
>Ga0315900_10012137_pt1 | contig 10620 bp, 12 predicted proteins | sample LakEriMetagenome_FD_203521 | JGI IMG/M metagenome (GOLD analysis project Ga0315900, IMG submission 203521) | Freshwater fungal communities from buoy surface, Lake Erie, Ohio, United States - Buoy 12 MA114 | ecosystem: Environmental > Aquatic > Freshwater > Lake > Lake biofilm | place: USA: Lake...
CTGACATCAAGGCCCGAAGGTTACGCGGGCGCCGGATACATGCTGCCGATCACGGGCGGCGGGATTTCCTCGCACAACGCCGCCAACGGCGTCACAGCATGGTCAGGAGCCATTGTGGCAGGCCGCAATATTGCGGGCACGTTTGACGGGGCAGCCGCGTTCACGGGCACAGGCGCGCTCGTGGTGTCCGGTGTCGGTACATTTGCGGGGGTCGGTGCATTCACTGGCAATGTCACAGCAGCCCTGAACGGCACGGCGACATTTGACGGCATTGCAGCGTTCACCGGCACGCTACTTGCGACGGGCAACATGACCGGGCAATTTGCCGGTGAAGCAACATTCACTGGCACGAAGCGGGGGGCTGGTTTCCTGTCTGGCACGTTCGCTTCGGCGGTCATCCTCGAAGCGCAGGCGTTCTCGACGTACCTGCTCGACGCGGAGGACATCGAGAGCGGACTGACCCTGAGACAGGCGCTGCGCCTCGTGGCGGCGGCAACGGCGGGCAAAATCAGCGGCGGGGGGTCATCGACGGTGACGATCCGCAACGCGGTGGCTGACGGCGCAGACAGGATCGTCGCGACGGTGGACAGCCAGGGCAACCGAACAGCCATCACGTACACGCTGACATGAGCAACATTTTTCAAGCCGAGTTCTGGAAGTCACTTTATTTCCGCGCAATGGGCGGGCAGGAAACGGCTGCCGATCCCAACGCTATGTTTGGCAGCTTTGCCGGGTCGGCATCGTTCACCGGCCTGCTGGAAGCTGAAGGCGCGCCGCAACAAGTCGAAGCCTTCGACACGCATGATGGCCGGAAACGTCAGCCGGAATACGATCAGGACACACTGATAGCCCTTGCAAGGGCACAAGACGAAGCCGACAAGGCCCGCCGCGAGAAAGACCGCAAGAGCAAGTTTGACCTGCGCCGCATCCTTGGCCGTGTGCTTGGCGAGCCAGAGCCAGAAGCGCCTGAACCAATTGCTTTGCCAGTTGCAATTGTGTTGGCGCCAGAGCCTGAACCATTTACAATGGACGCGAACGAAGCTGCTGCTTTGCTTGCGAAACAGAAGGAAGAGGACGATGCCATCATTATCCTGCTGCTGGCGGCCTGAATAATGGCCACACCCGTTGTTCTCACTACAGGCGCCCGCCCGATCACGCCGGTTGAAAGCGGGGGTGTTCCTATGACCCCTGTGGACACGCTGGGCGAGCCGGTGACGGTTGTGGACACGCTGGGTGAACCTGTTGTGCTGGTCAACAATGACGGCACGCCTGCATTCCTGGCCTATTCCGCAAAGACATACCTTGGCGGTGTCGCCCCTTATCATTGGCTCGACTTCATCAACAACCGCGCCCTGTATGCCTCTGTAGATGTCGGCAACGTCACGCAGGCGACGGGCTACAGCTTCACGCGGGCGAGCACGGGCTACTACCAGAACGCAGACGGGACGCTGACGAGCTTTGCAAGCGGCGCGCTTCGTCGCGGGGATCGGGGTGTGCTGATAGAGGGAAGCCGGACGAACCTGCTGCTGCGGTCGCAGACGTTTGACAATGCATACTGGATCAAAACGCGCGTTTCTGTAACCGCGAACGCAACGACCGCACCTGATGGGACTAACACCGCCGCCAAATTGGTCGAAGACAGTTCAACGAACACTCACAAGCTTGAGTCTACAACGTTTTCGACAGGGCTAACGAGCGGCATCAATTACGCCTATTCGGTATTTCTGAAAGCCAGTGAGCGCACTTGGGCGGTGCTTGAAGTAACTGGCGCATTGGGAGGCGGATATGCGTGGTTTAATCTGGCAAACGGCACTGTTGGAACGACAGTAAACCTTGTTTCCGCATCAGTTCAAGCGCTGGCAAATGGCTGGTATCGCTGCACGATTGTTGATCTGTCAACAGGCACTGGTGATGGAGCCACAAGCTGCAATATTTTTCCAGCTACTGCGGACAATGTTGTAAACTACACAGGCAACGGAACCTCCGGCATCTTCATCTGGCAAGCCGACCTCCAAGCAGGCGCCTTCCCCAGCTCTCCGATTGTCACCGTTGCAGCCTCTGCCACTAGGGCGGCTGACGTTCTGACGTATACGGCAGGGGTGAGCTACCCGGCTACGCTCTGGGCGGAATGGCAACGCATAGACGGGACAGACGCTACCAGTTTTTACCGAGTGCTTTCGGTCAATACGATAGCGAACGAAACCGCCCTTTACCACCGGCATACAAATGATGTTGTCCGCGCTTATCAAAACAACGCCAGTGTTATTCAAGCAGACCTGACTCTTGGAACAGCAAATATCGGCGGCATACACAAGGCGGCGGGATCGTTTGGCGCCAACAACGTCAGAGGCTCCCTTAGCGGTGCAGCGGTAACTTCCGATTTATCGGTAACGATGCCAAGCGACCCCGCGCTTATGGCGATTGGAGCTAACACAGGCGGAAGCAATAACCTTTTCGGTCACATCCGCCGCATCGCAGTTTTCAACAGCGCCCTTACAGACGCCCAACTCCAAACCACAACGAGCTAGCCCATGTTCAATGCTTCATTGATTGACGGCCCCGTCCCAATAGCCATCTACGGCGATGAAATCACAGACGACGAGGGCAACACCCACAGGCCCGTGATTGGCTACGTGGACGGCTACCACCTCAACGTCTCCCCGCAGGTCTACACAGAAGCCCTAGAGCCATACCGCGCCACACCGCGTAATCCCCGCCGCGTGTTTGCCGGGGCGGAGACGATCTACCTGCGCTTTGAGGACGAGGCTGAAGCCAGGTCGATGCTGGGCGCGTATTGGACGGAAGAGGTGGAGCACTGATGGCCACATACCGCATCTGCAAAGTCTGCGGCGACCTGCATGACGTCGCCATGTGGCCTGACAACCACCGCGAGTGGATGCCAGACCTGCGCTCTGACCTCGCCGCACCAATGCTGATCCGTGACAGCATGGACCCGGTGAAATCCATGCTTGACGGTAAGATGTATGACAGCAAACGGCATTTGCGCCGCACTTACCGCGAGGGCGGTGTGATCGAAGTGGGCGACGACAAGTCTTACACGGACCCGGAATACATGCGGACCCAGGCGCCGGCCGAACGCAAGCGGCAAAAACAGAAGTCACGCAAGAAAGTAGAAGCGGCAGTCGGCAAGGCATTAAGCCGAGCCGGTTTTGGCGCATAACATTCCCTCAGACGGAGCCTAAGACATGGAAGACCTCGACACACAGACCCCGAACATCGTTCCTGATGCGCCTGCAAGCGCGCCAGATGCCCCGCCTCCCACGCTAAGCGATGCGTTGGACAATGCGTTTGACAACGTGTTTGCCGATCAACCGGAGATGCAGTCAGGCCGGAACCGGGACCAGTCTGGCCGGTTTGCAAAGGGCGAGGCGAAGAGCGAGGCCAAGGCCGAAGTTACCGCGAAGTCTGCCGAAGTTCCCGCGAAGCCAAGCGAAGTCGCCTCGCAGACTGCCGAACAGTCGCAGAACCCCGACGAACCGCCTGCACGCCTGTCCGCGGAAGCCAAGGCTCAATGGTCAGCCTTGCCCCCGGCAGTCAAAGCCGACGTGCATCGGACCATCCGCGAGATGCAAGGCGGTATCGAGAAATACCGCACCGAGGCCACCCGTTGGCAAACTGACGTGGCGCCTTACGAAACCCTTGCCCAGCAATACGGCATGGACATCAAGGGCGTCCTCGCAGATTACGAGGGGATGGCCCGCATGATGGCGACCGACCCCGTGCAAGTGTTTGACACACTGGCCAAGCGTCATGGGTTCACCCTGCAAGACGTAGCAGCAAGCGTCCTTGGCCAGGATCTGGACGAATATGCCAAGCAGACGAGCCAGGAGATTGCCCGTCTCCAGCAAGAAAACATGGAACTGAAGCGCCAGACGCAGACCTATACCCAGCGTCAGCAGCAGGAGGTCCAGTCATTTATTACCGACTTTGCGGTCAAGAACCCCAGATATAGTGAACTGGAGCCTCAGATTGCCGGTATATTGCGGTCAGGTCTTGTCACGGCCACTGAACCGCGTTTAAGATTGCAGGAAGCCTACGAGATTGCCGACCGGCTCAAACCCGCGCCGCGCACTGCCCCGGCCCCGCAAAACCCGGCCATAGCGGATCAGACCCGTAAAGGCCAATTGAGTATCACCGGCGCTCCTGGGTCAGGCTCAAACCCTGCAAACCGAAAGACGCCTGCATCGGCCCGTGAAGCCCTTGACCGGGCTTTTGACCAATACGGGCTTTAACCCCACCAGCAGGAGATTGTCATGTCATTGACATCCACAGAGAAGCTTCAAGAAGCGTTCTCGCTGGCACTGGAGGACCGGAGCGCAGGTTACGCAGACCTCGTTTCCAACTCCAACGCCATCTTGAGCGTCATGAAAGCCCGCGACCAGTTCAAGCCGTTCTCGGGTCCGACGATCCGCGAGCGTCTGCTCTATAACGAAAGCGGCACCTATATCCGTTACGCCGGGTATCAATACCTGAACCCGTCACCGGCCGAACTGTTCAACGATGCGGAATTTACTGCAAAGCAGGCAGCCGTGTCCGTCACGCTTTCGGGCGAGGACATCCTGAAGAACAGCGGAAGAAATCAGCTCAAGAACATCATGGAAGAGCACATCAGTGCAGCCGAGACAGAGCTGACCGACCGCTTTGTTGAAGACCTGCACTCTGCCGGCACAGCGTCCAACCAGATTGGCGGGCTTCAGCTTGTCATTCCGACGACGGTAAACTCCGGCACGTATGGCGGTATCAGCCGCGTGGACAACGCCATCTGGCGCACGTCTTCATACGATGCCAACTCGATCACGGTTGCGGGCACTGCCATCACGGCGGTCACCTCGACCACGGTCAAGCCGCTGTTCGATCACATCATGATCCGTTCCAGCCGTGGCCAGAAAGGCCCGAACCTGATTGCGTGTTCTGCGGAACATTACATCACGTATTCAGCAGCAACCACGAACATCCAGCGCATCAACGACGAGAACGGTCTTGGCAAGCTGGGCTTCACGTCGCTCAAGTATTACGGCGGCGGTAAGAGCGTGGACGTTGTGCTCGAAGGCGGAATTGGCACGGCGATGCCGTCAAACGTCAGCTACTTCATCGACACGTCGGCGCTGAAGTTCCGGTATCACCCGGACAGAAACTTCGTCAAGTTTGGCGGCAAGCAAATGCCGATCAACCAGGACGCGGTCGTGCAGCACATTGGTTTTTATGGCAACCTGACCATGTCGAATCCTTTGCATATGGCAAAGCTTTACGACTCAACACCCTGATAGGTAAGAAAATGGGCAGACCGCGCAAACCATTTGCTGAATACCTTCGCCTTAACGAGGCGACGGGATGCATTGAATGGCTTGGCGCAAAAGGGCGCGGTGGATATGGCCAAATTAAGCTTTCGGGCAAAATGGTTTATGTTCACCGCGTGCTTTACGCATTTCGCCACGGGCCTGTGCCTGATGGCAAATTTGTCTGCCACACATGCGACAACCCGTCCTGCTGCAACACTGACCATCTGTTTCTTGGCACTCATGCCGAGAATATGGCTGACAAGGTTGCAAAAGGGCGGGGTGCTGCTTTTAAGGGAAAATCCAACCCAGCCGCAAAGCTGGACCCTGAAGATGTCTTGATGATCCGGGAACTTTGTTCACTGGGGCAAAACCAAAAAGATGTTGCGCGCCAGTTTGGCGTCACTCAGGCTAATATTTCCCTGATTGTTACCCGTCAAAAATGGTCACACATCTAACAGGAGAATAATATGACATACGGAAGTGCAGAAAACGGCCTGATTGGCCAACCGATTGCGGAAACCTCGACCACCCTCAAGCATCGCCTTGGGGACCGGTTCAAGTGCTCGGACGAGACCTATGGTCCCGGCGAGTTTATTTATCTGGCAGGCGTTGCCTCAACCGCTGTTGGTTCATGGGTGACGTTCAACCAGGACGACTACACGACGGCTCTCCTCGCTGCGAATGCGATTGGCCCCGTGGCGATTGCGATGTCGGCAAACACGGCAGCAACCAGCTACGGCTGGTATCAAATCTACGGCAAGGCCGTGGGTGCGGTGCTGACGGGCTTTGCAGACAACGGCAACGCCTATGCCACCGCAACTGCGGGCAGCGTGGACGACGCCATTGTCGCTGGCGACCTGGTCAAGAATGCGAAAGGTGCGTCTGCCATTGGCACGCCTTCCGCTGGTCTTGCCGAATTCGAGATCCAGTATCCGTTCATGGATGACGGCCTGACAGCTTAATCTCAATGCCGGGGGCGGGGTTATGCCTTGCCCCCGGTTTCCTTTCACAATCCCTCAGACGGAACCCCTGACATGCAAGATACCTCACACCTTCACATCGAATTCTTTTCCCAGACGGTCGAGGATGCAGCCGCAACGGCGCAGCTTGGCATTCCGAAATTCAAGGACGTGGAATTCGTCCGCATCAAATACGTGGGCGACAAGCACTCAGAGCTTGTAGCGCCTGCCAGTGACCAGACATTCTGCCCGGAGCGCCGCGAGCAGATTAGCTGGAAAGAACAGTTTCCGCGCCATTACGCTGCCTTCGCTGAAAACAGGTCAATCCTTGTTGATGGCACCCCGCTTGATGAACTTCCCGGAATTACCGGCAGCAAGGTTGCCGAACTGAAGGCGCAGCGTGTGTTCTCGATTGAGGCCCTTGCTGGCTTGGATGGCACATTGCTCCAGCGTCTCGGACCCGGTGCGCGCGAGTGGAAAGGCAAGGCTGAAACTTGGCTGATGAAGGCCCGTGAAGGCGCACTGGATACCAAGTTAGCGGCTCAGAATGCACAGATGCAGGACCAGCTTGCATCCCTGCGTGCGCAGATCGAGGCAATGGGCGGCAAGGCGCAAACCAGCACAGATGAGCCTGTCAAAGCCGAAGTCGTCACCGAAGGCCGGTTCATAGGCCACACGGCCGGGGATCTTCGCCGGTATATCGAGGCGACATCCGGCACGAAGGTGAAGGGCAATCCTAAACTTGCCACGCTCAAGACGATGGCTGAGGAAGTCGCCAGTGCTGCGGAGATCAATGCATGAGCCTGCTAACGGTTTTTCAACAGGCTTGCACGTCAGGCATAGCACTTGAGAAACCGGCAGCGGTTTACGGATCGACAACCCGCGAGCATATCGAGCTTGCAAACATTGCTAACGAAATGGCGGCCATGATTGCGGCCAGCCATGAATGGCAAATCCTGAACAAGATTGCGGTCATTACCGGCGACGGGACTACCGAGGACTTTGCCTTGCCAGCCGATTACGACCGGCAACTGGATAAGTCGCAATTGTGGTCTACGTCGCTGGAAACCCCGTTGTCACCAATCAGTGACCGGGATGAATGGCTCGGCCTTGACATCAAGAGCTTTGATTTCATCATCAATGCCTGGATCATCTACGCAGGCGAAATCCACATTAAGCCGCCTCTGGCTTCGGCTGTGCAGGTCAAATACTTCTACCAGTCCGACCTGTGGGGCCTGAACGGTTCAACGCCTATTAGCGAGTTTACGGCAGACACGAACACGTTCCGTATTGATGAACGGCTGTTGAAACTAGGTATCATCTGGAAGTGGCGGGAAATGAAGGGCCTGCCTTATGCAGAGGATCTGGCCACTTATGAGCGCCTGTTAGCCAAGCTGATAATGCGCGACAAGGGCAGCCGCATTTACCGCATTGGTAAGGCCCAGATGCCGAGAGATGCGATCTTTGCTTATCCGCAGGACATTGTTCCATGAGAATAGCGATGCAGCCCACGCAGCGCCCGCCCATGTATCCGGCGCCAAGGAGTGCGCGCCCGGTAACATTCCCGGCGCCCGTGCGCGGCTGGGTCACGAATACGAACCTCTCTGCTCCGGTCGATCAGGCTGCGCTTGTTCTGGACAACTGGATACCTGGCCAGACAGGGATCAAGGTTCGGGGCGGATGCGCCAAATATGCTACGCTTCCAAGTGCCTGCACCGCAATGTGGATTTACGAAAGCGGTCCTAACGAGAAGCTGTTTGCAGCGACGGGCACGGCGATTTACGACATTACAACGGTTGCCAACCCTGCAAGTGCGCCCAGCGCCGATGTCAGCAGCCTGACCGGTGGGGATTGGTCATTCGTGCAGTTTGAGACTTCCGGGGGAGATTTTCTTGTCGGGGTAAATGGCGCGGATACGCCAAGGGAATATGACGGCACGTCATGGTCTACCAGCACGATGAGCCACGGGAGTTTGACGACTTCGACCCTAAGCCATGTCTGGGCCTTTAAGGAACGCCTGTTCTTCATTCAGGGCGGCACCATGAACTTCTATTACCTGCCCGCAGGTGCGAAGACCGGAAGCCTGACGCAGTTCAGCCTTGCGGGTGTATTCGGTAAAGGTGGCGGGTTATTGTTCGGGGGCACATGGTCGCTTGATGCCGGGGACGGTGTAGACGACCTGTGCGTGATTGTCTCCACGCTTGGCGAAGTGGCAGTCTACAAGGGCGACAACCCGAACAGTGCGAACTCATGGGCACTTGTCGGCCGGTATGAGATTGCCAAGCCGCTTGGGAAGCACGCCATAGAGCGGGCAGGCGGTGAGCTACTTGTGGCGACTATTGAGGGCGTCGTCCCTATTTCGGAAGCGGTGAGCAAGGACCGGGCTGCACTCAGCCTTTCAGCGATCAGCCGCGCGATTGAGCCGGATTGGACTGTGGCGGTTAAGGATCGTTCCGGCCTGCCGTGGAGCATGTTGAAAGTAGCCGAAAAGAACCTGATGTTTGTCGGGACGCCCAGCCCTAGCGCGTCAGTGGAAAAGGCCTGTTTTCTGGTGAACCTGGAGACGGGCGCTTGGGCACGATACACTGGCGCCCCTTGGGAAATCCGGGCGCAGGCTGCTTTGCTGGGTGTGCATTATACGGGCACCGGCACAGGGGTCATTTACCAGACCGATACGGGCGGGTCCGATGACGGGTTGATCTACGTGGCCAAGTATGCGGGGCATTTCAGCCCGCTTGGCACGAATGCGGCGATCAAGTCCTGCAACCTCGTCCGGGCTAATTTCCGGGCGACACGGGCATTTATTGCGCAGGTTTCGGGAAGTGTGGATTTCAGCGTGGCGTTTCCGGCTGCACCGGGCAGCGTGGCGAATTCGACTGAGGACACATGGGACACGGGCCTGTGGGATACAGCCCTGTGGGACGCGGCATCTGCTTCCCTGAGCGTGACATCAAACTGGCAGAGCATAGCAAAAGCCGGGTTTGTGTTTGCGCCACAGGTGCAGATCACCAGCGGAATAACGCCCAAGCCAGACGCAGAGCTGATGAGCTTTGACGTGCAGTATGAGACGGGGGCGATTGTCGTATGAAGCTCCTGTTCGGCCATTCGGATGCGGTGGAGCGTTTTGTCGCTAGCCTGATCCCCAGATGTGCGGATGGGTTTGGCCCATGCCAGGCGATAGGCGTGATCGACAACGAGGGTAAACTCCTTGCTGGCTGGGTCTGGCATGGTTGGGACCCGAGTGCCGAGACGATGGAATTCAGCGGCGCAAGCCTGACCCCGCACTGGATGACGCAGGACATCCTGCACAAGCTGTTTTCCTATGCCTTTGACGAAGTCGGATGCCAGATGGTGCTGACCCGGAACAGTGAGGGCAACAAGCGTCTTCACAGGCAGCTAAACCGTTACGGGTTTACGCGCTGGGACGTTCCGCGCCTGTTTGGCAGGGCTGAAAACGGGGTATTCTGGACGCTGACAGACGACGACTGGCGTGCTAACAATTTCCATCCGGGGACCAAATCACATGAGCAAACCACGCCCGCCCACGCCGCCTGACCCTCAACAGGTCGCTGGCGCACAAACGGGCACGAACGTGTCCACGGCTATCGCCAACACCGCAATGGGCCAGGTTAACCAGGTCACGCCTGACGCTTCGCTGACGTATAGCACAAGCGGGGATTATACGTGGACCGACCCTTCAACTGGCCAGAGCTATACCGTTCCGCGTTACACGGCGACCACGACGCTTTCCCCCGAAGCAGCGGCGATCCGCGCGCAGAACAACGCTGCAAGCCTGAACCTTGCCACACTGGCTGCAAACCAGTCTGGCCGTGCTGACCAGCTACTCAGCCAGCCATTCTCGCTCGACAGCGTTCCGGGCGGTGCAGATCGCACGGGGTTTGGCCCTGCAAGCTATGGCGCCGATCTGAGCACGCCTCAGTTCTCGCAAGGCGGCGCACCGCTTCCCCAGACCGCTAACCTTCAGGACAGCTACACACCCGAAGGCGGCTTTTCAGCAGATCGGCAGCGGGTCGAGGATGCCCTCATGGGCCGTCTCGACCAGCAGCGCGGGCGCGATATGGAAGGGCTTCGCACCCAGCTAGCTAATCAGGGCATCAACATCGGCACAGAGGCTTATTCGCGTGCGTTGCAGGATTTTGAGCGCACTAATACTGACATGCGCACAAGTGCTATCCTTGGCTCTGCGCAGGAGCAAAGCCGCCTTCTGGGCGAGGCGCGGGCAGCGGGCGGGTTTACAAACGAGGCACGTCAGCAGGACTTTGCAAACCGCACGGGCCTGTTCGGCCTTGGCGAGGATCAGCGGCGTTACGCAGATGCGATGGCGCAGCAGCAGTTTGGCA
>Ga0315900_10012142_pt1 | contig 10614 bp, 9 predicted proteins | sample LakEriMetagenome_FD_203521 | JGI IMG/M metagenome (GOLD analysis project Ga0315900, IMG submission 203521) | Freshwater fungal communities from buoy surface, Lake Erie, Ohio, United States - Buoy 12 MA114 | ecosystem: Environmental > Aquatic > Freshwater > Lake > Lake biofilm | place: USA: Lake...
TTTTTGGGCGCAAGCGGAATATTTAGTGCTATTATTTGGGGGATCAAGATAAACGGCTTGCTGCACTGACTTTGAAGTTTAGAAAATATTTCTCAGCCATCCAGACGAAACAGCGGGCGCAAATGCAGCCCCAGCCAATTGCCGGCAATCCCGGGCAAGATCCAAAGCCAGCCATGCAGGCTGCCGGAAGCGATACCTGCAACATAGGCGCTGATATTGCAGCCAGAGGCCATAACCGCCCCATAGCCAAGCAAGAGCCCACCAATGACCGAGGCGGAAACATGCCGCCATGGAAGGCGCCATTCAGGGCGAAAACGCCCAGCCAGCGCGGCAGCGAAAAACGCGCCGACCATCAGGCCAAAATTCATCACGCTACTGCGCTCCGCAAGCAAGGGACGCAGAAAGGCTTCCGTGCGTGTTGGGTCTTCCCAAAAGGCCCAGAAGGCGGGCTCATCCCAGCCGAATTCCGCAATGATGCGCGAACCCCAAAGCGGGAAAGAAGCGGTGATCACCCATGGCCGCCCCGCCGCCCAGAGCGTCAGTATATTCAGCGCGGCGAGGATAATGGCAGCCAAGGCCCAGGACCAAAGCCTCGGTGCTTCCGGCGATGATGCGCTGAATACCGGTTCAACACGGCCATGGCGACGCTGTTCGATCAAGCGCGATAAGGTTGCTACGAGTAGGAAGATCGTGAGACTGGCGATTATTGCGGGCCATAAACCCATCAATTCCGGCAAGGTTGTCGCGGAAAGCGCCGGCAGAGCGGCCCATCTTTCCGAATCATAGGCTGCGATGGTGGCGCCGATAATGAAAAACATCAGCGTCAGCAGCATGCGCGTATTGCCGCCGCTCGCGGTGTAGAGCGTGCCGGAAGCGCAGCCGCCACCCAGCTGCATGCCAATGCCGAAGATAAAGGCGCCGATGATCACAGCAATGCCTGCGGGAAACACGATGCCGCGTACCGGCGTGCCAGCCAGCGTGCCGGCGTGAATGGCGGGCAGCATCACAATCACCAAAATGGCGAGCATCAACATTTGCGCGCGCAGCCCCGCGCTGCGCCCTTCCGCCAGCGCCTGGCGAAAACCGCCAGCGAAGCTGAAGGAACCGCGATAAAGCGTGAAGCCAAGTGCGGCGCCAAGCGTCCAAAGTAGCGCGTGATTCGCGCCGTAACTCAGCGCAAACCCAAAGGCACCAAGCAGTAAAAGCAAGACTGCGATCATGGTTGGCAGGGCTTGGGGCAAAGCATGGGGCCTTTCGCGTTAGAGAATGAACACCGGAATAAGTGAGGCCACTAATGCCAAGGCCATGGCGTAGTTGAAAAGCCTAAAAGCGCGATCAGAGGTGAGCAGCCGACCAATCGCGACGCCAAAACCGCACCAGAGGGTTGAGGAAATGATGCCAGCAAACAGAAAGGCCGCCGCGACCCGCGCTGCTTCGATCCATACAGGCGCCTCAGGCAGGGTATAGGCGGCGAGTGCACCAACCGCCATGATCCAGGCTTTGGGGTTCACCCATTGAAAGCCTGCTGCCTCCCAAAAACTGATGGGTTTGGCAGTACCGGCGCCCTTGCCGCGCCCTGCCGTTGCAATACGCCAAGCCAGGTAAATCATATAGGCCGCGCCGGCATATTTCAGCGCGGGATGCAGCCAGGGCAGGGCATTGAAAGCAGTGCCAAGCCCAAGCCCGATCGCAAGTACCATGGCAGGAAAGCCAAGGATAATTCCAAGCATATGCGGCACGGCGCGGCGAAAGCCGAAATTGGCGCCGGACGCTGTAAGCATGGCGTTATTCGGCCCAGGCGTGCAGCTTGTGGTCAAGGCAAAGCCCATCAGCGCCCAGATCAGCGGGTCATTCAATGCAGGGGTCCTTGTCGCATTGATCAGGTTCCATGCTTCCTAACAGGCCCGGAATGCTATGACAAAGAAACGGTAAGCAGCCTTTCCCATCCACGGTCTGGACGCGCGCGCCAAGCTGTATCACGCTATGCGCTACGCTTGCCTTGTTGGAGACGCATCATGGGTTCCCTGCTTTTCTCGCCACTCACCATTCGCGGTGTGACGATCCCGAACCGCGTAGTGATGCCGCCGCTTTGCCAATACTCCGCCATCGAGGGTTTGGCGAATGATTGGCATATGGTTCAGCTTGGCCGCTTTGCCGTGGGTGGCTTTGGGTTGATCTTTACCGAAGTGACCTCTGTGATGCGTGAAGGCCGGATCACCCATGGTGATCTTGGGCTTTGGTCTGATGCGCATATTGAACCGGTGCAGCGCCTGGCACGCTTCATCAAATCCCAAGGCGCGGTACCTGCGATGCAGCTTGGCCATGCCGGGCGCAAGGGTTCTTCACAGCGGGCCTTTGAAGGCAACGGGCCGCTTGGCGCGCCAGAAATCGCCAAGGGGGAAAAGCCCTGGCCGTTGGTGGGGCCGACGGCAAACGCGATTGGTGAAGGCCATGTGCAGCCCGAAGCGCTGACCAAGGAAGGCATGGCGGATATTCGTGACGCCTTCGCCACTGCTACGCGTCGTGCCCTTGCTGCCGGTTATGAGGCGATTGAGGTACATTGCGCGCATGGCTACTTGCTGCATCAATTCCTCTCGCCGCTTTGTAATACGCGCAATGATGAATATGGCGGTGATCTTGCTGGGCGCATGCGATTCCCGCTTGAGATTGTGCGCGCCGTCCGCGAAGCCTGGCCCGAGAACCTGCCACTTTTCGTACGTATCTCGGCTGTGGATGGCGCTGATGGTGGCTGGGAGATGGAAGATAGCGTCGCTTATGCGCGCGAATGCCAGAAGCTTGGCGTGGACGTGATGGATTGTTCATCAGGCGGGATTGGCGGCAGCGCCACCGGTAGCAAGCGCGTGCCGCGTGGTTATGGATTTCAGATACCGTATGCCGCGCAGATCCGACGGGAACTTGGCATGAAATCCATGGCGGTAGGGCTGATCATTGGCGCGCAACAGGCCGAAGCGGCTTTGGCTGCGGGTGACGCTGACCTGATCGCGGTTGGGCGCGAAGGCATGAATAATCCGAACTGGCCTTTGCACGCGCGCGCCGTGCTGGAACCCGGCACGACTGAGGAAGTTTACGGCTGCTGGCCGGCGCAACATGGCTGGTGGATGGAAAAGCGTGGCGCCGTGATGAATGCACTCGGCACACCGCCGGCGTGACTAATCTGTGCTGAAAGAAAGGAAGGAATTATCGTATGAAGCTCGCCTATTCCCCGAATAGCCCCTATGTGCGCAAATGCGTCGTACTTGCGATCCAACGCGGCATTGACAAGCAAATGGAGCTTTGGACGGTTGGGACAACCGATCCTGCCTTGCTAAAGGTCAACCCGCTTTCCAAGGTGCCAACCTTGGTACTGGATGATGGCAATGCACTTTATGACAGCCCGGTGATTTGCGAGTATCTGGATAGTATCGGCGATGGGCCGAAGATGTTCCCGCCTGCAGGACCGGCGCGTTGGAAGGCCTTGCGCCAGGAAGCTTTGGGCGATGGCATTCTGGATGCGACCCAACCACGCCGGCGTGAAATCGCACTGCCGCAGGATGAAGGGCGGCAGTCCTACATCGCGCTTCAGCAGGGTAAGGTGAAGGCCGCACTTGCTGTCTTGGAAGCGGAAGCCGATAGCCTGGGCATGCTGACGAATATTGGCGAAATCACCATTGCTTGCGCTTTGGGCTATATGGATTTCCGTTATGCCAATGAACCTTGGCGGCCTGGGCATCCCAAGCTTGAAGCCTGGTATGCGAAAGTATCGGCCATGCCGGCGATGACGCGCACGGTTCCTCCAGGCTGACGAAATGTTTTTCGCGCTGCGGCCTGCGTTCACGCGCGGGTGGCAGCGCGCCAAGCTTTCGCAATATCTATCCGCCGCGCGACCCAGATCTGATCGCCTAATTAAGCAAGCGCGGCTTGCCCTGCCTAGCTTCAGCAAACAGCACATCCAGCGCATCATTCACATATTCCACCATCTCATTGGTGCGCACTAAATCGTTCGGATGGAAGAATTTCATGTCATTGGTATCAAGCGCATAGGTCAGCACTGAAAGCACAGGATAAGCCGAGTCATGATAGGGCAGCTCATCATCAAAGGCGTTGGATACCCAGGTAAAGCCGCGTTCCTGCAGTAGCGCGCGTGTCCAAATACTCTCCGAACCTCGGCAGAAAAAGCCTTGCGGCGTCTGACAACAAGCCTTGGTGATGGCAGCTATGCAACGATCAAGATCGGCGGCTTCATGTCCGCGTCTTATCACTTCCGCGGCGAGTGGGGGCGCCCTTTCAACGGCACGACCGCACATCAGGAAAGTAGCAGGCAGAGCGTGACGATCCAACGCATCCAACATGCGCCAAAAGCCAGCGCGTACCATAGGCGAAAATCTGGTCCTGCCCCATATCACGCACGCCTGGGGCAACTATGCTGATTACCTCGCCCATGCCTTCGCATTGCGGGTCTCCGTCACCCACCTGATGCTCAGCGCCTTCCTCGAAATTGACAGCAACGGCAACCGCAAGCCACGCACCATTCGGCCAGCGCATATCAGGCCATTTGCCGCCATAACCCACCACATCGTGTGTCATGTGAGTTCTCCCTTGCGTGCATGGCGACCAAACCAACAAAGCGCAGCACCCGCGAGTGGCAGTGTTGCCAGAATAGCGAACGCATAACGATAGCCGTGTAATTCCTGCCCTAGTACTGCAATCAGTGGTGGGCCGAGCACGGCACCTGCAAAGCTGAGGGAAATGACAGCACCGGATGCCGCCCCCGCAGCACCAGGCGGTGCGAGGCGCACGCTTTCCGCCACCAATACGCCATTCCAACCCGCAGTGCTGGCGCCGATTGCGATAAACAGCAGCACCAGGAGCAAAGTCTGAGTGCCACCAACCAATGGGAGCATCATCAGGAAGATACCGGATAGCGCACCGATCAGCATCAGGGCGCGCTGACCACCAAGGCGCGTATCTGCAACCAAAGCCCAACCAATGCGTGACAGACCGCCCACAACCTGACACAAACCAACCAGCGCGCCGGCCGAAACGGAATCCCAACCATAGTCACCGATCAGCATCGCGACCATATGCGCGCCTAGGCCAATCTGCACCAGCGCATAACAGGCGGCTGCAAGGCCAATTACACCCAGTGCCGGTGACTTCAAAAGCAGCAAAGGCCCCGCTTGCAGCGCAGGCGTACCGCGATCCTGATCCCAGTCTGCGCGCTTGAATTGCAGCCCGATCGCCATCATCAGTAACATCAAGGCTGCAATCAGCATGGCGTTGCGCCAACCCAAAATTTCTGCCGTGCCAGGCAACATCAATCCCGCCAGCGCAACACCAAAGGGTACGCCCATTTGCTTCAGGCCAAAGACCATATTGCGCCGTGATGGCGGTGCAAGCTTGCCAAGCAATTGCGACGCAGCAGGATTGGTCAGCCCATAGGCAAGCCCGATCAGGATCGTTGCAGGCAGGGCGACGGCAAGCTCTGCAAAACTCAGCAAGGCAACGCCCATCGCTGCTGCAAGAAGCGCAATTTGCGTGGTGCGTGCCGGTCCCCACAGGGCCAGCCAGCGTGGCCCATAGGCAGATGCGAAAACCGCACAAAGATAAACCAAGCCAACCTGATAGCCGATACTTGCCCGCGCCAGGCCGAAATCCGGCGCCGCATAAGCCACAAGAACCGGTAGCGCATAAACCGCCATGGTCGCCAAAGTCTGAGCGCCTGCCAGCAGAAGAAGCACAAGCGCCAAACCGGGAGAGCTACTCATGCGGCGTCCCCCATCAGGCCTGATGCAGGCCCCGCCTATAGGTGGAAGGCTCCAAATCCTTCACCGATTTTGCGCGTTTCTCAAGCCAATAGCTTTGCGCCGGCGGCATGGCATCGAAAGCGGCGTCCACGCCAAGCTTGCGCGCGGCATCGGTCGGCCAGTTTGGATTATAGAGAATCTCTCGTCCGATCGCGACGAGGTCAGCGTCGCCGGCCTGCAAGATCGCCTCGGCCTGATCGGCATGGACAATCAAGCCAACTGCCATTGTGGCGATTGATGCGTCATGTCGAAGACGCCGCGCATAGGGTACCTGATATCCATAGCCAGGTCGCGCTGCCTTGGGGGGGCCGCCTGTAATGCCCCCAGAAGAGCAATCCACCACATCAATACCGGCAGCACCCACAAGCCGCGCCAGGCGAATGCTTTGTTCCACATCCCAGCCTGAATCGTCTTCAACTGAGAAGCGCATAAAGAGTAGCTTATGCGCGGGCCACACCGCGCGGACCGCTTCCACCACCTCAAGCGCGAAACGCATCCGATTGTGCTCTGTCCCACCATAGTCATCATTGCGACGATTGGCCGATGGCGAGAGGAATTGATGGATCAGATAACCATGTGCAGCATGGATTTCGAGGACATCAAAACCCGCAGCATCTGCGCGCCGCGCAGCATCGGCCCAATGCTGCACAACATGTGGGATTTCATCACGCGTCAGGGCGCGCGGCATTGGGTCTCCCGCATCACCGATCTCTGCACTTGGGGCAACAAGTTCCCATGCTTCCCAATCAGTGATTTCGGGGCTTTGCACTAGTGGAGCGCCGCCTTCCCAAGGACGAAAACGCCGCGCTTTACGCCCGGAATGACCAATTTGAATCCCGGCCACTGAACCATTGGCGCGAATCAAATCTGCCACGCGTTTCATGCCAGGGATGAAGGCATCATCCCAAAGGCCGGTATCACCCAAGGTGCCGCAGCCGCGCCGTTCCACCTTGGTGCTTTCCACCATCACCATGCCTGCACCACCCGCAGCAAAGCGCCCGGCATTCATCAAATGCCAATCTGTGATGAAGCCGCGTTCCGCCGCATATTGATGCATAGGCGCCACCACAACGCGGTTCTTTAGCGTAACGCCACGTTTAGTCCATGGCGTGAAAAGCAAGGGCAAGGTCATGGTGCAATCCTCCGTCGCGCAAGCCTAGGCCAAGGACGTTATGCTGGACAGAGGGGCGTCAGCCCATCACATAGCCAAGCGCGCGATCCGAATTGCGCAGCCCCGCTGAACGCTTGGCGGGGTCGCCAAATCCACCACCACCGGAAGTTTCCAGCCGCACGATATCGCCCTTCAGTAAACGTACCGCATCACTCTTCGGCGGGATTGGGGTTTCCTGACCGTCACGAATACGCATCAAACGCCCAAGGCTCGCGGGTTTCCCGCCGGCAAGGCCATAGGGCGGGAAGCGGAAGCGATCCATATTGGCGGTAAAAATCCCGGCAGGGCTATCCACGCGCCATTCACGGATAAGCCCAAGCCCGCCGCGATATTGCCCGTCACCACCGGAATCAGGCCTCAACCCGTAATGCGTAATGGTAAGGGGCATTTGGCTTTCAATCATTTCAATCGGTATATTGCTGTTGTTGTGCATACCGAAAGACCAAGCATTTACGCCATCCTTGGCGGGGCTGGCGCCTGTGCCGCCGATTTCGATTTCAACCAGAACCTCTCGTCCGCCATCGGCTGCCTCAGTCTGGAAGGTGGCCACGTAGGAACCACCATAATAGGCCGCCGGTATCCGATCCGGCAGAGCCTGATGCAAGCAACCGAACATGACATTGGCAAGCCGATGGCAGACCGCGACACGATGTGCAACGGATGCCGGCGCCCGGCAGGAGGTGACACTGCCTTTCCGATGATGAATGCGAATGGGGCGATAGCAGCCTGCGTTTGCCGGCATAGCGCCATCAGTCGATGCGATAATGCTGTAATAGACAGCACAGTTAGACATCGCCGGCGTGCAATTGATAGGGCCGCGCTGCTGATCCGCACAGGCGGTCAGGTCAACCTCAATCTCATCACCCTTGATGGTTAGCGAAGCATGCAGCCGGACTGGCTCGCCAGAGACACCATCATCATCAAGAAAATCCTCAAAACTATAGGTCCCATCCGGCATAGCGCTGATGGCGGCGCGCATCGCGGCCTCGCTTTGATCCAGAATGCGGCCAGTAGCTTCAATTAGCGTAGTGGCACCGTAACGCGTGGCGATGCGGCGAATGGACGCAGCGCCTACTTCAAGGCTTGCCAATTGGGATTGCAAATCACCCAGCATCAGCGCCGGTTTACGCACATTCTGCCCAATGATCGCGTGGACGGATTTGTTCAGCACGCCACCTTCAACCAGCTTCAGCGGCGGAATGCGGAGCCCTTCCTGGAATACCTCGGTCGCTGTCGCGGCGTAGGAACCGGGCGCCATCCCACCCATATCTATATGATGGCAGAGCGCGCCCACGTAAGCCACGCGCTTCCCATCGTGGAAAACCGGCTTGAAGACCAATATGTCGTTCAGGTGCTGGGCACCACAATAGGGATCATTGGTCGCAACCACATCACCTTCATGCCAGTCATTGGCATCCACAAAGTGATCAAGCAGCGCCCGCAAAGCCGCACCCATGGAATTCAGATGCTGCGGGATGCGCGCGGATTGGGCGACATTATTGCCATCCGCATCGAAAACTGCCGTTGAGTAATCCAGCAATTCGCGCACCGTCGTGCTGCGGCTGGTCCGCCATATGGTGATATCCATCTCAGCTGCCGCCGCGGTCAGTGCATTGCGGATCACTTCAATTTCGATGGGCCCTAGGCTCATGGCGTGATCTTCCTTGCGATCAGCGCGCCGCTGACAGTAGGTCTGGCTTGCCAGGCGCGAGAAATCCAATGGGTGGCGAAGGGTTCTTCGATAATGGCGGGGCCTGTGATGACATCTCCGGCGCCAAGCGCTTCCCGGTCCCAGACTGTCACGTCGCACCATTGTTGGCCGTCAAAGGCGCGGCGCTTCGCCTTCTGTGCGGGGCGTGACGCTTGGGCTGGCGCCTGCAATGCGGGTTTCGCAAGCTTACCAACGGCAATGGCGCGGAAAGTCACTATTTCCACTGCGTCATCTGGGTTGGCATAGGAAAAGCGTTGCTTATGCGTGGCGTGAAAGCGCTGAAGAAGGTCTGCCAAATCGGCCGTATCCGGGGCGTGTAGCTGGCCCCATGGGACAAGTAGTTCAAAGGCTTGGCCATGGTAGCGCATGTCCGCCGCAATCGTGATTTCACGATGATCGGCTGGGATGCCATCTTGCGCCAAACGCGCATCTGCAGCGTGCCGTAGTTCAGCGATGATGTCGCGCATTTGTGGCAAGCCAGCGGCTTCGGCACGTGTCAGTCGCGTGCGCGCCAAATCCTGCACCAGATCAGAAAACAGGATGCCATAGGCAGAAAGAGTGCCCGGTTCGCGTGGAAAAATCACTTCTGTGATGCCCATTTCCTCGGCTACTTCGGTCGCGTGCAGACCGCCGGCACCCCCGAAAGAGAGCAAGGCAAAGTCGCGTGGATCCAATCCCTTTTCGAAAAGTGAAAGTCGGACCGCTGCACCAAGATTGGCATTGGTCACCGTCAGCATTCCAGCGGCTGCTTGTTCCAGCGAAAGGTTCAGCGGTGCGGCAATACGTGTTTCAATGGCGCAGCAGGTCGCCGGCATATCAAGCTTAATGGCGCCACTGAGGAAGAATTCGGGATCAAGCCTGCCCAACGCAAGATTGGCATCCGTGACGGTAGGTTCCGTGCCGCCACGCCCATAGGCTACAGGGCCTGGGCGCGCGCCAGCGCTGCGTGGGCCAACTGTTAGCCGCCCTGCGGCGTCAACGGAACCGATGGAGCCACCACCTGCACCAATGGTGCGCATTTCAACCATTGGCAGGCGTACCGGCAGCATATCAATCTCGCCCTGCGTGATCACGGAAACGCGGCCGGATTGCACAATGGAAACATCATAGGATGTGCCCCCCATATCCACCGCGACAAGATTGGGGCGTGAGAGTATTTCCGATATACGCCCCGCTGCGAGCGCACCGCCCGAAGGGCCGGAGAGCAAGAGCCGCGCCGGTTGCTGAGCCGCCACACGCAGGCTGCATACGCCGCCATTGGATTGGACCAGAAAGACAAGCGGCGAAAACCCATCCTCGCCCAGGCGCCTTTCAAGCCTGTCCAAATAGGCCTTGACCACTGGCATCAGGAGCGCGTTCAGCACCGTTGTGGAACAGCGCTCATATTCACGAATTTCGGGCGAGATATCGGAGGAAAGCGAAAGAGGCAGGGTGGGCCGTACGGCATGGATCAGCGCGGCAAGACGCTTTTCATGGGCCGGATTGGCATATGCATGCAGCAATGAAATGGCAATAGCCTCCGCGCCGAGCTGATCGATCTGGTGCAGCAGCGTCGGGATTTGCGTTTCATCCAAGGGTATTTCTGTAGACCCATCGGCGCGTAAGCGTTCCACTACGCCAAGCCGGCGGTCGCGGGGGATCAAGGTTGGAAAGGGTTCCTGCGCCAGGCCATAGATATCGCGACGAACATGGCGATTGATTTCAAGCACATCCTCAAAGCCCGCCGTTGTCAGCAAAACGCCGCGGGCCAGGTTTCTCTCCAGCACCGCATTGGTGGCGATGGTAGTACCATGAAGCAGAAGCCCAACGTCAGCCAGCGCAAAGCCGAAACGCGCCGCGGCTTCCTTGATACCGGTCATGAGGCCGATGGAAGGGTCTTCTGGTGTGGTGGGTGTCTTCCATGACCGGGCGATGCAAAGCCGCGCATC
>Ga0315900_10012143_pt1 | contig 10612 bp, 10 predicted proteins | sample LakEriMetagenome_FD_203521 | JGI IMG/M metagenome (GOLD analysis project Ga0315900, IMG submission 203521) | Freshwater fungal communities from buoy surface, Lake Erie, Ohio, United States - Buoy 12 MA114 | ecosystem: Environmental > Aquatic > Freshwater > Lake > Lake biofilm | place: USA: Lake...
TGAAATGTTCACGAATTGGAAAATAGAAGAGAATCAATACCGGTAATTGCCAACTACGAATCCATTGCATCGGCTCCACATCATTTCCATAGGAAACAATGACGCTAAAAAAGGAAGCAGCAAAAAATAGTCCGGACAATACATCTCCACCGTTGCGGAAGATCTTTCTTCGCCTCACCAGCAAATGCCATAAAAACCACAAAATGAGTGAGCCATGATAATAGGCTGCAATCATCACTTCCAATAAGCCAATCCCTGCATCAGTGGATTTACTGAAAAAAGGCAATAAGACAATCGCACTTGTAAGCCAAATGCGCGCCATTATGGAATCACTATAATCCCGTGGATCATATGGAAGATTGAAAACTGACAAATTGGGCTTAATGACACAAATGATGAGTAAAACAACAGTTGCCAAAATACCGGTTTTATCGGAGAAGTCTGCATTGTCGATTTTTGGGAGGGTTTTGAGTGGTGAGATAAAGGTGCGTATTGGGGAGATTGTGCACACCGATCCTGTTCACCGAGCGCATCTCGGCTTCGCTCGACGTGCAAATTCTGTACACCGAGCGGAGCCGAGGTGATGGTTGTTCTCAAAATTTAATTCAAATCCACCATGCCCGGCTACATGTATATTCTACATTGCTCCGACGACACATACTATGTAGGAAGCACAAAAAATCTCAATCGGAGAATACATCAACACATGTCCGGTAATGGAGCAAAGCATACTCGAAAGAGACTACCCGTGAAACTTGTCTATGTTGAATATTACGAACATGTGTATTTAGCCTTTCGAAGAGAAAAACAGATTCAAAATTGGAGTCACAAAAAGAAAACTGCTTTAATAAACATGGATTGCGAGAAACTACATCTTCTTGCAGAGTGTCGAAATAATAGTCACTATAAAAATCATAGGAAGGAAGGTGACAATTTAGGATGATGTTTGGAAGACATCATCTCGGCTTCGCTCGATGAGCAGTGTATTGTTCGCCGAGCGAAGCCGAGGCGAGGGGTGGATTAGTACTTTGGTTTCTCCACCAATGCATTCATAAATGCAATTATTTCTGCAATCTCCTGTTTCGTCAGATTCAATTTTTCAGACGGCAAAGTTTGATTTGGAACATCAATTCCAAGTCCTATGCCACCACCAAGATTGTAAAAGTCCATGACTTCCTGCAATGTGCGATATGCTCCATTATGCATATAGGGTGCTGTTCTACTAATATTACGCAAACCGGGAGTTTTAAATGCATGAGCATAGATTGGAGACTTGTGCTTGTAAATACCACCTTTTCCAAGATCGGGATCAATCTTCTTTGAAGTTGGATGAGTGGGCACACCAAGAACTTCTGATTCCATGTCGGTGAAATGTGGTGGCACCAAACCCGAAAAAGATGGTGGGAAATGACATGTGCCACATGCGGCTTTTCCCATGAAAAGATTAAATCCATTCTTTACTTTTTGAAGATTTTTTCCGGTTAGAAGAGATGATTTTTCTCCTCGAAGCACTGAGTCGACAGGAGTCTCGAATGAAACAAGACTTCTTATATATGCAGATAATGCCGATGAAATTGTTGTCGCATTTATTGGACCCGATTCAGAAGGATATGCACTCTTGAATGCTTCCAAGATCTTGACATCCTGTGAAAGTCTTTGAGATATTTCAAAATAATCAGTGTTAAATTCAATTGAACTTGATACAACATGCTCAATTTGCTCTTCAAGAAATGTTGTACGGGAATCATGAAAGTAACGAGGTGACAATGCCACATTGAGAAGGCCGGGTGTATTTCTGTCTGTGAAAGAATGCGGAACAGAACCGGGACTTTTCGCATGTCCATCCATGAATGCGCGCTGGGGATCATGACAACTGGCACATGACATAGTACCAGATTTCGAAAGATCAGTACTACGAAACAGCATTGAGCCCAAATCTATCTTCGATTGGGATGGTCGTTCATACTTATTCCGAGCATATCCATAAGGGTCATATGCAGATGTGTGATATAATGTCGGAGCTTCATATCGAATGATTCTATTCTTTCTTGAAACTTCAGTATTTATCTCAATTCCGGATTGAATGTGCAATGAACCAATCAATGCATAAACCGGATTCACATAGTCTTTGGTAAATCCCCATCTGTCAAATGCATCAAAACTCCTTGAAGCAGACAACATATTTCTCCCTTTTCGGAGAAGAAATTCCAAGGAATCTGATTGTATTTTTGATGTTCTTTGAAATAAAGGAATATAGTATCTCAGGGCTTTGCCGGCACTCTCCCAAGATATTATCGACTCCTTTATTGCATCGCTAAATCCCGGAGTATCAAATCCGGATATTCCTAGCGTTCCAATTCGTAAGATGTTATTTCTGACAGCTTCAATTATGATGCGATCGCTCAATGCTACTGACTGGATCATACTCTTTGCATCAACAATATGTTGTTTGAGCTTTTGGATATTGTTTGACAGCGCAGGATAATCAATTGTATCCTCATTCAAGATTTCTTCCATCACTTGCAGTCCTTCAGGTTCTATTTCCATGATGGATGGCACTGATTCATCGAGTCTTGGCAATGGAGGACCATTGATTAATTGCACTGATTCAGGTTCTATACGACCTAAAAACCACTCAAATTGCTTGTATGATTCTCTGAGCTGAGAAAACTGATTTCGCAAAATCTTAGTACTGGAATGTTGATTTACAGATTGCTCGAAGAAAGATACATGCATGTGCATTGAGTCCATCGAAGACAGAATCTCCACTCTTATCGTATCGGGTATTTGCTGTTCCTCTTGCTTCATCGATATGATGATGCTCGAGCTGAGCAATACAATAATCAGAATCAGTACTTTATTCATAAATCCAGACATGATGCGCAAAAAGGTCTGCACTCGAAGAATACAGACCTTTCCACTATTGAACAATTACTTATTGAATGATGATCTTTTGAACATCACCACGAATATTTTGCACGAAATATGTACCGGGAACAAGCTCAGAAATATCAACTTTGTCAGCATTCCAAGCCACTTTCACTCTCTGTCCACCAATCGAGTAGATTGATACATCAGACTGCACATTGAAGTATAAAGTTCTCGTTGCAGGATTTGGATAGACTTGAAATCCTTGATTTTGCTCAAATGATGGGTCTTCAAATACAGATGTAACATATTTATCAAGACCTGTAAGGAGTATTGTGCAAGAATTCCCAAACTCACCGGTATTTCCCAATGAGGGATGTTGTGAATTAATGAACATCGCCTTTCCATCAGGAGTAGGAATTGCACCAGTGACTTCTGCACCATTCGGAGTGATCAATAATCTACGCAAGTCATCAAGAGTAGGATTCTGCTTACTCATTTCCAATACATACATCTCACAAATATTACCACCTGAACCATCAACATCCGGATTACCAACTCTTCCCTTGCTTCTACCATTCAAGTCTTCCTGAATGATTAAATAGTCTTTCCCATTCAAGTTCCAAGATACCAAGCCATCAGGATTTGAGAGATGTACTTTGTTCGAAGCATAATTTGTTGCCTTTCCACCGTCAAGGAATACGCTCATTTTATCTGTAGCAGGATCGAATTCCAAAACGCGACCATAATAATCAATGATCACAGTATCTTTGATTTTCATTGTTGAATCAGAGAATGGACCATTATATACATCGCGATCCATCAAGTGTTTAGCAAGTGTTCCACCTGCTTTCATGCCATCTTTGAATCTGTTCCCGGAATTGTCCAAACCTGTCTCAGTAATATATACTTTCCCTTTTACATCGGTGATCCACTCAAATCTTGTGAACATTGTTGCACCCTTTCTAAGTGCCACGGCACGAATACTAAGCATGGAATCAAGTGAGTTTTCAAGTGGTAACCATGATCCACCATTTCCATCCGCTGATTGCTTATATGCAAATAATTGACCTTCATTGAAATTACCGGCCTGATTTGCCACAAACTTGAAAAATACCGCAGGTTGCGTATCATCTGTGAGATACACAGTTTTGTCATCAGGCATCACTACTCCGCCTTCATGCTCAAAGCGTCCCCAATTATACATTTTGCGCGTAGCTTTTGCCTGGGCAGGATCAATTTCAACCAACCAATTGAAATTTTGGAATTTTTTGATTGATCTACCGGCATAGTTCGCACCTGCAGGAATTGTCCAATCATTTGTGTCTCTAATACCCCAGCCCTGAACTGCTGCTTGGCCTGTACCCTTACCAAATGCACCATACGTTGTGTCTTTTCCTTCTACGGGCAATAGACCAATATTAATGTCTTTGTTAGATGTTTGAACCCACTCTTCGGCTGTCCATATTCTACCGTTGCGAGCACTGATTCCACCGCAATTTGCAAGTGTATTTCCAACAGCTGTGAAATCAACATTACGATAACTGCCATCCACGATATAGTCACCGGTTGGAGTTTTCTTGACTTTGAATACTGTCATTCCACCACCGTCACCAAGGATATCGTCTTTTACACGCATTTCATGGTTGATGGTGATATATGCAGAATCATTAGGTGCTTGTAGATTGATTGGAGTATAGCCTATAAAGTCATGCCATTGCTTGGCAAGTTGTTTTTGACCATTGATTCCAATGACTGTATCCTTACCACCAATGAATACCAATTTTGATTGAAGTGGCGAAGGTGGGACAATAATTGTTTTTGCATTGAAATTGGTATCCAATGCAGGAAAGATCTGCTGAGACATTGCCGTACCACCGACAAACAGCAATAGTAGAAAACCGTAAACGATGTTCATGTTTCATCCATACAAAAAGTGAGTATTGAATATGGATGTAACTTATCGTCTTGATATTACGTGATTATTTCCCTATTGTGAAGAATCTATTATGTAAGTAATAATACCTTTTATCGAATGGTAACATTGATACTGAAGAAGGCGAATACATTTAAGCGAATCATGTGAGAATAAGCCAACTCACACAAATTGTACAACCGTTGATTAAAGCAAATTCTCACATCCTCATATCAGTCGTCGCAACAGCCACAATCTTTCCATTTTTCTTAATGGGAATCGAGAGAGTTTTCATCCAGATCTCTCCGCCACCTGCATCAAAGTATGGAGCGCTCCAGACTTCACTTCCGGATTGCATTGGTTTTGTCAGCCACTCTTGCGTATTGATTGCATAAGCCGGGTCTTTTGCCAAGTCTTTGTATAACAAATTGGTTTTCCCACGATACCAATATGGACTGGCTACAGCTTTCATGTTTGAATCTACTATACAAACAGTGGACCCAAAGAAAGTATTATCATGACTTTGCAAATACTCTTTGATTCTCATTGATATCACTGAACTATCCATAGATGATGCAGATAGTGAATCACAGAATACGCGAAGCGCTTTCTCAATTGTTTGCTCGGGAGAAATTGATTGGACAGTGGGCTCACAGCCATTAAACAGAAATACGATACATACAAGAAAGCATGCACTCAAAATCGAAATGCATTGTTTCATATGCCAAACTCCGAATAGTTCACAAATTCAGTATAGATATACTTAAAATTTTCGAATTGCTCGAACATAATTAATCGCAACATCTTTTGATGAAAATCCTGAACTAAAATTACCGGCATAGAACATAAATGCTGTAGTTGAGCCAAATGAGACTTCAGTACTTGTCCAATATTGACCACCATGAACCCCAAGTTGATTCGCTCCTTGAATAGTCATGAGTGATTGATTGATATTAAACCTATGGGTAAACAATAACATGATCTCATCAAGGGCAGGAAGATACCAATCCGATTGACCGCCACTAATCAAATCCAAACATGCTTTCGCTGCACTATTTGTGTGTCCCTGTTGAGCAACTATTCCATTGCTATTACTGAGTCCATCCCAACTACTCCAAGCTGTACCATTCGTATTGAAAAAATCAACATTGCTCCAAACTTGTTGCGGAAGTTCCGTTGCAGCAACTACCAAACCATGTTCAATACCGGCTGAGTCCTTCCAAACATGAAATACTACACCACCGCCGAATTTTTCACCTATATAATGCGTGAATCCGCCACCGCTTCCTGCAGGACCTTGAGGTCCAATCAAACTGATGCCTTGTGGCCATGCTCCGGCTGTCTTGGGTCCAAATAGTGTTGATGTACTTGTATTTATGAAGAAATCTCCATCATTTCCAATCGAGCTTTGAGGATTAAGCGTATCATTCAAGATTGTTTTTCCATTTGTCCCGGCAATCCCTTGAGGACCGGGAGGACCTTGCGGACCGGGAATTGAACTACCAGAACTATTTGCATATAAAGCATATGGAACACTTATGAGTTCTGTTGTACCCATCACTGAATAATTTGACCCACCATTTGGATCATATTCTGTCTTGATAAAAAATGGTCCATTTGCCCAATTGATTTGCGAGATAGAACCAGTCACTGCAGTACCTGTACCAATTTCGACTGTGATAAGTGCATTTGCATTACTCACCGGCACATGTGTTTCTACGAAGACTGCATTCCCTGCTATGGAACCTTGCAGAATACTCACTCTCATTCCAATTGCCTGATTGGTAATGAGCGTATTTGTGACACTTCGAACTACTGCTTGATGACTCATTTTGAATGGTGCTTGGGCAAATATCGAAGCATTGATCAAAACCAAAAGGAAACTGAGGAATAGACATCGCATCATTGCACCTTTTTGACAGTATAGAATTGTTGTTTATTGGAAATTGCATCACGAATCAATAGTGTATATGAACCGGAAGGAAGATCGGTAAGAGAAATAGTCATACTAGGAGAATCATATTCCTGAGAAAGTACTTGCTTGCCATGTATATCTATGATACTCCATTCACCCCGATACCTCACTGCAATACCCAGGGATATTGTTATGAATTCGCACGTTGGATTTGGAAAAACAGAAAGTGAACATTCCGCTTCCTCTTTGCCAATTGAAACAGGATATATCTCAATTGAGTGTTGCACCCCTTGATCCACAATTGCATCACTATTATACTGAGAAGTATAGACAACTTGTCCAATCGTATAACTCACTTGTGCAGTTGGGCCAATAGCATTTCCGCCTGCAGCAACAATGGTGGATTGGGCTTGGACAATATCATTATGTAACAATACAAAGACAATCCATAAAAAGATGATGCATGAATTCATTATACACAGATCCAACTTGATGAATATTAAGCCCAATGGCTACATATAGTTACTAGTCATTTATAACAGTAAATGTAGCAATATTAATTGTATTCTTAACTAGCAATATCAAACATTTAGTAAGCAATACATAGACAGAATGATGGAATTCCAACTTTTTACTTCAATCTATTCAAATGAACCATACCTCATATTTGAAAAATCTCCGTTTCTATTCTGTTCCAAATTCTATTAGTCGATAATACCATAATAGATATATTATCTAATTTTTACTATTTTTGTAGTTATTGTGTACATTATATAGCTCATAATTAGATACATGAACTCCATTATAGTTTTAGTTGCAGATAACAATCATCTCCATTATGCACCTTTGATTTGCGATGAAATAGAAATTTCAGCCAAAATCAGAGGTACAGGCATTGCAAAAAGAACCACTGAATATATCGAAGATAAGATGCGACAAGGAAAGGCCATCATAGCATATACTGAAGATGGCACTTGGGTTGGATTCTGTTATATCGAAACATGGGAAGAGGGCAAATATGTGGCTAATTCCGGATTAATTGTATCAAGAGAATTCAGAGGACAAGGCATAGCAACCAAGATCAAAAAGAAGGTATTTGAACTATCGCGAAACAAATATCCAAAGGCAAAGATATTCGGCTTGACGACAGGTGCCGCAGTCATGAAGATGAATTCCGATCTCGGATATAGACCTGTCACCTATTCCGAACTCACTTCCGATGAATCATTCTGGAATGGTTGCTCAAGCTGTGTGAATCATCCAATACTCATAAGCAAGAATAGTAAGAATTGCTTATGCACGGCAATGCTCTATGAACCTCAAATGGTTGAGATTTCAATTCCTGACAAAGTCCAAGAGGAATCAGCATGAAAAAAGTTCTTCTTGCCTATAGCGGTGGTCTGGACACGACATATTGCGCACTGTACTTGAAACATGAATGTCAATATGAAGTGCACCTAATTTCTGTTGATACCGGTTCTTTCACCATATCCGAAAAGGAACATCTGGCTGTAATGGCTGACAAACTAGGAGCCGCTTCATTTGTCTGCAAGGATGTATCTCTTGAATACTATGAAACATGCATTCGACATCTCATCTATGGCAATGTTTTGAAACATGGCACATATCCGCTGAGCGTGAGTGCTGAAAGAGCCGTGCAAGCCATCACTGTAGCTCAGTATGCCAAAGAACTTGGAATTGATACAGTAGCTCATGGTAGCACTGGGGCCGGAAATGATCAAGTGAGATTCGACATGATCTTTCGACAGATATATCCGGATATTTCTATTATCACTCCAATTCGTGACAAACAACTCTCCCGCGCAGAGGAGATAGCATATATAAGAGAATATGGAATCGACTTTCCCGAGGAAAAGGCTGCATATAGCATCAATAAAGGCTTATGGGGAACTTCAATCGGAGGCAAAGAAACTTTAGGATCAAGTGAATATCTTCCCGAGCAAGCTTGGCCAACGCCAATCACAGCCGAAGAGTCAATCGATATCACCCTCACATTCCATGAAGGAGAGTTAATTGACATCAATGGTCAATCTCTCAATGATCCACTGAAATGCATCCGTGAACTTGATGCAATTGTTCAACCATATGGCATTGGCCGTGACATTCATGTTGGCGATACCATAATCGGGATTAAAGGAAGAGTGGGTTTCGAGGCCGGAGCTCCTATCATCATCATCAAAGCACATCATTTGCTGGAAAAGCATGTGCTTACCAAATGGCAATTGCATTGGAAAGATCAATTATCCGGTTGGTATGGAACTTGGCTGCATGAAGGACATATGCTTGATCCGGTCATGCGTGATATTGAATCCTTCTTTACTTCAACGCAGAAATATGTAAGCGGAAAAGTATTCATAAGACTCTATCCATATAGATTCGAATTGCTTGGCATTGAAAGTCAATTCGATTTGATGTCAAATGCATTTGGATCCTATGGCGAAATGAATCGTACTTGGTCTGGAGATGATGTCAAAGGATTTGCAACAATATTCGGTAATCAAACATTGATTCATCGTACAATCCATGCCGGAGATAACGATGCTTAAGAAAGTGGGCATAATTGGTGGTGCCGGATATACAGGAGGAGAGCTCATACGAATTCTCTTGAACCATCCTTTTGTGACAATAGATTTTATTCATAGCCGAAGTCAATCCGGTAAGCCAATATACCATGCACATACTGATTTACTCGGTGATACAACCTTGCATTTCACTGATAGAATCAATCCGGATATCGATTTAGCATTTCTATGCTTACCACATGGAAAGGCAAATGAATTCATTGATGTATTCTCAGCGGATACCTGCATCATTGACTTGAGTCAAGACTTCAGAGTTCAACCACATTCAGAAAGAAACTTCGTATATGGCTTGCCGGAATTATTCCGTAATTCGATTGCAAAAGCCAATACTATTGCAAATCCTGGTTGTTTTGCAACTGCCATTCAACTCTCTTTGCTTCCACTTTTGAAAACAGATATCTCAATTGATAATATCCATGTGCATTGCACAACAGGCTCAACCGGTGCCGGCATAACATTGAGTGATACAGGACATTTTTCATGGAGAAGCAATAACCTATCCGTGTACAAAGCATTTGAGCATCAACATTTGCATGAGATACACCATACGATTCAGCAATTCAGGACGGATCTTCCATCTATTAAAATGATACCCCAAAGAGGTCCATTTACAAGAGGAATATTGAGTTGCATGACAATACAAACAAATCTAAACAATGAGATTGCTAGCTTGTTCAAGCAATATTATGAACATGAACCATTTGTATTTATTTCGGATTTCGAGCTTGATATAAAACAAGTTGTCAATACCAATAAGTGCTTCATTCATATTCAATGTCATGAAGATACAGTACTGATCACGGCTGTGATTGATAACTTGATAAAAGGTGCTTCAGGTCAAGCCATTCAGAATATGAATATCATGCTGGGTTTACCTGAAACTACAGGACTTCAATTAAAAGCAAGTGCATATTGAGAGAAAGAACATAATGATACATTTCAGAAATATCCATGATTGCGAAAATCCTCTGTCATTGATTGATCGTGGATTATACCATAAGTCGAATCCTTTTGCTCATCAACATATTGGGAAAAACAAAACGATAGGGTTGATCTTTTTTAATCCGAGTTTACGCACGCGATTATCCACGCAAAAAGCTGCATTTCAATTAGGACTCAATACTATCATCGTGAATATCACAGCTGATTCATGGGCATTGGAATTTGCAGATGGCTCGATCATGAATACAGGTTCTGTTGAACATATCAAAGATGCAGCAGCAATGCTTGGGATATACTGTGATCTCCTTGCAATTCGTGCCTTTCCTGGCTTACAGAATAAAACCGAGGACTATGTCGAGTCATTGATTG
>Ga0315900_10012144_pt1 | contig 10612 bp, 7 predicted proteins | sample LakEriMetagenome_FD_203521 | JGI IMG/M metagenome (GOLD analysis project Ga0315900, IMG submission 203521) | Freshwater fungal communities from buoy surface, Lake Erie, Ohio, United States - Buoy 12 MA114 | ecosystem: Environmental > Aquatic > Freshwater > Lake > Lake biofilm | place: USA: Lake...
GCCGCACGAGGCGCGGGTCACGAACAGCCGACTGCATCTGAAATGCAGCTACTTGTAAAGTATCTGTTTATCAGATAGATTTGGCTTATCCGAATAACAGATACTCCATGTCCTCCTCCAGTGCGATCCCCGCCCCCGCTGCCCAGCCCCTGCTGACGGCCTTCCAGCTCGGTCAGCTGCTGCGCGCTGCACGCAAGCAGCGGGGCCTGACGCAAGCAAAGGTCGCCGCGCGGCTGGGCTTGAGCCAGAACCGGGTCTCGCACCTGGAGGCACACGCGGATGAGCTCAGCGTCAGACAACTGCTGACCTGGTGCGCCGTAGTCGGGTTGGAGCTCAGCCTGGCACAGCGGTCGGTCATCGCGCCTGAAGCAGCGGGGTCCCAGGCCCGGGGTTCAGCGGGTACCTCGCCGCCGGAGGGGTGAGATGGCGCGCCGCTCCCGGACCCAGACGCTGGCCCTGTGGGCCAATGGCACCTGCGTTGGGCGCTGGACCGTCGACGCCCGCGGCGACATGGAGCTGCAGTACGACCCCGCCTGGCGAAGCTCCAGCGTGGGCTGCCCCTTGTCGCTGTCGCTGCCCTTCGGCCTGGGGGATGAGCCGCTCAAAGGCCCCGCGGTCGAGCACTACTTCGACAACCTGCTGCCCGACAGCCCTGCCATCCGCAAGCGGGTGGCCGAGCGCTTCCGCACCGGCTCGGTCGAGGCCTTCGACCTGCTCTCGGCCATCGGCCGCGACTGCGTGGGCGCGCTCCAGTTCCTGCCCGAGGGCGCGACACCCGAGGGGTACGACCGGGTCGAGGGCGTTGCAGTGGACGAGGCCGCCATCGAGCGGCACCTGATCGAAGTCGTGTCGCCAGACCGATTCGCAACGGCACGCGACCCGGACGACGACTTCCGTATCTCCCTGGCCGGTGCTCAGGAGAAAGACGCCTTCCTGCGCTGGAACGGCCGCTGGATGAAGCCGCGCGGCGCCACGCCGACCACGCACATCTTCAAGCTGCCGCTGGGACGGGTCGGCGGGCGGCAGGCGGACTTCAGCACCTCGGTGGACAACGAGTGGCTGTGCCTGAAGTTGCTCGCGGCGTATGGCCTGCCCGTGCCCGACGCGGAGATCGCGTCCTTTGGCCGGCAGCGGGTGCTGGTGGTCGAGCGTTTCGACCGGAGGGCCTCCGGCGATGGCCAACGCCTGCTGCGGCTCGTGCAGGAGGATTTCTGCCAGGCGACGGGTACCTCGCCGCTGGTGAAATACGAAGTGGACGGCGGCCCGGGGTTGGGCGTGCTGTTCAACCTGCTGCAGCAGTCGGTCGATGCCGAGCGGGACCTGCGCACCCTGATGGCCTCGCAACTGCTGTTCTGGATGCTGCGCGCGCCGGACGGCCACGCTAAGAACTTCAGCATCCACCTGCTCACCGGCGGACGCTACCGGATGACGCCGCTGTACGACGTCATGTCGGCGTATCCCGTCATGGGCAACGGACCCGGCCAGTGGTCAGCGCGCGAGTTCAGGCTCGCGATGGCCGTGGTGGGCAAGAACCGTCATTACGAGGCCGAACGCATCCAGCGGCGGCACTTCAACAGCACCGCCAGGCGTTTCGGCTATGGCGAGACCGCGGAGCCACTCATTCGGGATCTCATCGAACGCACGCCGGCCGTCATCGAGGAGGTGCAGCGGATACTGCCGCCGGGGTTCTCCGACGAGGTGGCCGCCAAAGTGCTGCGCGGCCTACAGACCGCAGCCCGCGCGCTGGAGGGCATGCCAGCGGGTTGAAGGGCTGGTAGCTCGGGCATGGATGGCATCGGTGGCGCCCTTCGCTTCGCAGTCCCGGTGCGCGGCGGCGCGCCGCGGGCGCTGGTCAGTATCGACGCGAAGCCGATGAGCCGTGTTCCCGAGTCGCCGACGCGGGTGCCGCCCGGCTATCCTTCGATGGACGTGGTGATCTGGAACCGGCTGCTCGCATTCACCGGCATACCGGCGGAGGTGCTCGCGCGCGCGGAGACCGACAGGCTCGCGGTCCTCAGGGATTCCCGGGCGCAGAAACGCTTCTCGGGGCAGGACGCCCCTCAGCGGGACTGCTGCACGCGGGTGACCAGGGTGGGCAGGTCCCAGGGGCCGCCGGGCAGGATCAACTTGCACATGCCGCGGCTACCCGCCGAACTGCGTACGAAGCGGGTGCCGGTCCACGTCCACGCCTCATGGCTCCAGCAGTCCCCCAGGCCCCGGCCCTTGTGCGAGGCGATGATCTCGGTGTCGTTGATGTCCGAGGCCGAATCCGTGACCAGCACCGGGGCGTAGGGCGGCTGCCGGTTGACCACCCAGGCGCCGGAGCCACCGTTGTAGGCCGCCGTCCAGCACCGGGTGCTGACCAGCAGCTGGCGGTCGTTCAGGCGCCGTACCTCCAGGGGCGGGGGTTCGTCCTCCTCAAGCAAGGTGCACTCCGCGCGCGCGTCGGTCACGGTGGCGCGCAGCGCAGCCAGCAGCGCGGGACCCTGGCGCTGCGGCCAGGTGCGGTCCGCCTCCAGGGTGGGCGGCAGCGCGGGTACTTTCAGCAGCGGCAGTGGCCGCGGTCCGGGCACCTGTTGCTCGTCGCGCGTGCCCCGGTCTACCAGCGCGCCGGGCGTGCCGAGCCTGCCCTGGGCCTCGTCCATCTTCAGCATCACCGCGCGGGCGCCCTGGTCGGACAACACCCATTTCGCGTCGCCATGGTGCCAGCTCACCCGGGCTTGCGCCTTGGGCAGGGCCGCGAGCAGGGCTGCGGCCTGCGCGCGGCTCAGCGTGCCGGACAGGCCGTCCTTGCCCAGCCGTACCGCGCCCAGCGACCGGTCGTTCACCCGCATCGTCAGCACCGGCTGGGGCGGCAAGGCCTTGACGGCCGCGGGTTCGGTGTAGTTGCCGAGCACCAGCTTCACCTCGGGGCGGGTGGCTGGCCCGGGCCGACGCGTGACGAGGACGGACACCGGCAAGTCGGCGCGGTCTTCGTGGTAGCCCGCCGCGCGGCAGATGCCGGTGTTGTCGCAGGCCAGCTCCCAGTCCTCGTGCCAGAACCTGACGCCCTCGGCGATCGCCGGGGCGGCGGCTGCGGCGATGGCCGGGCCGGGCGCAAGCGAAAGTCCAAGCGCGATTCCGAGGGCAACGAACAGGGAGAGGGTTCCCATGGCGAGCGCCGCGGCCCCTTGGGTGGGACGCTCCGGCGAATCCGGGTGTACGCCGATGAGACTCCGGCCTGCGACGGGTGTCAACGAACCCCGAAGGCCCGCCTGCGGATGACCCGAGCCGTCAACCGACCCGCCGCCGCCGCTCCCTGGGCGCGCGATCGACCAACAACACGGGTGGCCGACGCAGCCAGCGCGCCTCGAACTCGTGCGCCGGCAATGGCGGGCCGAAGTGGTAGCCCTGAAGCAGAGGGCAGCCCAGCTGTTGCAGGATGGCCTGCTGGGCCGCTCCCTCCACCCCTTCGGCCACCACGCTCAGGCCCAGTTCCTGCCCGAGCCGCACGGCCGCGGCGACCAGCGCCCGCGCTTCGTCATCGTCGTGGATCTCGCGAACGAAGTCGCGGTCGATCTTCAGCACGTCGAACGGGAAGCGATGCAGGCAGGACAGCGACGAATACCCGGTGCCGAAATCGTCCATCGCCAGGCGCACGCCGGCCTCGCTCAGGCGGCGCAGCGCCTCGCGCACCTCGCGTTGCTCACCGAGCATCAGTCCTTCGGTGACCTCGATCTGCAGTTGCCCTCCCTCGAGGCCGTGGTTTCGCAGCGTCGCGAGCACGCCATCGGTGAGGGTGGCATCGCGGAACTCGCGCGGCGACACGTTCACGCTGATGTGCTCGAGGTGCGCTCCGGCGGACATCCACAGGGCCATCTGCGCGCAGGCCTGCTCCAGCACCCAGCGACCGAGCGGCACGATGAGACCGGTGCGCTCGGCGATCGGGATGAACTGGTCGGGCGGGACCGCGATGCCGTCCGCGCCCGTCCAGCGCAGCAGGGCCTCGGCCCCGACCAGGCGTCCGTCGGCCGCCGCAATCAGCGGCTGGAACGCCAGCCGCATCTCGCCGCGCTCGATCGCCTCGCGCAGGCGCGCCTCGATCCCGAGGTTGCGGGTCGCGCGCTCGTGCATCTCGGCGTTGAAGAACCGGGAGGTGTTGCGTCCGGCCGCCTTCGCCTCGTACATCGCGAGATCGGCGTTGCGCAGCAGCGTGGCGGAGTCGGGCCCATCGTCGGGATACACGGCCATGCCCAGGCTGGGGGTGATGTGGATCGAAGCATCCGCGATCGCGAAGGCGGGCTGGAAAGCGTGTCTCAGTTTGTCGAGCACGGCATGGGTGCTGTCGACGGTCGCGAGGTCGCCCAGCACGATGATGAACTCGTCGCCCCCGAGCCGCGCCACCGTGTCGCTCGCACGCACGCACTCGCGCAGGCGTTGCGATGCCTGGACGAGCAGCGAATCGCCGCCCGCATGCCCGAGCGTGTCGTTGACCTTCTTGAAGTCGTCGAGGTCCAAGAACACGACCATGGCGCGCGTGCCGTTGCGCCCGGCGCGAAGCAGCGCCTGAGACAGGCGCTCGAGGGCGAGACTGCGGTTGGGCAGGTCGGTCAGGCCGTCGTACTGCGCCTGGCGTTGCAACTGCTCCTCGGCGCGCCGACGTACGTCGATTTCGTGCAGCAGGGCGGCGTTGGCGCTGGCCAGTTCCTGCGTGCGCTGCTCGACGCGCGATTCGAGTTCGCTGCGTGCCGCCCGCAGCAAGGCCTCGCGCTCGGCGACACGGTCCTGCAGCGTGTTGAAGGCGTCTCCGAGGTCGGCCAGCTCGTCCCGACCGGTCACCGGCACGGGTATGCGCGTTGCACCCTCGGCAACCCGCATCGCCGCCGCGCGCAGCCCGGCAATGCGGCGCAGGAGGTAGCGAGTGAGCGCGCCCAGCGCCAGGCCCACCAGCAGCAGGCCGCCCAGCGAAACCGCGACGAACCACGCGCGCTGGCGTTCGCGGGCCTGTGCCGCCGCTGCCAGCTGCTGCTCCGCTTCACGTTCGGTGTTGGCGCTGGCTGCCAGCAGCATGCGTGTGATGGCCTGGTGCCGGGGCGCCGATTCGAACGTGGAGAGCGCGGTGACGGCGCGGCTGTCCATCGCCATCGCAAACTCCATGGCCCGTTCGAGGTCTGCTCGGTAACGCGTCCACTGGTCGGTCAGGCGCGCACGGTCGTCTGCCGACAGCACGGCCGCCGACTGCTTCCACTGCTTCAGGCTGGCGTCGAAGGCCGACGCCTCGGAGCGCAGGAAGCTCACCTGGTCGGACATCGCGAACATGTCCTCGATCCGGGCAAGCTCGATCTCGAGCACCCGGATCCGCGCCACCTGCGCCTGCAGCCCGTTGAGCTGCACGAGGGGCAGGAGCTGTTGCTGGCGCGTCGTCTCGAGCTGCTGGGCCGCCTGCCGGATCGTGCGGTCGCCGAGAAACACGAGCGCAAGCACGAGCACGCCAACGCCGACGAACGACAGCGTCAGCTTGAGGCGCAGGGAGTGACGACGCAGCAGGAGCACGTCTTTCGTGGCCGCAGGGTCAGGGTCGGCCGGTCGCGGCGGGGCGGGCGGAAGCCTGTTGCAGCGCGCGCCAGTGCGCGATCTGTGCCGCGCGCCCGAAGCGGTCGGTGATGGTGTCCCACTCGCGCGAGGTCCGCGCCATCGCCTCGCGCGGGGTTATGCGACCGGCTGCCGCCTGCCACAGCTGGTTGCTCAGCGCCGCCATGTACTCGGCATCACCAGGCAGACCGGTCCCGCCCGGGCGCACGATCCTGAGTTCGTCGCGCATGACGTCCAGCGCCTGCGGCGTGTAGAGCGCGCGTACCTGCTCGTCGCGCAGGTGGTGGTGGCGGTACGGGTCGGCGATGCCGTTGGCCGTGACCGATCGCAGCGAGTTGTCCGGATCGGTCAGCCACATCGCATACAGAAAGGCGAGTTCGGGCTGGCTGCCGCTGCTGGGAATGACGAGATTGTTGCCGTAGATGAACGCGGTACTGCGCTGCATCTTCCCCTGCTGGATGTATCCGGGCATCGGGGCGGCGATGAAACGTCCGCGGATCGCGGACCCTTCGCGATTGGCGATCTTCGCGGTCGCCACCGTGAGGATCGTCGAGAACGTGTTGCCCCGCAGGAACAGCGGCAGCGTGTAGTTGAAATCCTTGCCCTCCTCCAGCACCTGCGGCGGCGAGTAGGGCACGGTCGCGACGAAACTCTCGGTGGCCGCGATGCCAGCCGCGGTGAGCAGTTGCGGGCGCATGCGCTCGTCGAAAAAGGCGGGTCCGCCCCCGATGGCCGAGAGATACCGCGGCAGCCAGTACATCCATGCGGTGTGCTTCTCGCGCGGCTCCCCGGCGCCGTAGAAGCCGTCCTGCGGGCGGTGGAAGAACTCCGCGAGTCGCTGATAGTCCGCCCAGGTCGTGGGCGCCGCCAGTTCGCGCCCGTAGCGCGCGCGGAACCGCGCCCGGTTGTCCTCGCTCTCGAGCAGGTCGCGACGCAGGAAGAGCATTGCCACGTCGAGGTCGGCCGGGATCGCCAGCACCTTGTCGCCGCGCCGCGACTGCGCGTCGAGCAGCAGGTAGCCCTCGGGCTCGTCGGCCTGCAGGCGCAAGCCGAAGCGCTTGAGCATCGGGCGCAGGTCGACGATCAGCCCGGCGGCGTCGAGGTCGGCGAATTCGTGCGTGCGCGCGATGGTCAGGTCGGCATCGCGCCGGCCCCGGATGAAGGTCATCGAATCGACCTGGGGCATGACGCTGGCGTCGATCGGGATGCCGGTGAGACGTTCCCATTCGCGCTGCAGCTCGCCGTCACGACCCAGCAGCGAGACGAGGTTGCCCTGCTTGGCGCGCAGGCGCAGCACGGTGCCGGGCTTGACCTCGCCGGAGGCGACGAGCTTGCGCGCGGCCGCGATCGCCCGCTCGGCCTGCTCGCCGGCCACGGCGGTCGGGGAGACCAGCGCGAGGGCTGCGAGGAGAAGGGTGGCGTGCAGCCAATGCCGGGCGCGTGGCGCGGTGCCGGGTGGCCGTATGGTTGAAGAGACGGGTGCGAGGCTTTCCATGCCGGAGGTTCGAACAATAGTCGCTCCGGCGACTTGCAGATCGGCCCCGGGCGGAAATTCGAATGATATCGGCTGCCAGCGACGCGACTTGAGGCTGGCCGGTGACGCTCGACCATACCGCACGGCTCGCCGTCCCTGAAGAGCACCAAGGATCAGGTCGTGTCCTTGGACGGATGGCCCCACGGGGCGCGGCGGACCTCGCCGACCTTGACCGCCCGGGACCGGGGGTGTCCCGCGCGCCTGTCGCTGGCATCAGCGTGCATCCCCGAGGCCCCTCGGCGGGACTTATCCGAGGCCTTCAGCCGCCAAAACCTTCCTCTGCCCGCCGATTCGTGCACACTTCTGCCTCCAACGTGCGGATTCAGGGAGAAGATCGATGCAGACGGTCAAGAGCGCGCTGGCCCAGAAAAGCGGCGCTCTCATCAGCGTGCGCTCCAGCGATAGGGTGGTGGAGGCGCTGCTTCGGATGCGCGACAACCGCGTCCGGTCGGTGCTGGTCATCGACGACGACAAGCTCGTGGGCATCGTCACGCAGGGGGACTGCGCCATCAAGGTGCTGCTGCCCGGCCTCGACGCGAAGCAGACGCTGGTGAGCCACGTGATGACGGCCAACCCGGTCACGGTCAAGCCGGCCGACGGGCTGGAAGGCTGCATGGCCATGATGGCCTCGCGCGGCTTCCGCCACCTGCCCGTGCTCGACGGCGGCAAGGTCGTGGGCGTGATCTCGATCGGCGACGTGGTGAAGGACACCATCCGCGAGCTCGAGCGCAACGTCGGCGACCTGATGGGCTACATCATGCACGACGGCCCCGGGGGCTGATCGCGCCGCTGGAATGACGGCCAGGGGAGGAACGCCGCTGGCTGGGGAAGGGCCGGAGGATGAGCGCCCGCGGCCCCGGGGGGGCGCGGAGCGCTGCCATTGGCGGCCACTCTCCGGTAATGTTCGGGCAGATGCGCCGGCAGCAGACCGGCCCTGACTGGAGGAGAGCGCCATGAACCTGCCGCAGGCGTGCGCAGTTGCCACGCTCGCCCTGATCGCGACCCTGCCCGCCGACGGGGTCGCACAGGCCTGGCCCGTGAAGCCGGTGCGCGTGGTCATTCCGTGGCCTGCCGGCGGATCCAACGACGTGGTCGGGCGCATCGTGATGCAGGAACTCGCGCGCACCTTCGCCCAGCCGTTCGTGATCGAGAACCGCGCGGGCGCCGCGGGCTCGATCGGTGCGGACGTGGTCGCGAAGGCGCCCGGCGACGGCTACACGCTGATGGTGCATTCCACCACCCACGTGGGTAACGCCCACCTCTACGGCAAGAAGCTCACCTACGACACGATGAAGGACTTCACCGGGGTGGCGAGGCTCTCCTCCCAGCCCGGCGTGCTCGCGGTGCATCCGTCGCTACCGGTGAAGACCGTGCGGGATTTCGTCGCGCTGGCGAAGTCCCGACCGGGCCAGATCAACTATTCGTCCTCGGGCAACGGCAGCGCACCGCACCTGCAGATGGCGCTGCTGATCTCGATGGCCGGCATCAACATCACGCACGTGCCCTACAAGGGGGGAGCCCCGCAGGTCGCGGCGCTGATGGCGGGCGAGACGCAGGCGTCCTTCGCCACCATCGGCACCGTGATCAGCCAGATCCAGGCCGGGCGGCTGCGCCCGCTGGGCGTGGGCTCGGCCACGCGGTCGAGCGTGCTGCCCGACGTACCCACCATCGCCGAGGCAGGCCTGCCCGGCTACGAGATGAGCCCGTGGATCGGCGTGTTCGCCCCGGCCGGCACGCCGCGCCCGGTGATCGATCGCCTGAACCGGGAGATCAACGCCACGCTGGCGTTGCCCGAGGTGGTCGCCACGCTGGGCAAGCAGGCGCTCGACCCGGCGCCGACCACCGTCGATGACTTCAACCGCATCCTGCAGGTGGACTTCGAGAAGTACGGCAAGCTGATCGCGCTGACCGGCGCGCGGGTCGAGTGACCGGCGCGGCGTCGGCAGGAAGAGGCTCGCGATGATCGGCGTGCACGACGCCATCTCCGGGGCTGTGCAATCGGACGGAGCCCTGCGATGAGCGGCTCGCACGACGAGATCCCCGGCGCCTGCGGTGCTGACCGGCGAGCGCACCGGGTGATGTCTGATGGGCGGGCAGGAGGAGGTCCGCGATGAGCGACCCGAAGCGGGAGATCTCCGGGGCCACTGCGCGCGGAGGGTCCCGGCGATGAGCGGCTCGCACGACGAGATCCCCGGCGCCCGTGGCGCCACCGCCGCGCAGGCGGCCTTTGCCGCGGGGCTGCGCTTCGAGCAGTTGCCGCCCGAGGTGGTCGGGCACGCGAAGACCTGCGTGCTCGACACGCTGGGCTGCTGCCTGTTCGGCAGCACGCAGCCCGCGGTGCGCACGCTCGCGCAGATGGTCGCAGCCGAGGAGGCCGACGGTCCCGCGCCGCTGTTCGGTACCCGCCAGCGCGCGAGCCCGGCCATGGCCGCGCTGGTGAACGGAACCGCGGCGCACAGCTTCCAGCTGGACGAGATCCACATCCAGGCCACGCTGCACCCCGGTTCGGCCGCGGTGCCTGCGGTGCTCGCGCTCGCGCAGTCGGGCGAGGCGCGCGTGAGCGGTCGCGACATGATCACCGCGCTGGTCGCCGGCTACGAGACCGGGCTTCGCACCGGCATCGCGGCCCGCGGGTCGATCTTCACCCGCGGCTATCACAACCAGGGCGCGACCGGCGCGCTGGTGGCCGCCGTGAGCGCCGGGCGCCTGCTGGGCCTGGATCCGTTCGCCCTGCAGCACGCGCTGGGGATTGCCGGCTCGCAGGCCGCCGGTCTGATGGCGGTGCAGGAAGGCGCGATGGCCAAGAGCTTCCACTGCGGTCGCGCGGCGCAGAGCGGCGTCTACGCGGCCCGGCTCGCGCGGCTGGGCTTCACCGGCATCCCGCAGGTGCTCGAGGAGCCCTACGGTGGCTTCCTCGGCACCGTGGCGATCCCCGCGCAGTGCGACGGGGCGGCGCTCACGGCCGGACTGGGCGAGCGTTGGGAGATCCTGAGGGTGGGCTTCAAGCCGGCCCCGGCGTCCAACGGCAGCGTGAGTGCGATGACCGCGCTCGCCACCCTGATGCGCGAGCACCGGCTCGACGCCGGGCAGATCGAGCGCATGACCGCGTACGTGAGCAGCAACACGCTCGCCCACTGCGGCTGGGAGTACACCCGCGAGAAGGTGCAGGGCGTGCTGGCCGCGCAGATGAACCTGCGCTACGGGCTGGCGGTGATGGCGTTGGAGCGCGAGGCCACCGCCGCCCAGTTCGCGCCGGACCGGCTGTTCGCGCCGCAGACGATGGCATACCTGCCGCGCATCCATGTCGAGCACGAGCCGAAGTACGACGGGAACAGTGGCATCCATCGCGTCGCCTGCCGCCTCGTGGTGCACGCCCGCGATGGCCGGACGCTCGAGACCGAGGTGCTGTTTCGCAAGGGCAGCCCCGAGGACCCGATGTCCGCCGACGAACTGCGCGGCAAGTTCCTCGGGCTGGCCTCGCCGGTGCTGGGCGCGGCGCGCGCGCAG
>Ga0315900_10012148_pt1 | contig 10609 bp, 8 predicted proteins | sample LakEriMetagenome_FD_203521 | JGI IMG/M metagenome (GOLD analysis project Ga0315900, IMG submission 203521) | Freshwater fungal communities from buoy surface, Lake Erie, Ohio, United States - Buoy 12 MA114 | ecosystem: Environmental > Aquatic > Freshwater > Lake > Lake biofilm | place: USA: Lake...
CGGACGTGGATCTGATTGGTTCTTCCGACGGTGTCGAACCCCGAAAACGAAACAGCCCCCCTATCGGGAGGCCGTACGACGCGTTCGAGGATACGAACGCGTCAGAGGATTACTACGAGCGCGAACGACAGGACCGAGGTCTCGGAGATGCGGTTCGCGTTCATCGCCCCTCAGTGTGCCAGCGGGGCCGGAACTTCACAACCCACCCGAAACCGGGATTTCGGGACGATTCAGTCCGGGAAAGCGCCCTGGAGCCGAGCCGCGGTGAGCGTGTTCTCCAGCAGGCAGGCGATGGTCATCGGACCGGTGCCGCCGGGCATGGGCGTGATGTACCCGGCCACCGCCTGGACGGCCTCGAAGTCCACGTCGCCGACGATCCCGGCTTCGGTGCGCGAGATGCCGACGTCGATGACCGCGGCGCCCGGTTTCACGTGCGCGGCCGTGATCAAACCGGGCTGGCCCACCGCACCGACCAGGATGTCGGCGTCACGACACACATCGACCAGATCCGCCGTTCGGCTGTGCGCGATGGTCACGGTGGCGTCCACGCCTTTGCGCGCCAACAACAGCGACAGCGGTAGCCCCACCAACGTGGAACGACCGATCACCACCGCTCGTCGGCCACGCGTCGGAACCGCATGACGCTCGAGCAACCGCATCACACCCAGCGGGGTGCACCCCACCAATCCGGGTAATCCACGGACCAGACGTCCCATCGACTCGCTCGTCAGTCCGTCCACGTCCTTGTCCGCGGGGATCAGACGTAATACCGCTTCTTCGTCGTAACCGGCGGGCAACGGGCTCTGCACCAAGATGCCGTGCACGTTCGGGTCCGCGGCCAGAGCCGACACGACCTGTTCGACGCGCGCCTGACCCGCGTCGGCGGGCAACACCTCGTTGCGGCTCAGCATGCCGGCCTTGGCGGCCTGCACGTGCTTGTTACGCACGTACCGTTGGCTCGGCCCGTCGTCGCCGACGAGCACCGTGGCCAGACACACCGCGGGCGATCCTGCCGCCACGATGGTGGCCGCCAATTCGGCGACGATTTCGTCGCGCAAGCGATTGCCGTCCATCGAAATCGCCCCGCCGGGGGTGCGAGCGAACCCGTTCGGGTCGGTCGAGGCGGGCTGGTTCGTCACGGTGGTGATGCTACGGCGACCTCCGTGCGCCTAGCCTTACCCCATGACCACACCCCCGTCACCCACTGTCGCGCCGGCCACGGGCCGCCTCGGAGTGCTCACCGTCGGCCTCGGCGCCGTCGCCTCCACCCTCATCGCCGGCGTCGAACTCTCCAAGCGGGGTCTCGGCTCCCCCATCGGGTCGCTCACCCAGATGGGAACCATCCGGCTCGGCAAGCGCACCGAGGATCGTTCACCGCTCATCAAGGACTTCGTTCCCCTGGCCACCCTCGACGACATCGTCTGGGGCGCCTGGGACGTCTTCCCCGACGACGCCTACGTGTCGGCAAGCCGCGCCGGGGTGCTCGAAAGCGGCAAGCACATCGAGTCCATCAGCGACGCTCTGCGCGAGGTGCGCCCCATGCAGGCCGCCTTCGAGCGCAAGTACGCCCGCAACCTCGACGGCGAGCACGTGAAGCCCACCACCAGCAAGCGGGCCATGCTGAACGCCATCCGCGAGGACATCAACCGCTTCAAGGAAGAGAAGCAGTGCGATCGTCTCGTCATGATCTGGTGCGCCAGCACCGAGATCTTCATCGAGCCGGGTCGGGCCCACATGGACCTGGAGTCGTTCGAGAAGGCCATCGACGCCAACGACGAGACCGTCTCACCCGCTCAGCTCTACGCGTATGCCGCGTTGCTCGAGGGTGTCCCCTTCGCCAACGGTGCGCCGAACCTGGCCGTCGACGCTCCGGTGTTGCGTCAGCTGGCGACCGACCGCAACGTCGCGATCAGCGGCAAGGACTTCAAGACCGGCCAGACCCTCATGAAGACCGTTCTGGCCCCCATGTTGAAGGCCCGCATGCTCGGATTGTCGGGTTGGTACAGCACCAACATCCTCGGCAACCGTGACGGCGAGGTGCTCGACGCCCCCGAGAACTTCAAGACCAAGGAAGAGTCCAAGTTGGGCGTGCTCGAGGACATCTTGCAGCCCTCCAAGTACCCCGAGCTGTACGGCAACGTCTTCCACAAGGTGTCGATCAACTACTACCCGCCTCGCGGCGACGCCAAGGAAGGCTGGGACAACATCGACATCACCGGCTGGCTGGGCTACCCCATGCAGATCAAGGTGAACTTCCTCTGCCGCGACTCCATCCTCGCCGCACCGCTGGCCCTCGACCTGATCCTGTTCAGCGACCTGGCCGCGCGCGCCGGCATGGGTGGCATCCAGGAGTGGTTGAGCTTCTATTACAAGAGCCCGCAAGTGGCGCCCGGCCTGTACCCCGAGCACGACCTGTTCATTCAGCTCACCAAGCTGAAGAACACGCTGCGCTGGATGATGGGCGAGGACGTCATCACCCACCTCGGCCGCGAGTACTACGAAGAGATGTGAGTCGGCCGTGGCTCCACGGCGCTGGAACCCGTCCTCCTGGGTGAGCCTGTCGCCGAACGGCATCGGGCACACCAAACCGAATCACCTGGCCGAGATGACCAGGGTCGCGGTCAACGTTCGGCGCACCCCGAAGAAGGCGTGGAAGATCCTGAGCGAAGGCGTGTGCGACGGTTGCGCACTCGGGGTCGCCGGTCTGCACGACTGGACTCTCGACGGCATCCACTTGTGCACCACACGCCTCAAGTTGCTGGAGGTGAACTGCGCGGCGCCGTTCGACCACAGCGTGCTGTCCGACGTGTCGTGGCTCACCAAGCGCACCGGCACCGAGTTGCGCGAGATGGGTCGCCTCGCGCATCCGATGCGGCGACGACGGGGCGAGAAGGGTTTCCGGCCCGTCGAGTGGGACGAAGCCCTCGACGCCATCGCCTCGGCCATCAAGGTGGCCGGCGGTGACCGCACCGCCATCTATCTGACCAGTCGCGGACTCACCAACGAGGTGTACTACGTCGCCGGAAAAGCGGCTCGCGCCATGGGTGTGGCCAACATCGATTCCGCCGCCCGCACGTGCCACGCACCGTCGACGGTCGGCCTGAAGGCCACCATCGGTGTGGCCGCCAGCACGTGCAGCCTGCAGGACGTGCTGGAAACCGACCTCGTGGTGTTGTGGGGCGCGAACGTCGCGAACAACCAACCGGTCTTCACCAAGTACCTCTACGAGGCCAAGAAGAACGGCGCCAAGGTCGTGGTCGTCAATCCGTATCTGGAACCCGGCCTCGAGCGCTACTGGGTGCCGTCGAAGCCGGAGTCGTTCCTGTTCGGCACGAAATTGTGCGACTTGCACGTGCCCGTGCGGCCCGAGGGCGACGTCGCGTTGGCGAACGCGTTGCTCAAACGCTTGATCGAGCGTGACGCGATCGACCAGAACTTCATCGATGCGCACACCAGCGGATGGGCCGAGCTCGAACGACACCTGGCCTCGCTCGACCCGGACGAACTCCTCGTCGATGCCGGCATAGATGCCACGACCCTCGAGGCGCTCACCGATGTCTACGCGTCGGCCCGTGGTGCGATCCTGATCTGGAGCATGGGCATCACCCAACACCGCCACGGCGTGGAGGGCGTGCAGGCCATCGTGAACGTGGCTCTCGCTCGGGGCAACGTCGGACGTGACGGCACCGGACTCATGCCCATTCGTGGGCACTCCGGTGTGCAGGGTGGCGCGGAGATGGGTGCGTACTCGACGGCCTTCCCCGGAGGAGTCGCCGTGAACGCCGAAAACGCTCGTGCACTGAGTGATCAGTGGGGGTTCGACGTTCCGTCGGCTCCGGGTCTGACCGCCCCCGAGATGGTGTTGGCGGCCGAACGCGACGCCATCGACGTGTTGTTCCTCGACGGCTCGAACTTCCTCGACGTGATGCCCGACCCCGACCGGGTGGCCACCGCGCTCTCGCGTGTGCCCCTGCGCGTGCACCAGGACATCGTGCTCACCTCGCAGATGTTCCTCGAGGGCGACGACGTCATCTTGTTGCCGGCGGCCACCCGTTACGAACAAGAAGGTGGCGGCACGAGCACCACCACCGAACGTCGCATCGCGTTCGGCCCGCAGGTGATCGACCCGCCCGGAGAGGCGCGAAGCGAGTGGCGCATCTTCGCCGACCTGGCGACTCGCGTTCGACCCTCCGTGGCCTCGGCCTTCGACTGGGTGGACAACCAGACGCTGCGCGCCGAGATCGCCCGGGTGGTGCCGATGTACGCCGGAATCGAGATGCTGCGCGCCACTCACGACGCCGTGCAATACGGCGGCCGTCACCTGTGCGCGAACGGCGACTTCCCCCTGCCCGACGGACGCGCGGTCTTCACCGCCGTCGACGTTCGTCCGCCGAACCTGCCCGAGGGATCGTTCCTGCTCTCCACCCGACGGGGCAAACAGTTCAACAGCATGGTGTTCGCCGAACGAGACCCCCTGACCGGAGCGAGCCGCGACGCGGTGTACATCGATCGGTGCGACGCCGCGACAATCGACGTGTCCCATGGCGACCATGTCCTGATTCGCAGCGCCACGGGCACGATGAAGGGAACCGCTCACGTGGTGGATCTCCCTCGTCGGTCGTTGCAGGTGCACTGGCCCGAGGGCAACGTGCTGATCGACGCCGGTCTCAATGAAGACGCCAGTCGGATCCCCGACTACAACGCGATCGTCACGATCGAGAAAGCGATGCCATGAAGAGTCGTGCCGTTCTCTGGGCCCTGGTGGCCGACATCGTCGGAATCATCGTGTTCGTCTCCATCGGACGTCGCAATCACGACGAGGGCGTGGCTCCCGCCGGTGTCATCGAGACGGCGGCCCCGTTCGTCATCGCCGTGTTGGTCGGTTGGCTCATCGCGCGCGGATGGAAGGCGCCCTTCGCGGTCGGCACCGGAGCGATCGTCTGGGTGACGACCGTGGCGCTGGGAATGGTGTTGCGCAAGTTCGTGTTCGACGACGGCACGGCGACCGCCTTCGTGATCGTGGCCACGGTGTTCACGGGTGCGGTGTTGAACGGTTGGCGACTCGCGGTACGAACGCGACCGGCGCGCGTCACAACAGGTTCGTGATCGCGCCTTTTTCGGCACCTTGGGCGAGCCGGGCGTACTTGCCCAACACGCCGCTCGTGTAACGCGGAGGATTCGGCGTCCAGCCCTGACGACGACGCGCCAATTCGGCCTCGTCGACCAGCAGGTCCAGACCGTGGCTGGCCACGTCGATGCGAATGCGGTCACCGTCACGCACGAACGCGATCGGTCCGCCGTCGACGGCCTCGGGGGCCACGTGTCCGATGCAGAATCCCCACGTGCCACCGCTGAATCGACCGTCGGTGATGAGAGCGCAGTCAGCACCGCGACCGGCGCCCTTCAACGCGCCGGTGATGGCCAACATCTCGCGCATACCCGGACCACCCTTGGGGCCCTCGTAGCGAATGACGAGCACGGTGTTCGGTCGGATCTCTCCGGCCATGATGGCGGCCATCGCGCCGTCCTCGCCGTCGAACACGCGGGCGGTGCCCTCGAAGAGACGCTGTTCGGCGGTGAGACCGGCCACTTTCACCACGCTTCCGAGCGGCGCCAACGAACCACGCAGGACGAGGATGCCTCCCTCGGCGTTGATCGGTTGCGACAACGGGTGAACGACCACGCCATCGGGTGACGGCGGCGCGATGTCGGCCAGGTTCTCGGCCATGGTCTTGCCCGTGCAGGTGAGCACGTCGCCGTGCAACAACCCGGCATCGAGCAGGTGCTTCAACACCACCGGCACTCCCCCGACCCGATGCAGATCGGTCATGTGGTACTTGCCGCCCGGTTTCATGTCGGCGATGTGGGGAACCTTGGCCGCGATGCGGTTGAAGTCCTCCAACTCCAACGGCACGCCGGCCTCGGCGGCGATGGCCAACAGGTGCAGAACGGCGTTCGTGCTTCCACCCAAGGCATTGGTGATGGCGATGGCGTTCTCGAAGGCCTTCTTGGTGAGGATGTCGCGCGGGCGAATTCCGAGGCGCAACATGTTCACGACCGCCTCGCCAGCCAGGCGCGCGTCGTCCTCACGACTGCGATCGACCGCCGGCGCCGACGCGGAACCGGGCAACGACAAACCCAGAGCTTCCCCGATGGACGACATGGTGTTGGCGGTGAACATTCCACCGCACGCGCCTTCGCCCGGACACGCCGCCTTCTCGATGGCGGTGAGTTCGCTCTCGGTGATGGTGCCGGCGGCGCACGCACCGATGGCCTCGAACACGGTGGTGATGTCGATGTTCTTCCCGTCGTGGTGACCGGGCAAGGTGGAGCCGTTGTACACGAACACCGCGGGCAGGTTCAGGCGGGCGATGGCCATCATCATTCCCGGCATGCTCTTGTCGCAACCGCCCGTGGCCACCAGACCGTCGAGACGCTCGGCGTGCATCACGGCTTCGACCGAATCGCAGATGACCTCGCGGCTCACGAGCGAGGCGCGCATGCCCTCGTGACCCATCGAGATTCCGTCGCTGACGGTGATGGTGCCGAACTCCAACGGCACACCGCCGGCGGCGCGAACGCCGACCTTGGCCGCCTCGGTGAGGCGACGGATCGACATGTTGCAGGGCGTGATCTCGTTCCATGACGAAGCCACCCCGACTTGGGGCTTGTCCCAGTCGTCATCGGTCAGGCCCACGGCGCGCAACATGGCCCGCGAGGCCGCCTTCTGAATGCCGTCGGTGACGTCACGGCTGCGGGGCTTGACGTCGACCGGGGTTCCGGTGGGACCAGCGGTGGGTTGAGAGGCCATATCCGCAGGTTATTGGTCAAGAGGCACGGCGGAGAAGAAAAGTTGTTAGGTATACCTAACAGTTGTTAGGCTCTCCTAACAGAGGGCGGATCCCTTTCGAAACAGCCCCGTCGCCCGACTCACAGTAAGGACCACCATGAGAACTCTCCCGCCGCGCACGACCCTTGCGATCGTGGTGAGCTTCACCACCGTCGGAATGCTCGCCGCTTGCGGTGGCGACGATTCGACGACAGCGGACAGCTCGGTCGCTCCCGCCACCACCATCACCGAAGATGCGAATCCGTGCGACGGAGCGAGCGGATCGCTGACGGTGTACTCCGGTCGTAGCGAGACGTTGGTCGCCGACCTGTACACCCGATTCACCGCCGACACGGGCGTGACCGTCGAAGCCCGTTACGGCGACAGCGGCGAATTGGCTGGTCAGATTCTGACGGAAGACTCGGCCACCCCCGCCGACGTGTTCTTTTCCCAAGACGCCGGCGCGCTGGGAGCGGTGTCGCAGTCCGGATTGTTCACCGAACTTACGGCCTCCACGCTCGATCGGGTACCCGTCGAGTTCCGCTCCGTCACCAACGACTGGGTGGGTGCCAGCGGTCGCGTGCGCGTGATCGTGTACAACCCCGAACTGGCCCCGACGCCGCCGACATCGGTCGACGAATTGCTGGACCCGGCATGGAAGGGCGAGATCGGTTTCGCCCCCACCAATGCATCGTGGCAATCGTTCGTCACCGCGCTTCGCGTGACTCGTGGCGAGGATGCAGCGCGCGAATGGTTGGAGAACTTCGCCGCCAACGAGCCGGTCGCCTACGAGAAGAACGCCGCGGTGCGTGACGCGGTGAACGCCGGCGAGGTGTCCCTCGGACTCGTGAACCACTACTACCTGTTCGAGAAGATCGCCGCCGAGGGCGCCGACGCCGTGGTGGCCGAGAACCAGTACCTGCCCGGTGACATCGGTGGACTCGTCAACGTCGCCGGCGCCGGCGTTCTCGGCAACTCCGACAACGTCGACGCGGCGCAGTGTTTCGTGTCCTACCTCGTCTCCGACGCGGGTCAGCAGTACTTCGTCTCGAAGTCGTTCGAGTATCCGCTCGTCGACGGCATCTCCCAAGCCGACGGACAACCCGATTTCGACGAGCTGGATCCCCCGGCCATCGATCTGTCGGACCTCTCCTCGATCGCCGAGACGCAGGAACTGCTGGCCGACGTCGGACTACTCACGCTCTGACGGCACACTGCTTCCGTGTCATCACTCCGAGGATCGGCCTGGCGCTCGAAACTGCCGGCACCGTTGGTCATTCCCGCGGTGCTGGCGGCCTTGGCGTCGCTCGCGCCTCTCGCCTATCTGGTCGATGTCGCTTTCGATCGCGGTGCGGTTTATCTCTGGGACGAACTCTGGCAACGACGCACCCTCGATCTGGTCGTTCGCAGCGGACTCCTGGCCGCCTGTGTGACCGTCGCGAGCGTCGTCATCTCGGTACCCCTCGCCTGGGCCGTGATGCGCAGCGATTTGCGTGGACGTCGATGGTGGCGCATCGCATTGGCACTGCCACTGGCGATTCCGAGTTATCTCGCGGCTTTCGCCTGGATCAGTTGGGAGTCTTCCTTGGCCGGATTCTGGGGTGCGTTCCTGGTTCTGACCGCCGTGTCGTACCCGTACGTCTACCTGCCCCTCACCGCGGCATTCGGTCGACTGGACCAATCACTCGACGAGATCGCCACGATTCACGGCAAGGGTTCGGTGCCTCGCTTGATCGTGTTGGCCGCCCGCCAATGCCGTGGAACCATCGCCGCCGGGTCACTGTTGGTCGCGCTCTACGTGCTCAGCGACTTCGGGGCCGTGGCCACCATGCGTTACGACGCGTTCACGTGGGTGATCTACGGCGCGTACCGGGCCGGCTTCAATCCCACGCGCGCGGCCGTGCTGGCGGTCGTGTTGGTGTTGATCGCGTTGATGTTGGTGGCCGCCGAGGCCGCGGCCCGCGGACGCGTGGTCTCCACCATGACCACCCGAGCCGTCGCACGCCCGCGCCCCATTCGACTTCGTTCGTTCGCGATCTGGTTCCACGCGGTCATCGTCGCCGTCGTCGGGCTCGCCGTTCTGTTCCCCATCTGGCGTATCCTCGTGTGGGTGTCGGCACACGGTGCCGAGGATGGCCTCGGCGACGTCGCCTCGGCTTTGTGGGGATCGGTCCGCTACTCGCTCGTGGCCGCCTGCATCACGGTTCTGGTGGCACTTCCCATCGGACTTCTGGTGGCGCGCTACCGAACGCGCACGTCGCTGTTGCTCGATCGCGCGACTTACATCACGCATGCCCTGCCCGGCATCGTGGTGGCGATATCGATGGTCTTCATCGGGGTTCGATTCCTCCGACCGGTGTACCTGGAATCACCACTCCTGGTGCTGGCCTATGTGGCGCTCTTCCTGCCGGTGGCCGTGGGTGGAGTGCGCTCGAGTGCCGAACAGATTCCCCTCGGTCTGGACGACGTCGCGCGTTCACTCGGCAGCGGGCCGATGTCGGTGATCCGCCGCGTCAATCTTCCGCTCATTGCTCCGGGAATCGCGTCGGCCACCGCACTCGTCACGCTGGCGGCGATGAAGGAATTACCAGTCACCATGCTGCTGCGCCCCACCGGCACCGAAACCTTGGCGACGCGTCTGTGGACCCACACGTCGGTGTCGGATTACGCCGCGGCCGGTCCGTACGCTTTGGCCATCATCATTTTCGTGGCGATCCCCACCGCCGTCGCCACCCTGGAACGTTGACCAAGATCGCATGAACACGACCCCCATCCTGCGCCTCACCGACGTGTCGAAATCGTTCGATTCCACGGCGGTTCTCTCGGGTGTCTCCTTCGACGCACCGAGAGGCAGCGTCACCGCCGTTCTCGGTCCGTCCGGACAGGGCAAGACGACTCTCCTGCGTCTCATCGCGGGCTTCGAGCGCGTCGGCGACGGCCGCATCGAGATCGACGGCGAGGTGGTCGGCTCGTCCGACGTCCACGTGCGACCTGACCGGCGCGGCGTCGGCATCGTGCCCCAGGAAGGTGCGCTGTTCCCTCACCTCGACGTGGCGGGCAACGTCGGCTACGGCTTGCCCAAGGGCAGTCGCGATCGCATCAACGAGATGATCCACCTGGTCGGACTGTCCGGAATGAGTTCACGTCGACCCTCGGAGATCTCGGGCGGCCAGCAACAACGAGTGGCTCTGGCTCGCGCCTTGGCACCGGCCCCGCACCTGGTCCTCCTCGACGAACCGTTCTCGGCCCTCGATGCCGGACTGCGCGCCGGCATTCGCGACGAGGTGATCGGCATCCTTCGTGGTGCCGGCACCACCACGCTCCTGGTCACCCACGATCAGGAGGAGGCGATGTCGATCGCCGACCATGTCGTCGTCCTGCTCGGTGGTGTGGTGGCGCAGCAAGGAGCACCCACCGACATCTACGAACGCCCGGCGTCGGTGGAGGTCGCCCGATTCATCGGAGACGCGAACCTACTGTCGGCTCGCGTCGACGGTGGCACCGTCGGCCACGTCCTGGGGACGCAGGAATGCGAAGCTTCACCCGGTCCGGCCACCGTGCTGGTTCGTCCCGAGCAACTGGGCCTGTCGAGCGACGGTGTTCCCGGCGTGGTCGAGCGTCGCGCGTACTACGGACACGATGGCACCATCGGTGTGCGCCTCGAGAACGGCGAGTTCGTCTCGGTGCGCGTGAGCGTGAGCGAACTGGCGCCGGTGGGCGCGCGTGTCGGTGTGGTCATGCGCGGACGCGCGACGGTGTTCGCGGGCTGAGCCGCGACCT
>Ga0315900_10012151_pt1 | contig 10607 bp, 14 predicted proteins | sample LakEriMetagenome_FD_203521 | JGI IMG/M metagenome (GOLD analysis project Ga0315900, IMG submission 203521) | Freshwater fungal communities from buoy surface, Lake Erie, Ohio, United States - Buoy 12 MA114 | ecosystem: Environmental > Aquatic > Freshwater > Lake > Lake biofilm | place: USA: Lake...
TGCTCCCACTGGAGTTGTTTTTAGATTTGATAGCGCAGCCTCTGAATTGCAATACGGCGGAAACCCATACACCTCGCTTACTCCAGCGCAAAGGCGGGAATTTTTTCAGTATTTGCCTAAGTTCATGGTGGCTTGCATGAAGGCTTACGACGATACTTATAACTTATGAAAGATATACTTGTTGAATTTACGGAGTACGGCGCAATTATTCACAAGGATTCTGCTAAAATAGAATCTCTAAAGGATTTGCCTCATTGTTTTTTTAATCCGGATTTGTCTAACGTGTCTGGAGTAAGTCCTTCATTTTGGTCATTGGACCAAAGCGGTACTATCGTAAAGGCATCGCAGGAAGAAATTGCTAGAAGGAACGAATATCTTACATCTAAACCTGCTGAAACTCCGTCATTAAAAACCACTCTTGATGGGTTAAAGCAAGAGATACTCGGCGAGATGGAAGTACGTCATCAAGAAATTAAAAAAAACATTGACCGCGTAAAAAGCGATTGTTATTCAATTAGTAATGAAATAAACCTTAGTCTTGATAATAAGATTTTAGAACTAATTGATTACGTTAAAGATTTAAAAGAAAAATCAGATGATGAATTAAAAACAATAAGTAAACAACTTAATGTATATAAACTTGCTTTAATAGTGTTGTCTATTATCGCATTAATAGGAGCTATTAAATGAAAGAACTTTTGGTGCTATTACGAGCTATGCAAATATTTGCTCAAAATGCACATCACTTGGTAAAAGGAACTCCGTTCCATTCAGATCACGCATTTTTTGGTGATGTGTATGATACGGTGGCAGACGATTTTGACAGTCTTGCTGAGCGTATTGTAGGGCTTTATGGCGAAGAGCCGCTCGCCCTTCAGTCTATGATGGCTGCTGTAGTTGCTAAACTTGGCGATGCTCCGTCTGTTGGTGCTGAAGATAATAAAGTATTCTATGCGCATCAGCTTAAAATGGAAGAGTCTCTGTGCAAACTTGTAGAAAAGATTATTGCTGCTGGTGTATATCCTGGAACTGAACAACTTATTGGTGAAATTGCTAATAAGGCAGAAATGCGCAAATACAAAATCAAACAACGAATGAAATAAAGGAAAATACCTATGCCTAAATATTCAGATAGCGGTAAACAATATTCAAAAAATCCAGCATTTAAATTTTTAGAAAAACAAATAGACCAAGAAGACCTTAATAGAATTAGAGAATTAAATGAAGAATATCCTAATCTTCAAAAAAACATCGAAAAAAATACACCAACACCTTATAATCCAAAATATATTTCGGAAAAATTAATGTCAGCATCTCCAGATAGTCAAATTGACGCACTGGAAAATTATGGCGTAATTAACAGAATGTTAAAATCCATTAGTAATGATCCGTATTCTGATTATAATTTAGATAGCTTAGTAAACGATCACGAAGAATTTAATAAAAAACATCCCGAATACGTTAATGAAGATATAAGCAAAGCTCCAAGTTTACCAAGTTTAGAAGATGTTAAAAATTTTAGATTAAGTCCTCAAGGAAAATTTAAAGGACTTATTGAAATGTTAAAACGTAAATAATATGATAAACCCTAATAGCCAATATCAAGGATTTACTGGTTCAAATTACGATGAAGATGATTTAGAACGTGCTAAAGCTGGTGGATTTGTTCGATTTAATGGCGACATTAGAAATTCAGTGCTACAAAATATAATAAGTGATCCAAATAGTATAGGATCTAAAAATACTTTAAATATATTATCTAGTCCTGAAATGCAAGCGCAAGAAAATAAAAAATTAACCGATATTCATAATCGAATGATAAATAGAGATAATCGAAGAACGTCAATTTTAAATAAAGCTGCTTCTGAAAATCCCGGTATTGATTCAGATTTAAAAAATCAAAGAATGGATCATTTTGAAGAATTTATGAATGCCTATCCTGAGTATAAAAAATTAATGGATGAAGGCGAAGAAGATAGAAATTATTATATGAATAGTCCATTGGGGACACAGCATATGAAAGGACTTATTGAAAAAGAGGGAGAAAAGGCTATACGGGGCCACGATTTTAAAGATGACGATTTTCAAGAAATAATGGAATATTTAAAAAAGTTTAACAAACCTAAAGAGCTAAATAATGGCATTTGAAAAGATTAAAAAAGCAGTAAGCAAGAGCAAAAATAAGCCTAGTAATCCTAAGCTATATGCTCAAGTAAAGTCTGAAGCCAAGCGAAAATTTAATCGTTGGCCTAGTGCTTATGGCTCTGCTTGGTTAGTCAAAGAATACAAGAAGCGTGGCGGGGGATACCGCTAATGGCTGAAGGTCTTAAACGATGGTTCGCTGAAAAGTGGACCAATCAGAAAGGAGATCCTTGTGGTTCTGGCACTACTAAAGGTGTACCTAAATGCAGACCTTCTAAACGTATTACAGCTAAATCTCCTAAAACTTGGGGAGAGCTAAGTTCGTCACAAAAGAAACGAGCAATAGCAGATAAAAGAAAAGTGGGACACAAAACAAGTAAAGTGCGATTTAGTAAAATAAAAGAAGCGATAAAATAATATGGATATTAGACAACTATTAAATAATAGAAATATTAATAAGGATCTTTCATTACAAGATCAGGGATTATCTCATAATCTAAGAGAATTTGGACCTTACAAAGTATCCACTCAAATTCAGGCTATGCCAAGTTTTAGCGGCAGTAAATTAATTCATTCTGTAGAATTGCCCAAAGATCAACAACCTAATTTAGAAATGATAAACAGAATTTCTAAAGAATTAAATATTGATCCTCAAAATATTCATAATTTAAATCCGGGAGAAAGTTGGATGACCGGAAACACAGATATAGCTACACCAAATGACGATGAAAAAAGATTCCAACGTATCAACAGTTTGTTTAAAAAATAATTATGTCAGAAACAGCAAATACATTTACTTCTATACAACCAATGTTACACGAAGCATATGCTGACGGTGTAGGCAGCCATAACCACAAAAATAAATTTAAAAAAATTAAGTCCAAACTACTAAAAAAAGATTGCGGCTGTAAGTATAAATCTGAAGAGAAATGTTCCTGTAAAAAGGGTTAACAACTTAATATGACAGCCATTTGTCAACAATAACATCTTACCCGTAATGGCGCGGATAGATAACTAAGATTCTATCGAAAGACGAATCAAAGGAAATAAATATGTCAGTAGGTAATGAAGGAGCAGCTCCAGCAGCTCCAAACGCACTTAATGTTGGAGGAGAAGCACCTGCAATGGATGCTTCCCAAGTACAAGGTCAAGAAGCAGAAGGATCTGCAGAAGGACAAACTCCCTCAGAAAAAGCGGAAATTAAACGTCTAAATAAACTCAAGCTCAAAGTTCACGGAGAAGAATTTGAGGAAGAACTTCCCTTCGAGATCGAAGAAGATCCAGAAGTCGTTGAGTATCTCACTAAAAATTTACAATTAGGTAAAGCAGCTCAGCGAGCCATGCAAGAGAAAGCTACCTATGAGCAACAAGTAAAACAGTTTTTTCAAGGAATGAAATCAAATACTCGTGAATACTTGATGCAAATGGGCATTGATCCAAAAGAATTTGCTGCTGCGGTAATTGAAGAAGAAATTAAAAAAGCTCAACTTACTCCTGAACAGCTTAAAGAAATGGAACTTCAGGAAGAACTGAAGAGAGAACGTACTGCTCGTCAAAAGGAACGTGAAGAATTTGAACAAAGGGAATTGTCTCGTCTTCAGCAAGTAGAATATGAGCGCATTGACAACCAAATGACGGAAGCTCTTGAAACTAGCGATCTTCCTAAAACCCCGTATGTAGTTCGTAAAATGGCAGAATATATGCTTATCGGTTCAAGGAATGGAATTGATCTTAGCGCAAAAGATGTTCTACCATTGGTTCGTGATGAACTTATGACGGATCTTAAATCTATTATCAATTCTTTAGGCGAAGACGCGGCAGAAGATTTCATCGGAAAAGAAGTCATGACTCGTATGCGCAAGAAAAATGTTGCTAAAGCAAAAGCTATGACCCCAGCTACCGCAAAAGCTGCTATTAAAGAAGTGGCAAGTAGCACAAAAACGAAGGCAGATCCCAAGGATAAAGTGGATTATAAAAAGTTTTTTGGCTTTTAACAACTAATAGTGTAAAATTTTTTTCCGTTGATAGGACGTATTGCTACCCCTGATAGGATGCAGTAACTACCCAATAAGGCGGAGCAAAGGCGGATACCTTAAAAAAGTATTCATAACAATTAACCAATTAATAAAAAGGAGACATTAAATGTCTATTTCTTATCAACCAAAACAAGCACAAGTTCAAGCTGTACAACTTAAAGTACAACAGCTTGTGTTAACATCTGCCGATACCGAAGTATTATCTGGTACAGGCACAACCACTCTAACTGTAAATTTCGGTCAAGCTGTTGAATCAGTTCGAGCCTGTCTGCATATTGATGATTCTGCAGCTGCTCTTATTGTTAGAAATGCAGCTCAAATCGCTTTTAACGCAGCACCAACCCCTCCAGCAATAACCCCTGTAGCAAATAGTATTGCTACAATCACTCTTTCTGCAGCTTTTGAAGCAGGAAAAGACGCACTCATTATTGATTTCGTCGCAGTTGAATAATTAAAGGAGAATAATTAATTATGTCACAAGTATCAAATACATTTAGTACACCGGATAATACCGTTGGTAATTTAAATGGTCTTTTTAAAGAAGTATATGCGGATAAGCTGAAAGAGCTTATTCCAGACGGAGTTAAGCTCCTTAACATGATTAAGTTCATGTCTAAGGACAAGCAACCCGGAAACCTCTATCATCAGCCAGTAGTTCTCGGTTTGGAACATGGTATCACTTTCGCTTCTAGCGAAGATGACGCTTTCGCTCTTCAACCTGCTATCGCTGGTGCAATCAAGGACGCTCAGGTTCGCGGATCTCCCGCTGTTCTTCGTTCTATCCTTGGTTACACTGCAGCATCTCGTGCTGCTCAAGGCGGAGCGCAAGCATTCATGGACGCTACTAAATTCGTAGTGGGCAATATGCTTCGTTCTATGGTTAAGAAGATCGAGATCGAAATGCTTTACGGTCAAATGGGATACGGAACTATTTCCGCTATTCCTGGCGATACCGTAGCTGGTTTCACTGGATCTGGAGCAGCTGGAGTTCTTGGAGCTAACCAGTTCCAAGTTACCACTGCTGAGTGGGCACCTGGAATTTGGGCAGGTTCTGAGAATATGCCTCTCGAAATCCGTAACTCCACTAACGCTACTAGCAAGGGAACTTCTCAAGTTCAATCTGTTAGCATGGACTACCGTGTTATCACCTTGACCTCTGCTATTCCTTCTCTTAGCAAATCTCCTGCAGATAATATCTGGCACAAAGGTGCATTCGGAAATGAATTCGTTGGAATTCACAAAGTACTTACCTCTACCGGAGTTCTGTTCAACATTGATACCGCTACTTACAACCTCTTCAAAGGTAACGAATACGATGCACAAGCTGGTGCTCTTAGCTTCGCTAAGCTCAACCAGTCTATCGCTCGTGCTGTTGAAAAAGGATTGGAAAGCAAGGTAACTGCGCTTGTTAACCCTCGCGCATGGGCAAATATGCTCAATGACCAAGCTGCTCTTCGCAAGTACGATGGTTCTTACAGCCGTAATAAAGCTGAAAACGGATCTGAGTCACTTGTATTCTTCTCTCAGAACGGTGAGATCGAAATCGTTCCTTCTATCTATGTGAAAGAAGGTTACGCTTACATCCTCTACGCTGAAGATTGGGCACGAGTTGGTTCTTCTGACGTTACCTTCCAGCGTCCGGGTGCTGATGGACGTTTCTTCCGTGATCTCGAAAACGCTTCTGGTTACGAGCTTCGTTGCTACACCGATCAGGCTGTTTTCTGTGCTTCTCCTGGTAAGAACGTTCTTATCAAGAACATTGTCAATCAAGCTTAATTAATTGATTTGATTCGATAAATTAAAGGGAAGTGAGTCGCTGACTTGCTTCCCTTTTTTCATTTACGCCTAACAACTATATGTAGGAATTGTTTCTTTTGATTTATTTACTAATCACGGTGGCTGGTAAATAAATGGAGAGAAACAGTGAAAAAATTAAGAGAGTTTAGTTACATTTTTGCAGTGGCAATAATAGTGGGGACTATTTTGCTTCCTAAAAATATTTGTAATATTGTTCAAGAAAACAATGAACAAATTCCAATTGATATTGAAACAGGGATTACAGAGAAAGAATTTAAAGTAGTAGTCTCAGAGTTTATTAGAGTAAATAAACCGTTGGCTAAAGAAAAGGGCTACGAGCTGGTAATACAGAATAAATGGGATGATTCCACTGTAAATGCTAGCACTTATGTCAGCGGTAAAAAGTGGATTATAAACGCTTACGGCGGCTTAGCTCGATACGAGGGAATGACGAGTGACGCATATACAATGGTCCTCTGTCATGAATTAGGGCATCATTTGGGAGGGTTTCCCTCTATTGGATGGGCTTCTAATGAAGGGCAGTCTGATTACTACGCTACGTCTAAATGCTTTCCTCGAATGTCAGCTAGTAAAAAGAAAGCGTTAAATGTACCGGAAGTTGTCACTAAACAATGTTCGTTGTTGCATAAATCCCAAGATGAAATTGATATGTGCGAAAAGTCTTCTATGGTGGGATTTGAATTGGCAAGTGTTCTTAACAATTTAGCTAGATTATTTACCCCAATGAATTGCACACTAAATCCGGTAAAACCGTTTTCTTGTCCTCAAAACTTTTTGACAGACATTAGTTTTTCTACTCCAGATCAAGCTGAAGTAACAAAAACATTTAATGGTCATCCAGAAGCTCAATGCAGGTTAGACACTTATTTTGCAGGAGCAATTTGCAATATGCCACACGATGAGGATTTTTCTTCATCAGATCCCATTAAAGGGGCTTGTGCGGAAGAAAGAGGGGATAAAATTGGTGTAAGACCCCATTGCTGGTATAAACCGCAATCTTTCTTCTAAAATAATAAGCGTAAGCGAATTTATCAGTCGGTTAACAACTAATAATGATAAATTATGCTTGATAAAATCCTTGCCAAATTCATATTGAATGATCTTAAAACTGGTAAGCCTTCTTATACAGTAACAGCGTTTGTTATAGGGTTTTGGATTATAAATATTAAACTGTTGTTTTCAGGTGTGCATTTAACTGATAAGATAAAGATGTCTGATTTCAGTGGGATGGATTACGCTACTGCTGCGGCTGCAATAGGTAGTATTTATGTTTTGCGTAAAAACAAAACAATAGAAAAAGATAAAACGGAGAAAGAGTAATAAATGCCAAAGATACAAATAGGCACAGACATAATTAATTTTCCGAATAACGGATCGGACGCATTATGGAGTCCTGCTGTTATTCAATTCGCAGAAGCTGTGGCTGACACTCTTGCTGGTATTGTAAGTCCGTATGATGTTACACCAAAAGTTCAAACATTAGACAATGACCAAAATCCCAGTTTAGAGCTGGTAGGCGCATCTTTTGATGGCGGTCTTGTTAGAAAATTTTCTCTAAGTTACGCTATCTATAGAACTAGAAGCGATTCTTCTTTATCTATTTCTGAAGCAGGAACATTAACAGGTACATTTAATACCGATACTGTTTCTTGGGAAATTCAAGATGAATACATTGGAGATAGACAAGCAAACGGTCTGCCTTATCATAAATTTACTATAGGTTCTGAAAAAGTATTTTTAGAAACAGCAGCGATAGGATCTCCTTATGACGGTATTAATAGTAAAATTTCGTTCTCTGCTAAAACAGAATTAGTGAGTGCATAATAATGGCTAAAGAATACAAAAATTTTCAAAAAGGGTTTTCATTAGTACCCAAAGCTGCAACGCTTGATGGTCCGTACAACGATACTAAAGGTGATATTGAACTCCTTTCTTCTACTAATAAGCTTTATTTTTATAACGGAACAATTAACGATGCAATTGTTCAGGAAAACATTCAAGCTACCCTTTCCCTTAAAACTCTTACCGCTCCTGTAATTAATAGTGCTACAGCTGATACCATCACAGGTATTGGTACAGGGAATCTTTCCTTACAAGCAAATGCCGCAGGAAAAGTAGTGGTAGAAGCGGTTTCATTTGATTCCAGCACAATTAGCGCAGCTACCGACCTTAATATTAACACAACAGGCACCGCTAAAACTTACTTTCAAGTAACTGGCACAAATGTTGCACGAGTTGATCTTGACGGTATTGCGTTTCTTAATCAAAAAGACGCAAGATTCTACGATAGCGATAATTCTAACTATGTAGCATTTGATGCCCCAGCTACAGTTCCTGCTGATTACACCATCACGCTTCCTGCTGCTTCTCCTACCGCAAATACGGCTTTAGTATATGACGGTACTGCGTATAAATGGGGAGCTGCAGGTGGAGCAGATTCTGCAGGTGCTAATGACGACATCCTCGCTACAGCATTTAGAGCTAGGATATTAGATAGCTTTGACGATGCACCGAGCGCACCTCCTACTGGTGCATCCACCATTAATTCCCTCACTACTACAGCCACTCACGTTCCTGCAAATCAGCTTTATGCCATTCAATATGATGGTACGCAAACTTTAACTGGTGGAGGAACTACCTACAGCCTTGGTGCATCTCCGAGCTTTACACTCGCTGTGGGAGATGTTCTCGTTGCTGGTGGCGAAGTTAGAAAAATTACGGTTCTTGGTACTCCTAACGCTTGGGTTAACTTCGAGATTGAATCTGCATTTGTTGGATCTCCTTCCGGACCTTGTGTGGTATCTCAAGCTGTTAGCTCCAAAGAGCTTTATGGTAGTGTATTCGATGGTGATAGTATCTCTGATGCATTTAGCAATACTTCGTTCTCAGAATACCTCATTGACTATCAAGACAGCGCTACCGCCATTTATCAAACAGGCACAAGCCCTCTTGTTGGGTATTCAGTTTCTCAAGACGGTTCTACTTGGTCTAATCCAGCGGATCGTCCTCAATATCAAACGGATGAAATTCAATCTGGAGCTTTTGCTAGTCCCGGAACAGCGTTATATGTTCGCTTATTTGCGAATGCCAATACGTTAGCCTCTTCTGGTACAATAAATCTTCTTGAGTATCGTGCTTATATGCAGAAGTCTCCTGTTGTAGCTTCTGGCATTCTCAATCAAGCATACGCTCGTCTTGATGGAAGTCTTCTTCAGGACTGTACATTAGCTACCGTACTTGGAAAAACTCAAGTGACTCTTGATTGGCCTTATTCTAACGGCGTAAATACTCCTGCGGCTTTTGGAACTATTGACGTTTACATTAATGGTCAGTTTATCCCAAGACAAAACGCTGGTGGAACTTTACTGACTTCTGGTGCTTTTTATAAAGAAATTAGCTCTACCGTTATCGAACTTGATTCGAATTATTCCACCACTCCTTATGCTGTTCAAATTATTCAGCGTCAACCAATTGGCAATTTCACTAGCTCTACTGGTTCTAGCTCTGCTGCTGTAGGATCTGGATTAAAGAACTATCTTACTACTTACAAAGGAAATGCTGGTAACGGAGATTTTGAAATTGGCGATACTACTGGTTGGTCGTTATTCAATACTACCCTTACTAGCTTAATTCCTACTGGTTCTATTTCTTCTGGTGCTGGATCTATCACGACATTCCAAGCCGCAGCTACTAGCCCATTAGCTGCGTTATACTCTCTTAGCGTGGGAAGCTCTGGAGTATTATCTGCAGGTCAAGGGTTTATATCTAACGCATTTACCATTGATGCCGAAGATCAAGCTAAAGTATTAACTTTTAGTTTTGCATATCAGGCAGTAAGCGGAACAATGAATTTCTCAGGTACTTCTTCAAATACTTGGGCAGTTTATATTTACGATGCTACAGTAGGAACTTGGATACAACCTGCAGGTGTTTATAATCTTGTTCAATCAAGCGGTGCAGGGCTTGCTACAGGCACATTCCAAACTACATCTAGCTCTACTTCATACCGCATAGCAGTTATTTGCATTAATGCTACAGGCGGGGCTGTAAGCATGAAGTTTGATGACTTCTTTGTTGGTCCTCAGATTAGTGTTACTGCTCCTGCTGTAAGTGATTGGCAAGATGCGGGAACTACTACTTATACCACTCCGTCTACTAAAACATCTACTGGTCGATTTGATGGAACATGGGTAACTAATACGAGCTATTCTGGTAAATTTAGAAGAGTTGGTGATTCCCTCCAAGTTCAAGTTTATATCACATTAACTGGCGCACCAACCACTTCTCCGTTAAGAATTAACATACCAAGCGGTTTATCTATTGATACAACAAAAATTGCAAACACTACTTTTATGCCTATTTTTGGCACAGGAGAAACAGGAAAATCTGGAACAGCTTACGCTTTAAGAGTTTTTTATTTTAACTCTACTACCGTTGAACTTACATATCAATCAGCATTAAACGGTACTGAATCTGCAGTTGCGCAAAACGCTCCAGTAACCTATGCTTCCGGTGACACGGTAATGGTTACATTTCAAGTACCAATCGCAGGTTGGTCCTCCAACACTGTCGCAAGTGCTGATACTGATACGAGGGTAGTGGCTGCAAAAT
>Ga0315900_10012154_pt1 | contig 10606 bp, 8 predicted proteins | sample LakEriMetagenome_FD_203521 | JGI IMG/M metagenome (GOLD analysis project Ga0315900, IMG submission 203521) | Freshwater fungal communities from buoy surface, Lake Erie, Ohio, United States - Buoy 12 MA114 | ecosystem: Environmental > Aquatic > Freshwater > Lake > Lake biofilm | place: USA: Lake...
TAAGGTAAGAATTACCTCCAATATTACTACCAGGCGCAACGAATAAGGTATTGTCTTGTATTGTAATGGCATTCAAATTAATGCTAGCAGGTCCGTTTGGATAGTAGGATCTAAACCACCAAACAGCAATTTCACCATACACTAAACCATGAACGTTATCGGCAATACATATATTCCCCAATCCATCATAAACAGCAGATTTAGGAGCAGAAGTGCCTCCTATGTAATTTACAAAATAGCTTAGAATATTAAAATTTGAATCATATGCAAATACTGCATCAACACTAACAACAACCAACTTATTATAAGATGATTTTAGTGTATTTATTTGATAGGTACCAGGTGCAGCAAAAGAAGACCATGGACTCCATGAAACACCATCGAATTGAAGAAGTGTATCAACATAATATAGATTAGAAGTTAGAAATGCAGAATAATTTGTAATTATTTTACCATTCAAATATGTAATCGCGTTATATGTTCCCGTTCTTAGGCCTGGCATTAACGACCAATTTGTATAGTCTGCAAGATTAGGACTACTTAATAAAGCTCGATAAATACCAACTTTTGTTGCTGCATAAAAATAAGTTCCATCACTGGTAATATCTCTAACTTGTACGTATGCTCCATTTGTTCCAATATAATACGTATCCTTTATTTCATTACGAGCCATATCCAGAACGATTATACCAAAACCACAAGCTAAATAGGCGTATTGATTTATAAAATAAATTCCATAGATTTTTTTATCCCCAACGATGGTTCTCGTTTTTAAATCCGATATGTTTATTATATTATTATTGTTATCAAGAATATCAATATTCGAGTTTTGGTATGTAATTATAATACGATTGTTGTATGGGTTGAAATTAACTAGTTGAGGTTCAACATCAGATAACCCATTTACTTTAGATACAGCTTGAGTAGAATAATCACTTTTATTATAAACAACTAAACCTCCTTTTGTTGCACAATAAACCTTGCCATTACCCTCGGTAATAGACAATCCACTTTTATAGGACAGATGATCACTCCAACTACCAATTGGCACATTTTGAGCAGTGGCAATTGCATTAAAAAACAGTGTATAAGCTAAAATAAAAATGAATCTCATAGATAAAAATAAATTACGCCTTTTATAAACATAAAAATACGGCTTTTATTGCAATTCAATTAAAAAAATCCTGTCATTTAATATTTATATTTGTAAAAAATATGGCTCCGTAGTTCAACTGGATAGAATGACAGATTCCGGTTCTGTTGGTTGGTGGTTCGAATCCACTCGGGGTCACAAAACATGAGTAAAATAAGACATTACGAAAACTTGCACATTCCTCTATGGTTATTGAAAGATACCTGTTGGATGATGCAATGGAAAGTATTAGGGATAATAATGATTTTTCCTACCCTATTTGTTGCCATCTATTTAGCCGTAAAAACGTGGCGACAAGGTGGTGATGAATTTTGGGTGAATCTTGCAATTTGCTTATGGATAATTGCGAATTCCTTTTGGATGTGTTGCGAATTTTTTAATCATGAAGAATTAAAAAACTATGCAGCAATCCCTTTTATACTGGGAATGTTGTCTGTTGTAGTATTTTATATCATGCGGTATTTAAACAAACGCAAGAAGGATTTTTTATAAGTCTATTCTTTTTCGTTCAATAATACCACCTCCAACTAAATCATCGCCTTCGTAAAAAACTGCAGACTGTCCAGGAGCAATGGCTGATACAGGACTATGAAACAATACATTCAACTTATCATCAACATGATTAACGGTTGCTAATGTTCCCGCATCTTTGTAACGTATTTTCGTTAATGTTTCAAAATCGGGAGGCAATGATGCATATTTAATCAGGTTGTATTTTCCAACAATCATCTGTTGTTGCTCCAAATCTTCTTTAGTGCCTAATACAACTGTATTTGACTCAGGTACAATTTCTAATACATGCAATGGTTCGCCAACTGCAATTTCTAGGCCTTTGCGCTGACCAATTGTATAAAAAGGATAACCGTGGTGTTTCCCTAAAATTTTGCCTGAGCGATCAACAAAATTTCCGCCATCTACTTTTTGTTCCAATCCATCCACTTTGCGTTTTAAGAAACCACGATAATCATTATCGGGCACAAAGCAAATTTCATAACTCTCACTTTTTGTTGCCAAATCAACATAACCATTATCGATGGCCATTTGTTTGATTTCTGATTTTTTATAATTCTGCAAAGGGAATAAGGTTCTTTTTAAACTTTGCTGCGTTAAGCCCCACAATACATAGGATTGATCTTTATTCGCATCTAAACCTTTTGAGATTACATAACGATTGTTTTCTTCACGAATACGAGCATAATGACCTGTTGCAATAAATTCACAATCCAGCATATCTGCTCTTTTAAGAAGTGCTTCCCATTTAATATGTGTATTACACAACACACAAGGATTAGGAGTTCTACCAGCTAAGTATTCATCTACAAAATTATCGATAATATAATTGCCGAATTCATTGCGAATATCAAGAATAAAATGTGGGAAACCGAGATTAACAGCTAACATACGAGCATCATTAATCGAATCTAAACTACAACAACCGGTTTCTTTTGAAGAGCCACCAGACGAAGCGTAATCCCATGTTTTCATTGTAATACCAACTACTTCGTATCCTTGCTCATGAAGCAATAATGCAGCAATGGAACTATCAATTCCACCACTCATTGCCAATAAAACTTTTCCTTTTTTACTCATTATTCCCCTTTGTATTCTTCGCTATATGGATCTTTCAATTCAAATTGTTCGAATTTCTTCTTCTCGATATCTTGTTGTTCTTTTGTAATAATATTTTTATCTCCGCCTACAATAGTACCATTAACATACTTGTCCATTCTTTTTACTTTTCCATCTTCTGCAAAGTACTTCCATTCTCCTTCTTTCAAATCATTTTTATAAATACCTTCTGCATCAATTTTTCCAGAAGAATGATAATAAGTCACTTTCCCCTCCACTTTCCCATTAATGCATTGTCCTTTGTATTTTACTTGCCCCGTTTCAAAGTATTTAACAACAGGACCATTCAATAAACCATTTTTCCAGGTTTTTGTTTCTGAAATCTGTCCAGTGCGATAATAAACTGTGCTTATACCATTTTTCACACCATTGATATATGTTTCTTTGGATAATAATACAGCCTCTTCGTCATAATATGTCCATAGACTATCTTTTTTCTCATTCACATATTTCCCTTCTCCCATTAACTTTCCGCCAGGATGAAACAATTTAGCATACGCAATTGTTCCATTTTTCGAAAAAATCATTTCTGCTTTTAAAGTCCCTGTTTCGTAGTAATAACTAACCTTTCCTACAGGAATATCATTTACGAAATTCCCTTCGTACACCTTTTTTTTAGCCGCATCTAATTTTATCCAATGACCTTGTTTTTTACCTGAAGCATCCATTTTATTGGGAGCTTCTTGTGCATTCAACATGCAAAAAGCAAATAGAAAAAACAAAACAAGCAATGATTTCATTTTCATAAGATTTAGTATTACGATAAATATAACGTGTAAATGAAAAAAAGTTACAAATCACATCTCCTCGTATTAAAATACGATGTAAAAATACGAAAAATAACGGCTTATCATTTTCAAAAACTAAGCCAAGAATAAACCTAAAGTTTTTTGAATTTGGCAATTGCCTTTAAAACATCCTCCATATGAATACTTTCAACAGCTTGAGGAATGTATTCCGTTTTATAAAAGGCATCTTTTAAGTGCGGAGAAACTATTTTCTCCATTCGGCCATATCCATGTATTTCAACGGCACTCGTGCATGTAAAAAGGGTAACGGTTGGTATTTTAAGCGCTAACGCAATGTGCATTCCAAGTGTGTCGCCACAAATAATAAGTGATGTATCTCCAATATCTTGCAAATAATCCTTTATATGTTCTCTTTCTTTAAAAAACACAACCTCATAACCTGATTTTGTCAAATGTTCGGCAAGTTGCTGGTATTGATTCCACATTTTAGTTGGCCAACGAGCACCTGCTCTATCCTCAATTCCAATTACAGTAGGTTTTCCTTTTGAAACAACATCTTCACGAATTAAATACTCCTCACCATTAAAGGTTTTACCCAACATTCGAAACAAAATTTCTTGAAAAGAACAGTTGTTTTCCCATTTTATTTCATCCGCTTTTTGCTTCCCTAAACGAGAAGAAAGGCCCATATCAAACCATTCGTTCGCATTGGAAGTATAAACTACTTTTTCGTTTTGGATGTAAGCACCGAACAATTCAATTGTCTTGAATTTACTTGCTAAGGAAGCGCATTTAAAATCATCATCCAATGAAATAACAAAATCGAATTGTTCATTCAATATTCCAGAATTTTCCACCTCATCAATTGCAATTACTCGCTTTAAATTTTTACGCTGAAAAGGCAGAATAGCGATGTTGTGTTTGGCTGTAATCCATGTTATTTCATCGTTCGCGTATAAATGCAACAACACTGTTGTACGAACAACATCACCCGTAGCACCAATTTTTATAATTACAATTTTTTTAGACATACCTATTACGAAAATGTTTTGCGAACAAAAGTACCTAAATTAGAATACCCTAATCCTTGTGTAAATTTTTGAATATTACCGGCATAATCAATGCTGTTTTTATTCTTAATAATCTCTGTTAGTCCGTTGACAAGATTATCCAAACTATTATCTGGTATAACAATACCTGTTTCTTTATCTAAAATCAATTCGGCAACACCGCCTACATTGGTCGCCACAACTGGAATTTTAAAACCATACGCCATCATTAAAATTCCACTTTGAGTTCCAGAATTATAAGGCAAACAAGAAACATCCGCAGCTTTAAAATAAGGTTCAATTTTTTCGTTAGGAATAAATGAATTCTCTAGAATTACATTTTCCTCTAGATTGTATTGCTTGATGAGTTGTTTGTACTTTTCAATATCTTCATAACACTCCCCAACTACAAGCAATGTAGTGCTAGGTTGAGTTTTTAATAATTCATTAAATGCAACAATCAATTTATCCAAACCTTTGTAAGGTCGAATCAAACCAAAAAACAAAATCACATTTTCTGTTTTAATTCCTAAAAATTCGCGAGCTGATTGTTTGGAGTATTTATTCAAATCATAACAATCGTAAATAGAAAGCGTGGTTTGATGGATAGGCTTATCATTAAAGTCAGTTGTTATTTGTTCGAATATATATTTCGATTGACAGATAAAAGCATCCGCATATTTCAACGTATATTTCGTTGAAAAGCTGTCGAACCAACGTTTTTCATGTGAAATATAATTCTCAACCAAGAAAATGATTTTGGTTTTTGAATTACGCTTTATCAATCGAGCAATGGTGCTTAATGCTGGACCAAAGAAAGGCATCCACCAAACGATTATTACTCCATCTGGATTTATTTTGTTTATTTCTCGTGCAGCCTTCATCCATGTAAATGGATTGATGGAATTTATTATTCTTTTAATTTTTGAAGTATGTTCAAAGGGAATAACGGTTGATTCATCAAACTGTGTTGTTCCAGGAAAAAAAATGGAAGGATAAAGCAAACTGTATGAAACGGTAGTTACATCATACCCAATTTGCGACAACGTGTTATACATATACGCCTCCACCAAAGCTTGCCCACCGCGATAAGGATACGCAGGACCAACAATTACAATTTTTTTAGTATTCTCTTCCATTCAGGCGTCAAAGATAAATTAATTTGAGTAATTTTTAAGCTCTTTTTATATACATTTGCTAGCCTAATCCCATTTTACACAATGAAAAAACAATTATTCTTCATCGCAGCTATTATTACGCTATTTGCATGTAATAACGAGACAAAAAATGACACCTCTGTAAATCAAGCTTTACAAGACAGTGTACAAACCTATTTAGATGGCTATAACAAAACGTATAAAGAACTAAACATTATATCGAATGAAGCATCGTGGATGACTCAAATACGAATTGTGGAAGGCGATTCAACCAATTCTGTGGCAAATAATAAAGCACAGGAAGCCTATGCTAAGTTTACAGGAAGCACTGAAAACATTGAAATGGCAAAAAAATACCTTAGCCAACAAGAGCAGTTAACACCACTTCAAGTAAAACAATTAAAAGCCATTTTATACAAAGCAGCGAATAACCCAGAAACACTGCAAGATTTGGTGAAAACACGCATAAAGGCGGAAACGGAACAAACAGAAAAATTATTTGGTTTCGATTTTAAAATTGATGGAAAATCGGTTTCTACAAATGATATTGACGGAATGTTATCCGATGAAAAAAACATGGGCAAGCGTTTAAAGGCTTGGGAAGCAAGTAAAGAAGTTGGAAAAGGTTTAAAAAGCGGGCTCGTGAACTTACGTGATTTAAGAAACAAAACCGTTCAGGGCTTAGGCTATAACGACTATTTTGAATACCAAGTATCTGACTATGGAATGAGTTCGAAAGAAATGATTGAAATGCTTCAAAAATTCAATAAAGAATTGTATCCTTTATTCAGAGAATTACATACCTATGCTCGTTATGAATTAGCTAAAAAGTATGCTGTTAAAGATGTTCCAGATTTAATTCCAACGCATTGGTTACCTAACCGTTGGGGACAAGATTGGAGTAGTTTAGTAGATGTAGAGGGAATTAATTTAGACAGTGCTTTAAAAACAAAAGATGCTGAATGGATTGTAAAACAAGGAGAACGTTTTTATGTAAGTATTGGATTCCCAGAATTGCCAAAATCATTCTGGGAAAAATCGGATTTGTATCCAGCACCCGCTGATGCTAAGTACAAAAAGAATAACCATGCATCGGCTTGGCACATGGATTATGATCAGGATGTACGTTCATTAATGAGTGTTATTCCAAATAGTGAATGGTACGAAACATCGCATCATGAATTAGGACATATTTATTATTATTTATCTTATAGCAATCCGGAAGTGCCTATTTTGTTGCGTGAAGGAGCTAACCGTGCATACCACGAAGCATTAGGAAGCATGATGGGAATGGCTGCTATGCAAAAGCCATTCATGGAAAATTTGAATTTGATTCCTAAAGGAAGCAAAACAGATGAAATGAAAACCTTATTGAAAGAAGCATTAAATTACGTTGTATTTATTCCATTTAGTACAGGAACAATGAGCATGTTTGAACATGATTTATATGCAGAAAATTTACCTGCTGATCAATTTAATAAACGCTGGTGGGAATTAGCGGCTAAGTATCAAGGAATTGCACCGGAGAAAGCAAGAGGAGAAGAATATTGCGATGCTGCTACCAAAACACATATCAATGATGATGCTGCACAATATTATGATTATGCTTTGTCTTATATTTTATTGTTCCAAGTACATGATCACATTGCAAAAAACATTTTGCATCAAGACCCACATGCAACCAATTACTATGGCAACAAAGAAGTTGGAAAGTTTATTGCAGAAATAATGAAACCTGGTGCTAGTGCCGATTGGAGAAAGTTATTAAAAGAAAAAACAGGAAGCGATTTAAGTGCGAAAGCCATGTTGGATTACTTTGCTCCATTGATGGATTACTTGAAAAAGGAAAATGCAGGAAGGAAATATACTTTACCTGAAATGTAAATAAAAAGGGAGCAAAATTGCTCCCTTTTTTATTTTCACTTTTTCTTTGCTAAGTAATAAAGTGTTGAACAATTTTCTGTTCTAAAAACAAGATTGGCTTGTTCTTTAATTTGTTCACGTGTAACCGACAAATACTTATCTACTTCATTGTTAATAAAGCTTGCATCACCTAATAATTCTGAAACAGCAAGATTTGTCGCTTTATTTAAAACATCTACTTCACCAAAGGTATGAGATGCTTCCATTTTATTTTTCACTTTGGTTAACTCATCCTCATTCACTAATTCGGTCTTTATTTTTTCAAGCACTTCATTTATTCCTTGTTCAGCAGTTTTCATATCAACCCCTTCAACAAGTTTGCCCGATATCACAAATAATCCTTTATCGAAATCACCCATTACATAGGCATGAATATCACTAAACAATTGCTTTTCTTTTATCAAAACATTGTATAATCGGGAAGAATTACCTCTTGACAAAATATCTGAAATTAAATCGACAGCATAATATTCTTTATCGTAACGCGAACACATGTGGTATGCTTTGTATATAGCACTTATAGGCACATCACGTTCAACCGTTAACGAACGAGCTTCTGTTTGGGCTGGTTCAACAGGTAAATTGCGTTTGTTTTCTGGTCCTTTAGGAATAGGTGCAAAATATTTCTCTGCTAAGCGTTTTACTTCTGCTAATTCAACATTCCCTGCAACAACCATAATGGCATTGTTTGGGCAATAAAATTTTTGAAAGAAATTTTTCACATCCTGCATTTGAGCATTCTCAATGTGTGAAATCTCTTTACCAATAGTATCCCATTGATACGGGTGAACTTTATACGCCATTGGACGCATCAATAACCATACATCGCCATAAGGTTGATTAAGGTAACGCTGTTTAAACTCTTCAATAACAACGCTTCGTTGTACTTCTAAACTTTTTTCAGAAAATGCCAAACTAAGCATTCTGTCACTTTCTAACCAAAATCCTGTTTCTAAGTTTTCGGATGGAAGTGTTAAATAGTAATTGGTGATATCGTTTGTAGTAAAAGCATTGTTTTCACCTCCTACTCGTTGCAAAGGCTCATCGAAATTTGGAATGTTGACAGAGCCACCAAACATTAAATGTTCGAACAAGTGAGCAAAACCCGTTTGTTCTGAATTTTCGTCACGCGCTCCTACATTGTATAAAATATTTACACAGGCAAGTGGTGTTGCATTATCTTGATGAACGATAACTTTTAATCCATTCTCTAATTCAAACTTTTCGAAACTAATCATCTGTTTTTCTTTAAAATCCTTTTATTAATTCTTGTTTAGCAGTTCTATACTCTGCAATAATCTCATCAATAATTTCTTTGGCCGACTTAATTTCTTTAATCATGGCTGAAATTTGTCCTATCTCCAATTCGCCATTTTCTAAATCGCCTTCAAACATACCTTTTTTTGCTCTACCTCTGCCCAATAATTCTGAAAGTTCAGCTACACTCGCTCCTCTCGCTTCTGCTTCAAAAACTTGATCAAAAAATTGATTTTTTAATAGGCGAACAGGAGTCACTTGCTTTAACATTAATTTTGTATCGCCTTCTACGGCATTAATAACTGCATTTTTAAAATGAATGTCGGCCGATGATTCTTTGGATGCAACGAATCGGCTACCTATTTGAACGCCATCGGCTCCCAAAGCCATGGCAGCCAACATTCCTCGTCCTGTTCCAATTCCACCTGCTGCAATTACAGGAATTTTTACTGCTTGTTTAATCATAGGAATTAAGCACAATGTGGTTGTTTCCTCTTTCCCGTTGTGCCCACCAGCTTCAAAACCTTCGGCTACAATGGCATCTACCCCTGCATCTTCCGACTTTTTAGCAAATTTGGTATTTGCTGTTACATGAACTACTGTTATGCCATTTTCTTTTAATTTTTTAGTCCAAAGGGCTGGATTTCCAGCAGATGTAAATACAACCTTCACTCCTTCTTCAATAACGGTATTTATGTGTTCTTCAATATTGGGATATAATAAAGGAATATTTACACCAAAAGGCTTATCTGTAGCAGCCTGACATTTACGAATATGATCTAAAAGTACATCTGGATACATACTCCCACTCCCAATAAGGCCTAATCCTCCAGCATTACTAACAGCTGAAGCTAATTCCCAACCACTGCACCAAATCATACCTCCTTGAACAATGGGATATTCGGTCTTAAAAAGTTTTAAAAAACTATTGTCCATTTTTAAAATTTTACTATTTTTGTTATTATTCGGTACGAATTTAAGGAATATATTTTTTGTATTTCGGTTCGTATTTTTTATATATTTGCAACATGCGTAAATTATTACTTTCATTAATTATTACAACTATAACTGTTAGTTTATCCAAAGCTCAATACAATTGGGATTTTGGCGTTCATGCAGGCGCATCCAATTACTTAGGTGAGATGGGGGGAAAAGCGGATACTCGTAGGGATTTTGTGATGGATATTAAAATGAGCAAAACTCAATTTACAGGAGGAGCCTTTGCCCGTTACAAATTTACCCCCTTAATTTCTGCTAAATTAGGCTTAAACTATATAAGAATAGAAGGTGCTGATAATGCATCTACAAATCGTGGAAGAGCTGGAAGAAACTTGTCATTTCAAAACAACATGTTTGAATTGGATTTACAAGCTCAGGTTTTCTTTTATGAAATACCCGATTTAGGAAGAACTTACCGTTACCGCAACGATTTTAAAATGTATGCTTTTGCAGGTGTAGCTGGTTATTACCACAATCCAAGAACATTGTATCAAGGATCATGGGTAAATCTTCAACCATTACAAACAGAGGGAGTTCAATATAAAAAGATTGGCGTTTCCATTCCTTTAGGAATTGGATTATTGTTTACGCTTGAAAAGCGTCATCGCATTGGATGGGAATTTAATTGGAGAACAACATTTACTGATTATTTAGATGATGTAAGTACTGTGTATGCTGATCCGAACACGC
>Ga0315900_10012155_pt1 | contig 10604 bp, 9 predicted proteins | sample LakEriMetagenome_FD_203521 | JGI IMG/M metagenome (GOLD analysis project Ga0315900, IMG submission 203521) | Freshwater fungal communities from buoy surface, Lake Erie, Ohio, United States - Buoy 12 MA114 | ecosystem: Environmental > Aquatic > Freshwater > Lake > Lake biofilm | place: USA: Lake...
CAAGGCGAGGTACGATCCCGAGGCCTTGCGTGAAGGCAGCATGCACGCAACGCGGCCTACGGCCGCTGCGTGCCGGACCTGCGAGGCGAGGCCGCACGCGGCGAGTTTTCCACGGCGGCGGCCCCCGCCGGAAACCCGTAGAATGTCCCGCCTTGACGCAGCAGCGGCAAAAGGGTTTGCTCTGTCGCGTTCTCCAGCCTCCCCGAAAGAGCCCTCGCCCCGATGATCCTCGCCGTCCCATCCTTCGCCCCGCTCGTGTCGCCGATGCCAGGAACGCTGCCGCAGACGCCGGTTCCGTTCCCGTCGCCGGCCCTCGTGCGCGGTGGCCGCCGGCCGGCCGTCGTCCGAGCCGCGGGCGACCCCGATGAGGAAGACGAGGAACTCGGCGATGACGAGGATCTCACCGTCGCCCCGCCGCCGGCGGACGAGGAGTCGAGCTTCGACGACTTCGACGACGATTTCGACGACGACTTCGAGGAGGAGGAGAACGACCCCGACTGGGATCATCCCGACGACGGCGACGAGGAGCCGCCCCCGGGAAAGGGCCCCGGCAAGAAAAAGTAGCCCGCGACCGCGAGACCGACATGCCAGCCCGTGAGTCCCCGAAGGACATGCCGGACGAGCCCGACCCGGGGGCCGCGGGCAAGCCGTCCCGCGGCAAGGCCCGCGGCCGGCGGCAGGTCGCCGGATGGTTCGGCGGCCTGAACCAGCTCGACTTCGACATCGACTTCTTCGAGCGGCTCCTGGCCCGCAAGCCCGATGCGGTGGAGGTGCTGCGGGTGCTGGCGGAACTCGTCTCCCGCAAGGGCCTGCTGCAGCGGGCCGTGGAACTCGACCGCCGCCTGGTGGACCTCCTGCCCGACGACTTCCTGGCCCGCTACAATCTCGCCTGCTCGCTGGCCAGGGCGGGATGCTCCGACGAGGCGATCGATTCGCTCTCGCGGGCCATCCTGCTCGGATACGACGACCTCGCCCACATGGAGGCCGATCCGGATCTCGAGTCGCTGCGGAATCATCCCGATTTCCTGGCGCTCCTCGGCGGCGAGTGACGCCCCCCGGCGTCCGCCATTCGCCCCGCGGAGAGCAGGCATGCTCGACCAGTTCGACAAGATCACGGAATCGGCGGCCTTCATCTCCGGCCGCTGGCCCCAGCGGCCCGCCGTGGGCATCATCCTCGGCAGCGGCCTCGGCGGCAGCGGCGCCGGGCTCGCCGACAAGGTGACGATTCCCTACGACTCGATCCCGCACTTCGCCCGCTCCACGGCCCACGGCCACGCCGGCCAGCTGGTCTGCGGGCTCTTGGAGGGCGTGCCGGTGGTCGTCATGGAGGGCCGGCAGCATGCCTACGAGGGCTACCCGCTCGCCCAGATCACCTTTCCCGTCCGCGTCCTCCAGCGACTCGGGGCCGGCCTGCTCGTGGTCACCAACGCCTGCGGCGGCCTCAACCCGCAGTACCGCACGGGCGACCTGATGGTGATCGACGACCACATCAACCTCCTCAACGACAACCCGCTGATCGGCATCAACGACGAGCGGCTCGGGCCCCGGTTCCCCGACATGTCGGCCCCCTACACGCCGGCCCTCGTGGATGCGGCCCTGGAAACCGCCCGGCGGGAGAACTTCCCCTGCCACCGCGGCGTGTACGTGGCGGTGACCGGCCCCAACCTGGAGACGCGGGCCGAGTACCGCTTCCTCCGCGGCATCGGCGCCGACGTGGTCGGCATGTCCACCGTGCCCGAGGTGATCGTGGCGGTGCACGCGGGCATGGAGGTGCTCGGCGTCTCCGTGATCACCGACATGTGCCTGCCCGACCACCTCGAGGTGGCCACCGTCGAGAAGATCCTCGCCGTGGCCCGCGGTGCGGAGCCGAAGCTGCGGGCCCTGATCACCGCGGCCGTGCGGTCCCGCCGGGCCATCGACCCGCCCGCCTGAACCGGCCCCCATGATCGCGCGGCCCGGGCCGCGGGCAGGGGCGGCCTGCAATCCTGTCCGCCCCAGGCCTCGGCGGTGAGCCCGCGAGCCGGCGACGTGGTCCGGGCCCGGCCCGTCAGCGGCGCTCGACGGCCTGCTCGGCCGCCTGCCGGGCGACGTCCCCGAGCAGCTTGGAATCGAGGTGGACGGTCAGGCACTGCACCACGGCAGCCGTGCAGAAGGCCCTGCTGGTGATGCAGTGGTGGCCGCTCCAACTGCCGTCCGCGTTCTGGGCCGCCGCCAGACGGTCTTCCATCGCCCGGTTCCACTCGTCCCCGGCCGCCGCGTTCGTGATCGCCAACGCCTCGCTGATCAGACAGAAACTGAGGAACTCCTCGCCGCCGTTGTTGCCGAAGCCACGGAGCAGCGACTCGTCACCGATGCGGGATTCGAGCCGCTCGATCGCCGTGGCGGCCGCCGCCAGGCTCCGCGCGGCCGCGGGGGGCACGCCGATGCCCCGCAGCGTCTGCTCGTTCGGCACGGCATTCGCGCCGACCGTGTCGTCGGCCTTGGCCTGGGCGATCAATTCGTGCCCGGCCCGGGCCTCGGCCGCACTGGCCCGCTGCGCGCCGGCGAAGGCATAGAGCGGCACTCCGGCCGCCGCCCTCGCCTCCACGCGGCCGGTCGCGGAATCGACGTTGCGCTTCAGGTAGCCACGGGCCTTCTCGAGCGCGGCTCCATCGGGCTTCCTGCCCACCGCCTGGGCCAGTTCGAGGGCCGAGCAGGCCAGCGCCGACTGCGCGACGGGAGCCCAGCCACCGGTCAGCCCCCAGCTGCCGTCCGGCTGCTGCCCGGCCTGCAGCTTGCTCACGCACCTGTCGAGCGCCGCGCTGATCCGCGGGTGCAACTCGTGCTCCGGCGGAACCTGCGGAAGGACGCAGGCCAGGTACCGGGCGGTGGCCGCCGTGTCCACCAGTTGGCCGAGCTTGACCTGGATCTGCGTGGCGTGATCCGTGATCTTCGGTCCCTGCCGATCGGCGGCCTCGACGACGCTGCACAAGAGTTCCGTGGCCCGCCGCACCTCCGCCGCGCGATCGCCCTCCAGCGGGGTGTGGCCGGCACGCAGCAACGCTCCTGCCGCGAAGGCCGTGGTCGCCGGATCGGACGGCGTAGCCCGTGGGTCGGCCCCCGGCTGTGGCAAGGCCGAACCCGCTCCCCAGCCGCCGTCGGCCGCCTGGGCCGCCACGAGCCAGGCGATTCCGGCATCCACTGCCTCCCCGACAGGCCGCGGCTGCGGTCGGGGACCATCCGCGACCGGAACACCGGGCCGGCCGGCTGGTCCACGCGCGGCCTGGCCGTCACCGCCGGCCGGTCGGCCGCGAGCCGCGGGCCGCTTCGGACGCCGCCCGGGGACGCCGGGATTCCGCGTGGCGGGCTCCTCGGCCGCGGCGGGCTCGAGCATCGTCATCCGCGGTCGGCCCGCCCGAGAGCGGTCACTCGGAGCCGCTTCGTCGGCGGGGCTCGAACCGACGATCGCCAGCGCGATCGCCGCGGGCGTCGCCCAGGTGTGGAGCAGTCGCATCGCCGCCACCTCCTCTCGATCATCACGAGGCCGGGCACGATCGCCATCTCGCCCACAGGTAGAACCGCGGTGGCATCGAACATTCTAAAACGGCCCCGCGGACCCCCACAATCGCCATCGCTCGCGGCCGCCGGGCTGGCGTGTCCGCCCCGGGCCGACTCATCACCCTCCCGCGGCCGAAACCGGCGGATGGACGTCGGGGTGCAGCAGCCACGCGAGGGCCTCGAGGGCGTCCACGAGCCGCGGACCCGGCCGGCTGAAGAAGGCGTTCCCATCGACGACGTGCACGCGGCCCGCCCGCGTGCAGGCCAGGTCCCGGTAGCCGGGCCTGGCCTCGAGGAGCGGCAGCTCCGCCCGCGTGCGGGCCACGTCGAAACCGCAGCAGGCCACGACCAGCACCTCCGGGTCGGCGGCGCGCACGCCGTCCCAGGCCACGGCCCGGGACCGCTCGCCCTCGCGGCCGAGCACCTCGTCGCCGCCGGCGAGCCGCACGATCTCGGGCGCCCAGTGGCCGGCGGTGAACGGCGGGTCGAGCCACTCCAGGAGCATCACCCGCGGCCGGGCGGCGACGCCGGCGGACCGCCGCGCGACGGCGTCGATCCGCCGCTGCAGTGCCGCGACGGCCGTCCGGCCCGCCTCCGCCACATCGGCCGCCGCGGCCACGGCCTGCATGCCCGCGAGCACGTCGGCGAGCCGATGCGGCGCGAGCGTCACCACGCGGGGCGGCCCCGGCAGGCCGGCGATCGCGGCCGCCACCTCCCCCTCGGCGACGGCGCACACGTCGCACAGGGCCTGGGTGACGACGAGGTCGGGTCGGAGGCGGGCCAGGAGGTCGCCGTCGAGGGCGTAGAGCGACCGCCCTTCTCGGGCCCGTTCGCGAACGGCCACGTCGATCGCGCCGCTCGTGGCCGCGGCCGGCAGCAGCGACCGCGTCACCCGCGGCAGGCCGACCACGGCGGCCGGATGGTCGCACTCGTGGCTCACGCCCACGAGCCGGTCGCCGAGCCCGACGGCGTGCACGATCTCGGTCGCGCTCGGCAGGAGGGAGACGATCCGCATGGCAGACGCACCTGAAGGCGAGAGTCGGCAGCATACCTGGCGTGGCCGTCCCGTCCCCGGTACGATCCTGGTCCTGAAAACCGCCTTTTTTCGGCCGCCCATCGATGTTCGAACCCGTCCGCGGCCAGCCCGACTTTCCCGCCCTCGAGGCCGCGGTCGCCCGCACCTGGCGGGAGCGCGGCACCTACGCCAAGTCGCTGGCCCGGCGCCGCGGGGCGAAGCGGTTCGTGTTCTTCGAGGGCCCGCCGACCGCCAACGGCCTGCCCCATCCCGGCCACTGCCTGACCCGGGCGATCAAGGATCTCTATCCCCGCTACCGGACGATGCGGGGCGAATACTGCGAGCGGAAGGCGGGCTGGGACACCCACGGCCTGCCCGTGGAGGTCGAGGTCTGCAAGGAGCTCGGCATCCACTCCAAGGCCGAGATCGAGGCCTACGGCGTCGAGCCCTTCATCCACAAGTGCCAGGAGAGCGTGTGGCGCTACATGAAGGAGTGGGAGACGCTCACCGAGCGGATCGGGTTCTGGATCGACCTCTCCGACGCCTACGTGACCTATCACAAGTCGTTCGTCGAGAGCGTGTGGTGGGCCCTGGCGACGCTCTTCGACCGCGGGCTCCTCTACCAGGGCCACAAGATCGTGTGGTGGTGGGCCCAGGGCGGCACCGCCCTCTCCAGCGGCGAGGTCGGCCAGGGCTACAAGGAGGTGGCCGACCCCAGCGTCTACGTCGCCTTCCCGCTGCTCGACGACGCGGGCCGGGCCACGAACCGCAGCCTCGTGGCCTGGACGACGACGCCCTGGACGCTGCCGTCGAACCAGTTCGCCGCCGTGAAGGCCGACCTGGAGTACGTCGTGCTGCGGGAGGCGGGCGGGGCCGAGCCGGCCGAATACGTCGTCGCCGAACCGCTGGCCGCCGCCCTCGGCGAGAAGACGAAGAAGACGTTCGACGTCGTGGCCCGGCTGCCGGGGTCCGATCTCGTGGGCCGCTGCTATCTGCCGCCGTTCGACACGTTCCGGCCGGCCGGCCCGCCCGTCACCGCGCCGCTCGCCACGGGCGGCGCGGCCCCGATCGCCTGGCGGGTCGTCGCGGCCGACTTCGTGACCACCGACTCCGGCACCGGCGTGGTGCACGTCGCCCCGGCGTTCGGCGAGGTGGACTACGGCGTGCTCGTCGCCGAGCAGGCCCGCTTCGCCCCCGGCCAGGGGCCTCCGCTGCTCAACCCCGTCGCTCCCGATGGCACGTTCACCGACGCCTTCCCCATGGGCAGCGGCCGGTTCGTGAAGGAATGCGACCGCGACATCGCCCGCGACCTGCGGGCCCGCGGCCTGCTCGTCCACCAGGAGCAGTACGTCCACGACTATCCGTTCTGCTGGCGGGCCGACGCCGACCCGCTCATCCAGTACCCGCGGCAGAGCTGGTTCATCCGCACCAGCCAGTTCCGCGAGGCGATGCTCGCCAACAACGAGCGGATCGACTGGGTGCCCGGCCACATCAAGCAGGGCCGGTTCGGTAACTTCCTCGAGACCAACGTCGATTGGGCCCTGTCCCGCGAGCGGTACTGGGGCACGCCGCTGCCGATCTGGAAGTGCGCGGCGACCGGGAAGATGGAGGCCGTGCCCTCCTACGCCGCCCTGCTCGCCAAGCCGGGCGTCGCCGGCACCGAGGTCTTCGCCCGGGCCAAGGCCGCGAGGCCCGACCTCGCCGACGACCTCGCCGTGCACAAGCCCTACATCGACGCCGTCACCTACGACTCGCCCTTCGCGGAAGGTGCCCGCATGCGGCGGGTGCCGGAGGTGATCGACTGCTGGTTCGACTCGGGCGCCATGCCCTTCGCCCAGTGGGGCTGGCCGCACGCGGGACAGGAGGAGTTCGCGTCCCAGTTCCCCGCCGACTTCATCTCCGAGGCGATCGACCAGACCCGCGGCTGGTTCTACAGCCAGCTGGCCATCAGCACGCTGCTCTTCGGCGGCCCGGCCGGCACCCCGGCCCGCCCCTGGCCGCACCCCTTCAAGACCTGCATCGTCCTCGGGCACATGCTCGGCGAAGACGGGCAGAAGATGAGCAAGAGCAAGCGGAACTACCGCGAGCCGGCCGAGATCTTCGACAAGTATGGCGCCGACGCGCTCCGCTGGTTCTTCTTCGCCGGCCAGCCGCCCTGGACGGCCATCCGCTACAGCGAGCGGGCGATCCGCGAGAGCGTGCCCGAGTTCCTGCTGCGGCTGTGGAACGTCTACTCCTTCTTCGTGATCTACGCGCGGATCGACGGGTTCGATCCCGCCGCGGCCCTGGAAATCCCGGGCACGCTCGACCATTCCGACCTCGCCCGGGCCCGCGGCTGGCGGCCGGTGGCGGAGCGGAGCGAGCTCGACCGGTGGATGCTGTCGGAGCTCAATGCCACCGCCGCGGCGGTCGTGGAGCGGCTCGACCGCTACGACCACTTCGGCGCCGCCCTGTGGCTCTCCGCCCTCGTGGATGCCGTGAGCAACTGGTACGTGCGGCGGTCCCGCGACCGGTTCTGGGCGGCGGGCAGGGCCGACGGCGGTGCGGACACGAATCCCGACAAGCTCGACGCCTACTGGACGCTCTACGAGACGCTGCTCACGATCGCGCGGCTGGCGGCCCCGTTCGTGCCCTTCGTGACCGAGGAGATGTGGCGGAACCTCGCCGTGGTGCCCTTCGGCGCACGGGTGCCGGAGAGCGTCCACCTCACCGACTTCCCCACCGGCGCCGCGGACCTCGTGGACCGCGACCTCGTGCCGCGGATGGCGCTCGTCCGTGACGTCGCCTCGCTCGGCCGCGCCGCCCGGGCCGCCGAGAAGCTCAAGGTCCGCCAGCCGCTGGCGAAGGTGGAGGTGATCCTCGCGGCGGACGACGCGCGGCACGCCGCCTGGCTCGCGGCCCACGCCGACCTCGTGTGCGACGAGCTCAACGTGAAGGAGTTCGAGATCTGCCGCGAGCCCGACCGCTACATCACGCGGAGCGTGCAGCCCGACCTGAAGAAGCTCGGGCCGAAGCTCGGCAAGGATCTTCCCAAGGCGCGGGACGCGCTCGCCAAGGCCGACGCGGCCGCCCTCCTGGCCGCGCTGGCCCGCGACGGGCGGGCCACGCTCCCCCTCGCCGGCGGCGGCACGGCCACGATCGAGCCCGACGACGTGCTCGTCCGCACGACCGCGAAGCCCGGCTGGGCGGCCGCCGAGAGCCAGCGGGGCGTCGTCGTCGTGGCCAAGGAGCTGACGCCGGCCCTCGTCGCCGAGGGCCTGGTGAACGAGGCCGTGCATGCCGTGCAGGCGTTCCGCAAGAAGCTCGACCTGGAGTTCACCGACCGCATCGAACTGGCGTTCGTGACCGACTCGGCCGAGCTGCGGGCCGCGATCGAGAGCCACCGCGACACCGTGGCAAGCGAGACGCTGGCCGCGAGCGTCGGCTTCGGACCGCTGGCCGATGCCGCAGCGGAGGTGGTGGACGTCGACGGCCACTCCCTGTCGATCTCCCTGAGAAAGGTGGCGGCGACCACGGCCGGGCAGTCTGGCGCACCATCCCATCGGCCATGAACGATTCTCGACACCTCCGCCTGGCCGTCCTCCTCTCCGGCTCGGGCCGCACGCTCGACAACCTGCTCGAGCGGATCGCGGCCGGCGGGCTCGCGGCCCGCGTCGAGGCCGTGATCTCCAGCCGGGCCGACGTCCGCGGCGTGCGGATCGCCGAGCAGGGCGGGATCCCCGTCACCGTCCTGCCACCGGCCGGCCGCGCGGTCGAGGAGTGGAGCGCCGCGATCTTCGCCGCCTGTGCCGCGGCGCGGGCCGATCTGGTCGTGATGGCGGGATTTCTCCACCTCGTGCGGATTCCCGCCGCATTCGCCGGCCGCGTGATCAACATCCATCCGTCGCTGCTGCCGGCCTTCGGTGGCCGCGGGTTTCACGGGATGCACGTCCACCGGGCCGTGCTCGAGCGGGGCTGCACCGTCTCCGGCTGCACGGTGCACCTCGTGGACGACGAGTACGACCACGGCCGGATCCTGCTGCAACAGACCGTGCCCGTGCTCCGCGACGACACCCCGGCATCCCTCGCGGCCCGGGTGTTCGCCGCCGAGTGCCAGGCCCTGCCCCGGGCGATCGCCCACATCGCCGCAACCCGTGCCCCGTGACCCGGCCCCCTCGAGGAGTTGAACCATGCCCCGCTCGCTCGGCAACGTGATCGCCGACTCGTTGCAGCTCTCGCTCGCCTACGCGGAGCGGCTCCTCGGCGGCGTCCCGGCCGCCCGCTTCCCGCGGTTCGCCCGCCCGGGCGGCGTGGTCGTGGAGTCGAACCATCCGGCCTTCATCTACGGCCATCTGTCGCTCTACGCCCCGAAGATCCTCCGGCTCATCGGCCACCCCGCCCCGCCGGTGCCCGACCAGTTCGAGCTGCGGTTCTCGAAGGACGCCACGTGCGTGGACGATCCCGATCTCGACCTCTATCCGTCGCTGGCGGAGATCGTGGAGTTCTTCACGGAGGGGCATCGGATGGTGAGCGCCGCGCTCCGCAGCACGACGGACGACGCCCTCCAGCAGCCCAACCCGGCCGAGGGCCGGATGCGGGAGCTGTTTCCCACGATCGGCTCGGCCCAGGCGTTCTACTGCGGCGGGCACATGATGATGCACCTCGGCCAGATGAGCGCCTGGCGGCGGATGGAGGGGCTGGGCGCGGCCTGACGCCCGCGGCCGGCCGGGGGCGGTCACCGCGGGATCGCCGGCTGCCTTTCCGGGGCGGCCGCGGCGTCCGTGGCCCGGATGAAGCCGAGCGCGTCCCCGACGAAGCGATCGACCAGTTCCGGGGTCGCCCCCGCGCGGGTGTCGCCCCAGTAGAAGCCGTGCGTGGCGTCGGGATAGTCGGCGACGGTGACCTGCTTGCCGAGGGCCCGCAATTCGGGGACGAGGATCTCGCTGTTCACCGTGTGCAGGCCGACGGGCTTGCCCTGGAGCACGAGCACCGGGCAGCCGACGCCTTCCATCCAGGCCCGCATCGCTTCGCGCCGGTCGCCCACATAGACGGCGTGCGGATCGGCCATCACCCCGCGATAGCCTCCCGGGCCGGCTCCGCCGTTTCCCGCCGCGGGCGCGAGGGGCACGACGGTCGCCGGCTCGCCGGCGATCACCCCGGCGACGTCGGTCCGGGACGCCGCCACGATCGCGAGGATCCCGCCGCCGCTGCCGCCGTACAGCACCACCCGGCGGCCATCCACCGCGGGCAGCGTGCGGACCTTGGCGACGATCCGCACCGTGTCGTCCACGGCGTCGTCGAACCCCACGGCCGCGTCGCCCGCGTCGTTCTTCGCCGTCCAGAACGGCCGCCGCGTGCAGGCGACGACGGCGAAGCCGGCGGCCAGGAACCGCGTCGGCACGGGGCCGGCCTTCAGGTCGTGCCGCAGCTTGTCGGCGGTCGCCTGCCCGCCGCCGCCGTGCAGGAAGAGGACGGCCGGAAACGGTCCTTTGCCGCGGGGCCGCCGCCAGAAGAACCGCAGATCGACCTCGCCGCCGGGCGCTTCCAAGCGGACTTCCTGGATCGGGGAATCAGTAGGCGGAACCTCGATCGCCGCGACGAACCGGCCCCGCCCGCCGTCGTCGCCCGCGGCCGGTCCGGCGTCCTGGGCCTGCGCCGCGACCGCCTGCCAGGCGAGCGCCGTTGCGAGCAAGTTGCACCACGTCCGCGGCAGCCACCGGCGGGTCGTCGTCATGAGCATGCCTCGGTCCTCGAAGAGCGACATCCGTCGCGGCCGGTGGGCGTCGTCATCCGGCGGGCGGCGGGCCGCTCCGGGGGGAAAGGTCGCGGAAGCTGCGGAGCATCATGCCGATCCCCGCGGCGATCATGCCCAGCATGAGCAGCAGGTTGCTGACCGGCATCCCCATCTGGAAGCGGATGCGGCTGAGGATCTCGATCATGATCAACGCCAGGCCCACGTAGAACAGGGCCCAGCCCCACTTCAGCCGGGCGTCGTAGAACAGGAGCACCAGGCCGATGAAGATCGGCGCGAACACGATGCCCGTGCTCATCGCCGGGCCGGCCAGGCCGAAGC
>Ga0315900_10012156_pt1 | contig 10604 bp, 26 predicted proteins | sample LakEriMetagenome_FD_203521 | JGI IMG/M metagenome (GOLD analysis project Ga0315900, IMG submission 203521) | Freshwater fungal communities from buoy surface, Lake Erie, Ohio, United States - Buoy 12 MA114 | ecosystem: Environmental > Aquatic > Freshwater > Lake > Lake biofilm | place: USA: Lake...
AATTAGCATTATATTACGAGCTAGATAAATGGACTTATCGAAAGGCTTGTAGGGTCACGCTATTCCTTACAAGCTTGCTCTTTTTGGAGTAGAATTGGCAAAAGTAAAATCTGAACCATCTTCTAAGCACAAAAGAGCCCTAATCATTCCAGATTGTCATATTCCATTTGAAGATAAAAGAGCCTATGAGTTAATGCTAAAGTGCGCAGAGGAAATAAATCCTCAGGAAATAGTTATTCTTGGTGATTACGCAGACTTTTTTAATGTAACTGCTCACCCAAAAGAACTAGATATAAGCACAGATTTAATTGATGAAGTTGATGCAGTTCAAGCTCGATTAATGGAATTACGAGCAATGTTTCCAAAATCTAAGATTGTTTACATTATCGGAAATCACGAGTATAGACTTGAAAGGTATATTCGTGACAAGGCGAGAGAGCTTTTCGGGGTCGTGACAATAGACACTCTACTCAATCTAAAATCCTTAAATATTCATCATATTCCTTATGGGCCAAATCAAAAATACAATGTCTTGGGGTCAAAGTTAATTGCGAGACATGAACCAATTTCGGGTGGGACTCATGTTGCTCATGGCACAGTTGTAAAAGCTCTTTCGTCTGTTATTTTTGGTCATACTCATAGATTACAGGAGAGCCAAATTGTAGCTATTGATGGGGGAAATTATAGAGGGATTTCAGCAGGGTGGCTTGGAGATTCTTCTCATTCTGTTATGTCTTATGTTAAAAATCACCATCAGTGGGCTTTAGGTTTTTCAGTAGTAACTGTTTTGCCTTGTGGGAATTGGTATAACCAATTGGTTCATATAATAGATTATAAGTGTCAAGTTGACGGCAAAATGTACCATGGTTAAAATTAAATATCCCAGAAATTTTTGCTTTTTAAAAGGTGCTTAATCCTCAGAATTGGGGATTATGGAAGGTCGTGATTGGTTAATTTATAAGAAATGTTATCAAGAATTTTTTCTGCTCTTTCTGCTGAGTCACAAAAGTAAGCAAAGCCACCTCTTTTCTCAATTTCTTTCATAAAATTAATTTGGTCAGTTATCCTTGATTGAGACGGGATAAGGCCATTTTCTAATTCTTCATAGTGTTTAACAATGTATTTGAAATTTTTTGGAGTTTTAACTTCTATAAACACAGGCTTTCCGTAATAAGTGAAATAAATATCACTCATTCCTTTGCGTTTATATTTAGATCGGTTACCTCTATAGATTTTTTTAACAGGGTCAAAAGTGCCTTGGTTTTCAAGTTTTATTGGAAAAAGGCCTCTTGAATCTAAATAGAATAAGATTTCATTTTCAACTTTCTTTTCAATTTCCTTCATTATTCTTCCAAGCTATTGAGCCAAAATCTGGCCTCTGCAATTCTTATTGCTGAATTTACTTGAAAACCTGATTCATCGTCAATATCTAATAAATACATTTCAATTGCCCAGAGAATTTCATCTAGCTGAGCCATTTCAATTTGCTTCATTTCGATTTCGTGAACCATTCGTTGAGCTAGAGGGATAGGGCGAGGGAATTTAAGAAGTTTTAAATCTGCCATAATTAAATCATAGCAGATAAAATAATGTTTTAAATTAGTTGATTGTTTCTGTCTGACAAGGTTTAAAAACAACTAGCCAAGAAATATTGATTAAAATTAGTTGATGGGTTTCTTCTATTTTTTTATTGGCTTTGTAGATTTTAGATTTTATCTTTTCATAATTCACTGGGTCATTTGTTTCCATTAATCTTTTTTCCAGGTCAGCTTTTATTTCTTCATATTCTTCTTTTTTGCTTCTTAAAAGCTCTAATCTGTCCTCGATGACTTCATAATTCATTACATAACTTCCTTGTTTTTAAATGATTTTTCAGCAATAAAAGACCCTATCCAATAAGGAGCAGTATTTTCTTTTCCTTTGGCCTTATTATTTCCATGACCAAAAGAGTGAGTTCTATCTTCAGCATCTAGAATATGAATCAATTCATGTGTTAAAAGCTCTAAAATATCTGAATCTGCCAAATATGGCAGACGATAACCATTAATAAAAATAGTTCTTTCACCAGTTGTGTAACCGATTGCCTTGCTCCATCTCCATTTAGGATAATAAATATCAACTGAAACAAATTTAAAATGGTCTTTAAAGAAGCTCAACAGAAGCCCCTTGATGTGCTTTGCATCACAAGAGGCCATGTCAAATTGTTTGTTATCTGGAATTTCAGGAATTTTGGAGATAATAAGAACGTCTGCTTGCTCTATAAGATTTATCAGTTTTGGGAATTTTTTGGCTCTGCTTGTATAATAAAAACTCATCTGCTCCCTTTTTGCCTCTTGTGGCGAAAACTCTTTTATCATGAATCTCTCTTTCTACATTAGCAAGTTCTCCTGTTTTGTCTAGAGCTTCACGCATTAAATGTTCTTGCAAGGTAATAAGTGGGCAGTTGCCACGAGTATAAGCAAAAAATCTTAGGCCATTAAAATATAATATAACTTTTGGGTTATCAATATTCTCATTCACTTCAAATTTAAAACTATAACCCATTCGCTCTGCTGTAATTATATAAACATTTCTTGAGTCAAATCTCTCGCTCATAAATATTCTCCAAGTCAATAGCTACAAAACCAATTTTAATTTCTCGTGATTCACAAGGACCATTTAAAAACCATTCAAAAGAAACTGTGTCTTTTACTTTGTGTCCACTAAATCCATATTGTATCTCAACGGCTTTTTTAATTAATGATTTCAAAAAATCTGAATCGCTTGGATTTATTGTGAAGGCACTGACATTTATTTTCTTATCTTTTGAATACCCTATTTTCTTTAAGCATTTTTTGTAAAATTGCTCTAATGGGCTCACTGTTTTAAACCCAATAGTTTTTGGCATTTTAATAAGTGCTATTTTGTTCATTTTTTACCTTTATATTTTTCAATTAAAAAATTATTAATGTTTAAATCTGATTCGTATTTAACTTTATTTCTTTTAAAAACATAAAATATAAACCAGAAAGAAAATAATAATATTGCTAGATAGCCAATTGTAATATGCATTTTTATTCCTCGTTAAATTTATTTAAAACTTGTTCTGCTCTTGCTTCGTTGTGATTGAAATTATTATCAGAAATTTCTTCTTCAATATACATACCAGAAGTTGATTCTGGAAAAGCTAACCTAATAGCTCCAACAACGGCACATTTTTGAAGCATTGATTTACCTCTTGTATTCCAAATTGGGTTCTTGGGGTTATAACATTCAGACCAATAAGCCGTATAAGATGAAGTTATCCCTTTTCGCCTAACTTGTGCAGTCGCAACGGCTTCTTTAGTGGTTTCTTTTTTAATTGGGTCAAAAACATCTTCGGTTTTGTACTCAACAATTACCCCTTCATATTCACCTGTTTGGTTAGCAACATTTAGCATGAAATGATAATTAAAAACCACTGTACCAACATAGCGTCCCTCTTTTGATGAGAAGTGTTTCAAAAGATAAACCTGATTTATTCTAGGGTCTGCTCCAAGAATCATTGCTTTTTGCAAAAACTGAACAATATAGGAAGTGTCTAAATCTTTGTGTTCTTTTAATAGTAATTTTAGATAATTTTGGTCAAATATTTTTTTCTTATCATTTTCACTTATGTTTAAAAAATTATAAATTTGAAGTGCTTTATCTTCACTTACTGGTTTAATTTCATTACTCATATAATCCTAGCTCCTTTGCTTTGCTAATTGACATTTTTATTTCAATTTCTTTTTCTGTGTTTAAATTATAATCACCTAGTTCTAGCTCTAACCTCAAAAAAGCAAAGCAATTTTGAAGCTTTTCTGTGTTGCTTAGTTCAATGGAATAATAGCTTCCGCACCAATTATTTTCAGAAGGTTCATAATAAACTCTATCTAGTCGATATTCTTTTTTTGAATAAGCCCTCATTATTGAAAGAGTGTTGCAATGGCCCATTATATCGAGCCAATAAGACGCTCTTTTCTTTTCATTCAACAAATAAACAATAGATGCGATTTCTCCAATTAAAACTGAATTTTGATTCATAATGACTCCCACATTTTTATTAAAAGTTTAAAAGCAAACATAAACCCGTAAAGCGATAAAAGCAATAGGGTTGCAGAAATTATAACTGCGATAAATTCTCCGACTGATTTCATTAATTCATTTCTCCATAAAAATAATATTGAGGTAAACCAATAACCTGTAAGGTGTCCTGGTTATAACCAGAATATTGTTTGTTAGTATCTAAATTTTTTATCTTTTTTAAGTCTTGTAAATAATGTTTTCTGCCAAGATCAATTGACTCTTTATCAATTAAATAAACCCCAACTGCAAAAGGTGGCTCTTTTTCAATGGCAATAAAAAGAAAATCTTTTATTTCGGTATTTAAAACTTGTGAGCAAACATCTAAATAAAACGCTGACTGAACATGATAGCGATAAGAGCCAATGGCTCGAGAAAATCCGTCTGGAGAAGCGTCTTTTGTTGTTTTTAAGTCAATAATAATTTCTTTTGAAACATAATCAGGCTTACATTTAACATCAAGACCATCTATGTTTCCAAAGTATGACATTTCAGGTTCACCATTTTTAAAAATCTTAGAGCATAATGGGTGGCTCATAATTCTATCACGCATAAGAATAGCAAAGTCATAATCATCTTTTTTTAGAATTTCTTTTTCTTTATTGGCTTCCAAAAAAGCCTCCCACTCTTTACCTCTGCGAATCTTAATTGATTCTGGTTGAATGATGTATTTTGAAGCAAATAAGTCAGGCAATAGAATCGCATCATGGACAGCTTGCCCAAAAGTAAAATGGTCAGCATTTGACTCTTGGGGTTTTAGATAATGAAGCTCTGATTTATTTATTCTATCAAGCTTTGATTTACTGATAGCAGAGTGAAGATGGTATTCATCATTTGTGAGAAATTTTTTCATTTTTATTCCTTTTGAATGATGTAAATTTAAGCCAAAATTTTTGGTTTTTATAATATAAAATTTAGATAATTAGATTAAGATTAATATAATTCTTATTAAGAAATATATCTTAAATAATAAATGCAATTGAGAGATGAGAATAGAATAGCAAGAAAGAGGGTCTTAGTGATTAACAATTAAGTTAATTTAAACCTTCTCTTGCCTATTCGGATTCAGTCATTTATTGCCATGCAATCGGTCGAATCGAACAGCTAAGTTGCAATGAATTAACTCGCCACCATGAACAGTCTGCCTTGTGGGTCACGAGTACAGGGCAACTTAGAATCCTGTAGAACTGTGAAAACTTTATAAATAATAAAAAAGGCTTTATAAACTACTATTTTGGCAAAATTGATATAATGATTAGATAGTATCTATATAAAAATTATATTTTTAAAATCAAATTAAAAGTATAAAGATATCTAAAATTCAAAAAAGCTCTTTCTGGCAGAGCATCAAGTTTTATCAGAGAGACCCCTCTGAAATAATACATTGCACCCAATGCCAGACACTTGAAAAAGTGGTTGGGTGCTTTGTTTTTAAAAGGAGAGTTAATGAGTATAAAAGAAATCAGGAAAAAATTAGATGAAATTTCAAAAATCTTAGACCAAATAGAAAACCCAGAAATAAAAGACGTTTCGGAACAAATAATTGATTTTATGAATAATGAATTGGGAACAAATTATCGCAGGGAATCAAAAACAACAATTAAGTTTATCAAGGCAAGATTGTCAGAAGGTTATAAATTAGATGATTTCAAAAGGGTTATTTTGAATAAAAAGAGATCATGGCTTAATTCACCAATGCAGGGCTATCTTAGACCACAAACGCTTTTTGGAAGTAAATTTGAGGCATATTTAAACGAATCAGACCCAGAGCAAGAGCTTGCAGATAAACTTAACAACATATTGGCCCAAGGTAAAAAAGAATATCAAAATGCTCAAGAACTATAATAAAGAACTTGTAACAGTTGATAAAACCCAATATTATCCATCTAGGTTTAAATTCTTAAACTCACATTATGGAATAAGAAAAAACTCTTTTAGCGTTTTATTAGGTGGCTCTGGGAAGGGTAAAAGCTCCATAATGAAAGCAATAATCGCAGATGCGTCAAAAAGCTCAAAAGTGGCTGTTTATTTAACTGAAGAAACACAAGAAGAATATGAGCCAATGCTTCACTGGTGTGACCCAATTAAAGAAAATATCTATTTCTTAGAAGAAAGAAAACTAGGAACAGGAAGCGAAGATGATAGATTTTTGGCTTTTAAAGAAACACTTTTAGACCCAGAAATTGAAATAGTTTTTTTCGACAATATAACCACAAGCAGATTTTACCAGAGGCTTCAACAACAAGAAAATTTTATTGATCGTTTATATGAGTTTTCAAAAAGACATAAATCAATATTTATTGCTAGCCATACCAAGAAAGAATTTAAAGATAATGGTCACACTTTAATCACAGGGAATGAAACAAGGGGCACAGGAATGCTTTACCAGAAGGCAGAATATTTTTATTGCCTCCAATCTTTTAATGTTGGTAATAATATTTTCCCAGTGATGTATATTGACAAACATAGGCATTTTCAGATTGAGCAAAAATATTTCTTAATGGGCTACGACATGAATGCCTATAGATTCGATAAGCCGATTAACTTTGATGAAATAAAAACAATCTATAAAAAAAGGAATACCTTATGATAAAAGCAGTTAAAAGAGAAAAAGATTCGGTTTTTGTTTTAACCGACAAAGGCGAAACACTATGGCTTTCAAATGATGAATTTCAAGAGCTTTACATAAAAGAAAAAAGAAAAATAATTGCCAGAAAAAATCCTAAGGACAGAGTTGAATCATGGGAGTGCTTGGGGCTTGATGGGGTTTTTTCGTGGCAAAAATATGACCAACTTTTAATTTCGAGATGTTCTGAAAAAGAATTGGAGCTTTTATGATTAAAGATAAAGCCTTAATTGAGTTTATGCGAACTTTAAACTGCTCATGCAGATCAAAAAAGTGCATTGGTCAAATTGTTGGTCACCATATATACTCTCGTGGCTCTGGTGGCCCTGATTTAATAGACAACCTTTTACCTTTGTGTGTTTATCACCATGCCCAAGTTCACAATATTGGGCTTGAATCATTTATAGATAAGAATAATTTAAAATTTATAATGCTCTCTAAAAACTGGGAATATTCTGATAACACAGGTTGGATTAATTACGAACTTAAAAGAATTATACACACTAAATAGCTGAAATTATAGGAAATATTGAATATAAATTCTTTTGTTGTTGATATTAATTTAGTTATGTTATATAATCTTTTTATCACCAAAGCAGAAAAAAGGGGTTGGATTATGATTACCATATTTAACGAGACCGAAAGAGAGATTGTTGCGAAATATGTTAATTTGATTATTTTTTACAAAGATTGCGTAGATAAAAAGAATAACTTATTTGACTTATATTATCATGGGTATCACCAAGCTTTAAAAGATTGCCTGAGAATATTTTTAACCGATAAAGAGATTTCAATAATTCGCATAAAAACAATTGACATAGCTGAGTGGAATCAAGGTTTATCTAAAGAGGATATTTGCGACCTTGTGCTTATGACAATCAAAGTGGAGGCTTAAAATGATTTTTCTAATTCAACTTTTTAACATGATTCAGGATAAAGAAGAATTTTTGAGAATATTCTCAGGGTTGACTGAAGATAAATGTCATGAACTTGGTTACGATTCAACAGATGATTTTATTGAGTGTGAGTTATTTGACCGATTTGGTTTAAAAATTGACAGTGAATTTCAATTCAATGAAATTAAAAATGCAATGCTTAAACCAAGCAACATGAATTATTTAAAAATTTCAGCAGGGCTATAATATGAATTTTTTTATTATTGCATTGATTTTTATTTTTGTTGTTTTCCCAATCATTTTGGTTAAAAAACTATAGGAGAAAATATGAATCCAGAACATGACCGAGAAACAAATGAAGATCGAATTTATTATTGGTTGCAAGATAATGGATTCGATTTAAACGATATTATAAACGCAACAATAAGCATTTCGGTTGATCTTGAATTGTTCGTTGCCGAATCCAAAGAAGAAAAAGAACATATTCACAAAGTCATTAAAAAACTAAAAGAAGTTAAAGAATTAATTAACGAATCAAAGGTGTAAACATGATTACAGTAAAAGTTAAAGCGATTGGACATGGGACTGGATTCAATCAGTATGCAATTGAATTTGAATTCACTTCGAATTTGGACGATTTAACAGAAGATGACAGAGACGAATTAAAATCGAGGGCGAGAAGAATTGCAAAGGATAAAACTGCTTGTGATCATGTTTCAATAAATGAAATTAAATTTATTAAGGAATTTTAATATGAAAAAAAATAAAGTAGGCAGACCCAAATTAAAAGCATCTGAGAAAAAAGGCAAAATTAGGACAATAAACATTTCAGATGAAACACATAGGTTTTTCACTGAACTTGGAGATGGTAATTTTTCTGAAGGGGTAAGGATTGCCCAGTATATTATCGAGAGGGGTGCGATTATTAATAATATTTCAAAAGGAAATTAATATGAATAAAAAATCTAGAAAATACACACTTGCCTTATTAGACGCTATAGATAATGGTTTTGTAGAGCCAGATGAGGCATTACAAGCTTGTTTAAAATTTATGAGCGATGCTGACATAGGGGAAATGATAGAGGCTAATGATTTTTTACCAGAGGGTTATTGGGATAAGGAGGAATAAAATGAAATTAATTTGCAAGTGCTGTAATTATGAAGCACCAGAAGAAAAGCAGTTTATGGAGATTTGCCCTATTTGTGGGGCTCAATTAATAAGGTATGAGGAAGAATAATGAGAACCACATTAGAGCAAGAAAAACACGAACAACAAATGCAAGATAGTTATTTTCTACAATCACCAAGGGAAGAATTAGATTTTCCCGAAACAACAAAAAGAGAACTTCAACTTGAAAAATTAATGCAAGAGCTAAATATTTCAAAAAAAGCCATTATTGAAACTGCGAAAAAGAAAAAGATTGATGAAGTTTTGAATGAATTAATTAAAAATTTTCAACAGAGATGGAGGTAGAGGAATGAATACAAGAATTAAATTTGGAAATTACTACATAACTATGCAAATAGGTTTTGCGGAAGATGTAGTAGGCTTATCAGTAACAAGCTATTGGAATAATAGTCATATCGCAAAATATATTGCTTTTACATCTTTGATAATAAATTTAAGTTTTAATTTTGTTTTTGGGTATGAATATGAAAAAGAGATATAGGAATGAAACACAAATGGATTAAAAAAGTATTTTGCTATATCTGCGAAAGGTGCAGGATAATTAAAAATGAAGAAAATAAAGACGAGAAATGTAAAAATTAACCAATCAAAATGGGTTTACCATGAGAAGAAAAAAAGAACTACAAATTCTTAAATTGAACCCAAGGTAAACTATGAATAAAAAAGACATGTTTTTGATTTAAAAAACTTATCAATTAGCCAAAAACTTGACACAATAAAATTCAAATGCTCAAATCAAGAAATGGTAGAGCCAAAACAATCAAGGTTGAGCCTTGAGGATTCAAGAGTCAAAAAACTGACAGTCTCAAATAAGAGATTCCTTAAATTCAATCAGAAACATAAACCCAAAAGCTCTGCCTTAATCAAGGAAGAAAAGACATGGCAAAGCAGGGAAGGGAAATAGTAGATTTCGATTGGGATAAGTTTAACGCTATCCTTCAGTTCAATCCAACAAAGGTAATGTGTGCTGAAATACTCGGTGTGTCAGAGGATATTATTGAGTTCAGACTAAGAGACCATTTTCAAACAACATTCGGTGAATACAAGCAAAGGAAAATGTCTAATACCAAATTGAAATTGCAACAGAAGGCAATTCAAATGGGCTTAGCAGGGGATAGAACCATGCTGATTTTCTCATTAAAAAATCTTTGTGGTTGGTCTGACACTCCTATGTTGGCACCAGAAGATGATTCATTGGAGTTTATAGAATAATAACAAAAGGTAAAAAATGGAAATCAAGGCAAAAGAAATCAAAATTGAGCCAATTGAAAAGATTGTGCCAAATCCCAAGAACGCAAATATTCACAGCGAAGAACAACTAGAAAGACTTTCGAAGCTTGTGGATTTTCAAGGCTTCAGGGTTCCTTTAATTGTTTCAAACAGAACAGGATTCTTGGTGGCAGGTCACGGCAGACTTGAAATGGCAAAGCGAAACAATATAAAAGAGTTGCCAGTTATTTACCAGGACTTTGAATCCGAAGCCCAAGAGTACGCATTTCTTATTTCAGATAACGAAATAGCAAGATGGGCAGAGCTTGATTATCAAAAAATGGAAGTCGAGCTTGCTGAGTTACCAGAGCTTGATAGAGATTTACTTGCTCTTAAGATAGACCTAAGCAATTGGGAAAGCGACATTGATGCGTTAGATAAAATAAAAGAAAACCTTGATGGGATAATGGGTAAGATAAAAATAACTTGTCCTCAAGAGATAAAAGATGAAGTATTGATTTATATAAAAGCAAAGTTATTAGAAACATCATTTGAAGGCGTTCACATTGAATAAATTAAATATCCTTGTTGCTTACCCATA
>Ga0315900_10012158_pt1 | contig 10603 bp, 4 predicted proteins | sample LakEriMetagenome_FD_203521 | JGI IMG/M metagenome (GOLD analysis project Ga0315900, IMG submission 203521) | Freshwater fungal communities from buoy surface, Lake Erie, Ohio, United States - Buoy 12 MA114 | ecosystem: Environmental > Aquatic > Freshwater > Lake > Lake biofilm | place: USA: Lake...
GTGATCCGGTCAGGATGATAGGCTTGCTTAAATTCTCCAGCATAAAACTCAATGCCGATGCCGTATAGGCCATCGTATCGGTTCCGTGAAGAATAATGAACCCGTCGTAAGTCTTATAGCGGGTCTGGATGGTTTTGGCGAGTTTGATCCAGAATGCAGGCGTAACATTAGAGCTGTCTATCAATTCATCAAATGCATGGTGATCGATGCGGCAGCCCAGGTGTTTGAGTTCCGGTACGTGTTCGCTCACCCGGCCGAAATCAAAGGGGCGGAGAACGCCGTTTCGATCATGTTGCATACCGATAGTGCCGCCTGTATAGATAATCAGGATTTTCTTCATAGTCGGAAAAGGTCTCTTGCGTTCTTGCTCGTAATTTCTGCAGCCTGTTGTGTAGTAACACCAACGACTTCTGCGGTTTTTTCCAGAATATGCAGTAGGAATTCGGGCTGGTTGCGTTTTCCGCGGTGTGGGACCGGTGCCAGGTAGGGTCCGTCGGTTTCAAGTACGATGCGGTCGAGGCCGATAGAGGCGACCACACGATCGATACCGGCATTTTTATAGGTGATGACTCCACCAATGCCAAGGTAAAAACCAAGATCAATCATGGCCTGCGCCTGCTCGATGCTTCCGCTGAAGCAATGAAAGACACCCCGCAAACCCGGCAGATTCAGGTCGCGGATGATGGCGATGACTTCATCGTTGGCCGTACGTGTGTGCAAGGCTACAGGCAAATCGAATTCATGCGCCCAGATGAGTTGGGTGCGTAAGGCCAGCTCTTGCTGTTGTATGTACTCCAGACTCCAGTGCCGATCCATGCCGATTTCGCCCACTGCGGCGTAGGTTCCGCTTTCGAGTAACCTGCGCACCTCTACAAGCTGCTCTTCCACTTCCTTGTTCACATAGCAGGGGTGTAAACCCATCATCGGTATGCACACGCCTGGGTGTTCGCGGCAAAGGGCTTCCATTCCTGCCACCGATTCAAGATCGATATTTGGCAACAGGAACTTTTGTACACCGGCCTTGATAGCCTGGTCGATCAGCAATTTGCGGTCGGCCTCGTATTCATCGGCATACAGATGGATGTGCGTATCGATTACCTGCATGCGGCGAATTTACTTAAGTTTGATACGCTGTTTCCCCTTTCACTGTGCCCAGGTTCCTCATTGTCCGGTTTAGTTCGATTGGTGACATTGTGTTGACTTCGCCCGTCATCCGTAACCTGAAAGCGCAGGTGCCGGGAGCTGAGGTGCATTACCTCACTCGTAAGGCTTATAGACACGTGTTGGAGCACGATCTCCGCATTGACAAGCTTTGGTGTACCGATGGAGGTATTAGTGATGTCATTTCCGAATTAAAAGCCCAACGTTTTGATGCCGTCATCGACTTGCATCACAACCTGCGAAGTCTGAAGCTGAAGCGACGGCTTTCGGTTCCATCGTACTCGTTTCCGAAGTTGAACATCGAAAAGTGGTTACTGGTGAATCTGCACATCAACCGCATGCCAGCAGTCCACATCGTCGACAGGTATATGTCAACGCTCAAGCCCTTCGGTGTACACAACGATGGTCAGGGCCTCGATTTCTACACGCATCCGGAGTCGCGCAGCGTCCTGGAACGTCTACCTTCCAGTCACCGAAACGGCTTCATCGCGATTGCCATCGGAGCACAACATTCAACCAAGATCATGCCCAGTGAAAAAATCGCGCACATTGCCAAGTTGAGTGGATTGCCTGTTGTTCTGCTTGGTGGAAAGGAAGACCGCATCCGCGGTGCACAAATAGAGTTAATCCTGCAGCAACAGGCCTGGAATACATGTGGACATCTCACCTTGGGCGAATCGGCCGAGTTGATTCGTGCTTCCCGAGTTGTGTTAAGTCATGATACCGGCTTGATGCACATCGCAGCCGCATTTCGTAAGCCCATCGTTTCCGTGTGGGGGAACACCGTGCCATCGTTCGGCATGACACCCTATATGCCGGGTGAAGAACATAAGTCAACGCAGGTGGAAGTGGAGGGGCTGCGTTGCAGGCCCTGCACGAAGATTGGCTACGATCGTTGCCCGAAAGGACATTTTGATTGCATCCGCACCATCAATGATCAGCGCGTTGCAGCAGCCTTGACAGCGGCCTGGTCACTTTAAGATATCAGGGTTTTACAAAAAGCGCTTTGAGCTCTGTGGCATCATTGGCTGCCAGTTTTCCAGCCAAAATCAAGGCGAGTTGCTTGCGTCGCAATGCCCCTTCGAAACGTGTTTGTTCTTCTTCCGACTCCGGAATCAATCCCGGTACATGAATGGGGTTGCCCAATTGGTCTACCGCTACGAACGTATAAATCGCTTCGTTGCATTTTGATTTTTTATGACGCATGGCGTCTTCCACCCATACGTCGATAAACACTTCCATCGACGTGTTGAATGATCTTGAAACCTTGGCCTGAAGGGTAACGATATCGCCAAGTTTGATGGGTTGGTTGAAGGACACGTTGTTGACCGATGCAGTCACTACGATGCGTCCGCAGTGACGATGGGCTGAAATGGCAGCGGTAATGTCCATCCAGTGCAGCAGTCGACCCCCCATCAGGTTGCCGAGTACATTGGTGTCGTTGGGGAGGACGATTTCCGTAGAAACGGTCACCGATTCTTTTGCGGTTTTGGCTTGCATACAGCAAAGGTAGCCCGAACGCCCGGCCTTTGGACTTTCACCCGAATGGGTGATGCAGAAAAGCCTTGCAGGGTTCAAAAACTAGCCGTAATTTGCAAGGTGGGCATAGTGATGTGTATTGCGCCCTAAATATGTATAATTCATTGACCCTAAACCAAATAGAAATGAAATTGAAGGGAAGAAATTCATCGTTCCGCTCCATGTGCGCGGCGATGATGTTGGCAATTGCCACGGCGTTCGTACCGTTTAACATCAAGGCTCAATCCCTGGTGCTGGACTTCGAAAACCAGCCATACCTATCCACCAGTTGGAGTGAAAACGGGTATAATTGGTCAGCAGCCGCTTCCCCGGGTGGAATAACATTCGGTGACGCAGCCCTGGGTGGATTCAAGCTTGAAACCGGAGCAGGCACTTCTTCGCTTTCGGCATGTGAGGTGTTCAACGTGACTGGATTTCAGGCCAGGACAAGCAACACATTCAATGGAGTGCTGTTGTTGAAGTTCTCTGCCTTTGATAGCAGCAACCAGCTGATTGGAAATATCGAGTTGCAGCAAGCTGTAAATACTGCTCCAAACACCTACATCCCTGTTACAGTAAACTGGCCCGGAACTAAAAGTATCCAAATTCAGCTGATAGAAAACTCCGGCTCAAATGGGTTTGGCCGGGTATTCATTGATGCGGTTTCGTACAACCTCACTGGAATACCGTGCACTCCTCCGGCAGCTTCTATCGGGTTACCCGCTGTAATCGGATCCCTGTTCCAAACAACCTCGATTCCCCTCGCAAATTACAGCGGGACCTGTTTGAATTTACAATGGCAGGTGAATGAAGGAGATGGGCAGGGGTTTGTAGATATCAACCCGGGTGATAATGCGTATTTCGGTGCTCAGGGGTCTGAATTGGTGATTATACCTCAGGATGCATCTATTTCAGGTAACCAATATCGCTGTGTTTTAGTGGGTGCATGTGGTACTGTGATTACCGATACCACAACCTTCCTCTTTAACACCTGCAATTTCAATCCAACCATCACCAGCAACAAGCCCTCCAACTCCTGGTGTCAGGATGAGGTGATTACACTCACCGCTTCTGCGGGCGATGCGTATTCGTGGTTTAACGAAGCTACATCCCAGAGCGTAACTATGCTGGCAGGCGGTACTGGGCAAGCCACTTATTCCGTGGTGGTTGATAGTGCAGGTTGCCAGGGAGTAGCCAGTATAGTCGTAAATACCTATGCTCCACCCCAACCGATTATTTATGGTGATACGATTGTTTGCTTTGGATCGCCAGCCTCTTTGTACATCTATTCGAATGGACCCGAAAGTGAGTATGAAGGTGCGGGGTCGTTTACCATACCGATTACCCAGGATACGGTCTTTTCCTACACGGTTACCAGCCCAAGCGGTTGTTCTGCATCAGGTTCACAGAACCTCTATGTTAACCCGGAAATTACGGTTGGACAGGTTCAGGTGACTCCACCCAGCTGCCCGAGCATATATGATGGAGTTGTCATTGTCAACGGCATTGATGGCGGAATAGCCACCGGTCAATCGTATACTGTATTGTTATACAACAACTATAATTCTTTCAGCACCACCAACGACACGATTTGGGGAGTACAAGAAGGAGATTATACACTGGCAGTTTACGATGAAACGTACTGCTCACTGACCCAGCCGCTCAGCATTGAGTCGGTTAACAATCTGGAGGCAATACTTTCACCGGCCTCGCAAGTGACTTGCTCCAACTCGGCTGAACTCACCCTGCAGGCCAGCGGCGGATCAGGCCCATACACACTGACCATTACGGATCCAGGTCTTGATGGTTATTTATTCTCCGTTTTGTTGACTGGTACCGATACAACATTTACGGTTGGCCCCGGAACCTATTTCGCCACAGTGTCCGATACCACAGGATGTGATTTTTATACTGCTTACGTTTCGGTCCTTGCAGTGGATTTGCCACCTCCTGTCATTCAGGCCGAAGGCGGAAGCACTCTTTGTTCCGGCTCATCCAAGGTCTTGTCAGTTCTCGGCAATGGAGGGAGCGCCCTGCATTTCGATGGCGACGATGATGTTGTGTATGGAACGGTCGATGATTTGCCTACCGGATACTCCGAGCGTACGGTTGAGGCCTGGATTCGTCCTACAGATTCGCTGCAGACCAATAGTACCCTGGTGACGTATGGCGCAACTGTTGGTGATAACATTTCATATGTACGACTACTCTACCTGAACGGATATGTTGCAATGACAACCGGCTACGATACCCTGTTTAGTCAGCAAGCCATTCCGACAAACGCATGGTCACATGTAGCATTCACGCTCGAGGGAACCTCCAACGCTTACTTCCTTGTAAACGGAATCGTTCAGGATGGAATGGAACTGGGCTTTAACACACCATTTACGCAAGTACATATTGGTAACGATGAAGACGGCAATTCCGGATTTGAGGGAGATGTTGATGAGGTGCGTATGTGGGATATTTACCGCACGGCCGGCCAAGTTCAAATCGGCAGCCAGTACTCGGTCGATACGTCAATGACGGGTATCGTACTGAACTTGCGTATGGACGAGGCTTCCGGATCTACGACGGCCAATGCCCAAGCACCTTTTACCACCCCATTCTCAATCAATGGCGCCTTATGGATTCCATCAGGTGCACCACTCAACAGCGGCTACACAAACTACGCCTGGAGCAATGGTGCTAGTTCCTCGGCAATCACAGTAAACGCAGCCGGAACATACACGGTTTTGGCATCCAATACAGCGGGCTGTTCGGCGACTGCTACGGGCGTGTCACTCACTTCTATCGTTTGTATTCAGCCGTATTATCCGCCTCCAGGTGGTGGTAAAGTAATCAACCTGATCGGGCCTGAACTTACTTCTCTTTTCATCAATCAAGATTCGCTGAATGCGGACTCTGTGGAGTTTATCTATAATATTCAACAAGATTCTGTCTATATCGAAGTGATTGTAAATGCCGGACAATTCGACTCTACATTGACTTTGTTACAGACTTCAGCCTATGGGTTGACTGATACGATCAGTAACGGAGACAACGAGTTCATTATTACAGGAAAGTTCCCAATCGAGAACCTAACCAAACTCGACAGTTTGCCGTTGCTCATCAATTATGTGAGGCCTTATTATCCTCCTGTCTCTGCGGTTGGTGTCGCACTAACCGAAGGTGACAAGTCGATGATTGCCGATTCGGCGCGTTCAGCGTTCGGTCTTACCGGATCCGGTGTTAAAGTGGGTGTCATTAGTAATAGTTACAACACCATTCTTGGTAATCCTGCACAAATCGATGTGCTGAATGGTGATCTGCCTGGAGCAGGAAATCCCTTTGGTCGAACTACTCCGGTTCATGTCCTCAAGGATTTCCCCTACGGTTCCGCTTCCGATGAGGGACGCGCCATGCTTCAACTGATACATGATGTTGCACCCGATGCAGAACTTGCCTTCCGATCCGGGTTTATCAGTGCCGGCGATTTTGCGGAGGCAATCCGTGAACTGCGCGATGCTGACTGCGACATCATTGTGGACGACGTTACATACATCACCGAGCCTTTCTTCCAGGATGGACTTGTAGCTCGCGCTGTTGATGAAGTGAAAGCGGATAGTGTATCTTATTTCTCATCTGCCGGTAATTATGGTGCACGTTCCTACAGTGCTGTGTTTAATCCTGCGCCCGTACCTTCAGGCTTCACGGGAACTGCTCACAACTTCGGTGGAGGCGATATCTTCCAGTCGCTTACCCTGGCGCCCGGCAACTACACAATCGCACTGCAATGGAACGACTCCATTTATTCCCTGGGTCAGCTTCCCGGCGCCACCCATGACCTTGATATTTATCTCGTGGACGATGCCGGAGCACCTTTATTCGGATTCAACAGGAAAAACAATTGGGGTGACCCGATAGAGGTTCTTCCTTTTACGGTGTACGGAACTTCGGCAATCAACCTGATGGTTACAAAGACATGGGGTGCAACCAACGTTGAGTTCAAGTATATCATCTTCAGAGGCGAGGCTGTTATCAATGAGTACAACAGCGGTACAGCCACTTGTGTTGGACAGGCCAATGCGACGGGCGCAATGGCAGTAGGGGCGGTACTCTACTCCAATACCCCGGCCTTTGGTGTATCTCCACCGACACCTGCAGGGTTCTCATCTACTGGAGGTGCGGCGGTTCGCGGCGTGGTAAGGAGTAAACCTGATTTCATGGCTCCGAATGGCGGAAATACTACCGTTCAGCTCGGTGCGCCCAACATTGATGGTGATGCATTCCCGAACTTTTTCGGTACGTCTGCTGCCGCTCCCCACGCAGCCGGTGTGGCTGCACTTCTCATGGAAGGTCGACAGAAGTTCTTCAGCCAGTACCTACGGCCCGACAGTGTTCGCGCTTTGCTCAAATCCACTGCCATTGATATGGGTGATCCTGGTTTTGACTTCAAAAACGGATCTGGTCTGATCCAGACCGATGCTGCGCTTGAAACCTTTGCTCAGCCGCGTCCGGTCATTACACATCTGGTTCCCCCGAGTCCAATGGATACGCCGGGAACAGCTGCGATGACCATCGAAATTCTGGGGAATTATCTGCGTCCTACATCATATATCAAACTTCGCGAGGATACCATTTATCCTGTGTATGTAAGCGATTCGAAGCTTACGGCTACAATCCCGGCTTTCTCCGGTAATCCACCGCTTACAGTTTATACGCCGCCCATCACGCCGAGTGTACTTGATGGTGGAACCTCTGACACGCTGTATTTCTTCCCGGAAGTCAGGAAAAAAGTACTTGTCATTGCTGACAATAAAACCAAGCGATATGGTGAGCAGCTTCCTGCATTCACGGCTACTGTGTTGGTCGATAGTGTGCCGTATCAGAATCTCGGGCTCACGCTCGCCGATTTGGGTCTCGAATCCCTCAGCTTTAATACACCCTGCACGCCATTTAGCAATGTCGGTATCTACTTCATTCAGCCTGTAATCCCAACACCGGTTGCCGATGATTCCGGCAGTATTGTTCGTGCTGAACTATACACCTTTCAGACAGTGAATGGCCTGCTCTTCAACAATAAGATGCCATTGACTATCCGTGCAAACGATACAACGCTCGTCTATGGCGACTTGATTGATGACCTGACCTTTACCTATACAATCGACACCACAGGGGTTGCAACACCGGACCGAAATTTGATACAGGCCGGCGCAATGACGGAGCACATGAGTGGAATTGCTGAGAATACACTTGTACTCGTAGATGGACGGGCGCTTGTCAATGGCCGCGCTTTGGTCAATGGTGATCTTGATTCACTTGCTGTTATGACAAGTGGTCGTGCGCTGGTGAACGGAAGAGCTTTGGTAAACGGAAGAGCCTTGGTAAACGGTACAATGGTATATGATACAACGAATATCATTGATGTTTCTCCCGGTTCAATTTTCAACTACCAGGATAATGATTCAGTAGCCCCGCTGGTGAGTGGTCGCGCCTTAGTGAATGGCCGCGCCTTGGTCAATGGAAGAGCGTTGGTAAACGGGCGAGCCTTGGTGAATGGTCGCGCACTTGTAAATGGCTCACCACTTGTAAACGCTGGAACACTTCCCGAGCCGGAGGAGCCTGCTGAAGTAGTCTTCATTATTGACGAAGCAGATGTCGATGCCCCTTTGAATGATACCTTGATCCAGTATTTTTCTGTCAATTTGGTAACGGGTATCAATGCCGGACAGCATTACATCGTTCCCGGCGCATTTATCACCCCGAACTACGATGTTCGTTACGAAGTCGGTAATCTTACAATCCTGCCCGACACATTGCTGGTAAGTGCACGCGATACGCAGGCTACCTGTGATTCACTCCCTGAATTCGAAGCCGACATTACCGGGTATCACTACAGCGATGCCGACAGCAACTTGGTTGATCAGCCCCTGTCCTTCAGTTTGCTCACATCCTCCGGAAACGCTGTGCCGGCCGGATATCCTTCCGATGGCACCTATCGTATTGTACCGGGTGGAATGACGCTGAACGCACCAGCCGATTACCTGTTGGTGTTTGAAGAAGGGCAGCTTGTTATCCCTGATCACTTCACGTACTATGCCGATGCAGATGGTGATGGGTTCGGTTTATCGTCCGATACGGTTGTGACCTGCGATTCACTTGCACCTTCCGGATATACAGCCGTTGCGGGTGATTGCAACGATTCAAACGCTTCTATAAATCCTTCGGCCAGCGAAATCTGTAACAATGGAGTTGATGATGATTGCGATGGGCAAACCGATGAGAACTGTCTTCCTACCTGCACATTGGCTGCAATAAGTGGTCCTGCCGCATTATGTAATCCGAATGCCCAGGTCATTGTTTACTCCGTGCCCCCTGCGGTTGGCGCGAGTAGTTATACATGGTCGGTGCCTGCGGGTACAACAATACTTTCCGGCCAAGGTACTTCTTCCATTTCGGTGTCCTGGCCATATTCGGTGATTCATTCAGGATTAACAGGAAGCGTTTGTGTGGTGGCCAACTTCGGCGATACCTGCGTCTCAGCTCCTAGTTGCATGTCAATCAGTGTTCAGGCTTCAACACCGGTCACTCCGCCTTATATATCTGGTCCGCCCCGTGCGTGTCCCGGTGAGGAAGCTACGTACTCCATTGCCAATGTTTCCCGTGCTACTTCCTACGTGTGGACCCCGCCTTCCGGAGTCACACTCTTGAGTGGTCAAGGCAGCAATGTGATTACAGTCCGTTTTGAAAGCGGATTCACAGGCGGATCCATGGCTGTTTCAGGTGTTAACCAGTGCGGAGTGAGTCCACAACGAACAAAGACACTTAGTTTGAACATTCTTTCGGCTCCATCATCCATTGCCGGATTCCGAAATGGCGTATGCGGCATGAGTGGTGTGGTCTATAGCATACCCGCTGTAAATGGTGCAACCTCTTACTTGTGGACTGTTCCCGCTGGTGCAAGCCTAATTGGTGCTGCAAATGGAACTTCCGTCGTAGTCGACTTCAGTGGCAACTTTAGCAGTGGCAGTATTTCCGTGAAGGCCTTGAATTTGTGCGGAAGCGGGGCCACCCGAACCGTAACTGTGGTGGGCCGACCCGTTGTTGCCGGACCAATCAGCGGACCTGTCAGTGTTTGCACAGGAAGCTCGATTCAGTACAGCATTCCCACGGTAAATGGTGCCAGCAGTTATACTTGGACGGCACCTATAGGGGCTGTTGTGTCATCGGGCCAGGGGACGAAATCAATAACCGTCACCTATGGCGCAACGCCATTCACCGGCTTGCGGGTCAATGTTTCCGCAGCCAATGCATGTGGAAGCAGTAACCTGAACCTGTTTAATGTGGTTGCAACTAACTGTCCTCGTTTTGGAAATTCGAATTCGAACAGCTTACATGCGTATCCAAACCCCTTCACCGATCGCGTGCAGGTGCAGTTCGATGCCGATGTTGAATCCGAATCGAACCTACGTCTCATCAACATGATTGGCGAAATTGTGATTAGCCGAACATTACAACTTCAATCCGGGACTCAACTCATCGAACTTGACGCCGGAACGATTCCTTCGGGAACCTATCTCCTGGAGTTGGAGTCGAATCAGCAGGTGTATCGTACTACACTTGTCAAATTCTGACAGGTAAACTCGTAAAAAAACTACGGCTCCGAATATTTATTTGGGGCCGTAGTTATTGAATATTTAAATTATCACTGTCTACGAGTCAATTTTTTATAATTACCTTTTGTTGATTTAAATGTAAACTATCTGGACTGTTTACTAAAATATATGTTTAGATTTACTTCAGTGTTTTTGTTATTTTCGAGTTCAATGTGCGGAAAACCATGGTAAAGTATTTTGCATTCCTTCTATTATTTCCAGCTCAATTAGTTTTTTGTCAAGTCCATAATTGTATTGTCCCAATAGACTCATTGACGGGCTTGCCA
>Ga0315900_10012159_pt1 | contig 10602 bp, 9 predicted proteins | sample LakEriMetagenome_FD_203521 | JGI IMG/M metagenome (GOLD analysis project Ga0315900, IMG submission 203521) | Freshwater fungal communities from buoy surface, Lake Erie, Ohio, United States - Buoy 12 MA114 | ecosystem: Environmental > Aquatic > Freshwater > Lake > Lake biofilm | place: USA: Lake...
TCTATCCTTCCGTGCGCAGCCTTGGGCTCGATTACTCCAAGCTACCTTTCATCACGGTCATCGCCCAGGAATCCGGGGCAGGGGGCGGGGTGCCGTGATAAGGTTCTCCTTGCTGAGCTCAAAAGTCGTCTAAAAATGCGCGCAGAGACAGATCTGCTGCCCAAAGATATTCTCTGATATCGTCCGCGAGAACACTAGCAAACGAAGCGTTTGCTCGAGCACATTGTCCGAAGCGTTCACTTCCGATTGGCCGATCTGAAAGATTCTTCCGGCGCTGAAGACGCACAATCAAGCCGGCAAGGAGATGCGTTATGTCCTCAAGTGCAAAGGATAGAGCATCTGAGTACGTTAGGATTGCTTCCAGATATTGCTGACTTCCAGTCTCGCATTCCAGATGAGATCCCATCAACAACTGCTCGAAGTGCACTAACTGCAGCAAACGCCGATCGAGGAAAACAACGAAGTCTTTCGGAATTGAGAGTCATGCGTCCCGCTGCCAAAACTTCGAACTAGATCTCTTCTTTCGAGCAGTTCGCCAGTCCGACAATCACGAGTTCGGTGCGAGTGCATACCTTTGCCTTGCGCATGAGCGATTTAATGTAGACCTTCACGGTCGCTGGCGAAATTCCCAATGCGTAGGCGATTTCCTTGTTCGTTTTGCCCTCCATGACTAAAGCGAGGGTCTGGGTTTCGCGATTGGTTAGTTCCAGGCTGGCCTCACCGCCTTCAAAGCTGATTGCGACATTTTCATTGGTTGGAGCGGCTGGCTCGACCCCTGAGCGGCTGCTGTCGGCTGAGACGCAGGCTTTCTGTTCTGCGACGCATGTTGCGCCAATTATTTGGAAGCCGCCCAAGATCAGAACTAATTTTGCGTCGGCTGAAGCTTCTACAAGCTTCACAAGGTCGACCGCATCAATGGTCCGCCGATCGCTGATACTGGCGATAACGACGTCATTGCAAGAGCCTGCCTTGAGATGCTCGAGTAGATTTCCATTATTCGGTGTGTGCTGGACTACGGCATCTGGCCAATTCTGCTCGAAGAGATCGGCTAACCCACTTAAGCCTGCATCGCCATCGTCGGCTAGAAGCACTGTTTGTATTGCGCCGCCTTTCATAAGCTTTCTTTCCAAAAGTCTGCTGCCATCGATACAAATGGTACAGCCCAAGGTCGCAAGCTGGTCCGAATCCATTAATCCGTTCAAATACTATACTCTGCCATTCTGAAAGTGGGTTTCATCTAAAAGAGGGGGCGAATGAACTGCGCCCGCAACGGTCGAATAGCGAGATCGCGGGGGTCGGACCTATGGTTGGTCAAGCCCGCGAAAGTCTTCGCCGTGTCAAACTAGGACCTTGTCATTCGCGCCTGAACCGATCTTGATCGCTTCGAAGGGCGCGAGTTGGAGGCCTCTTCGTCAGATGGATTGGCCGGCCTTTCCCTGTGTCGCAAGCACCTTGAGAACGCGTTGCATGGAGCGAAGGGTTTGCTCGGACTCGGTTCTTCGAAGCCATGTCTGACATTCACGGCGCAAAGTACCGACTTTGTCTTTACATTCAGGTGCGAGCGTTTTGGTATCCTCGTAGAAGTCCATCAGCTCTACGTCCAGCGCGTCGGCTATGAGTGGAAGCAAACCAGCACTGATGCGGTTCTTGCCTGTTTCGTACTTCTGCAATTGCTGATGGCTCATGCCGATAAGTCCAGCCAGATCTTCGAGCTTCATGCCAGCGAGGACTCGAAATCTACGGAGCTTTGCGCCGACAGCTTTGTCGATTTCGTTTGGGAGCCTTGATCCTGGCGTGCGCGTTGAGGATACTCTCAAGATGACCTCCTTGTAGAGATTGAATCTAATTCTTGAGTTGGATTTTTGCCTGCTGCCTCAGCGCGTGTCGACCTATCCATTTGAGGGAGAATGTATCTCGTGTTTTACAGAGGTCGCTCTTGCTGAGCGCTATTTATCGGTCTCCCTAAAGAGGGAAGCTGCAACAATCCAAAACTGAAGCCATTGCCAAATGCAGACATGGTTCAACTGCCGCCAGACCCCGGCTGAATCATTTAGTGTGCAGATAGGAAATCTGCTTTTCGCAAACAGCGTAGAAGCCGGCTCTGCTCAGAATGCTAGCTACACTGAAAGCGCATAGGCGCATGCGCCGACGGCGTGGCGAGCGCGTTAGCCTTCGTCCGTTATTCCTGCCGAGTTGTTGAGACTTCTGCACCGGGTCCTTTCCGGATCAGGCGCAAAAAAAGCCAGCCCAGCATTGCTGGGCCGGCTTTGAGTTGGTTGGTGATTGTCAACTGAAGTGGCTCTGCATCCCTCCCGGGCGCGGTCCCACGCCTATCCCTGCTCATACGGAGCGTCGATCGGCAACCTATCCGCTTGGATCGCTATACTTTCGTGTTGCAGCAGAGCTTCGATTTGTGGCGGGCTTCACTTGAGAGCGACAGATAAAATCCGCAACGAGAAGCGGACGCGGCGCTCATCTTATGCCCAGACTGTCGGATTTGCAGAGGCCTATGGAGAACTAAGCATGAGGTCAGGCGCTCAATACCGCAATCAATTGCACTTAAGACGTCCGGTGAAGGCACGAGAACTTGACCGGGCTCGCTTAGCGGGGGTCGCCTTGATGGCCGCCAGTGGACTGGTCTCTGTATACCTTGTGGCTGTTGTCGCCGATCTATCACAATCGATCTTCAGGTTGGCTTGCCTGCTATTAGGTTGCTTTGAGGGGTAGAGGTGATTGCGCGGCTCATACAGGGAGTTGCGGCCTTGATGCGGCCTCAGGCCACTGCTGCTGTTCCGCCCTTTAAGGATGCTGAAGAGCGAAAATATTGAACATGGCAAGTCTCCAGTTCTCACTCAGAAGGAGGGCTGGTGCACCGCGGGCTGACCTGCTGATTTGAGTTCTGCGCGTCGGAATCGTTCGTTTGCCTGCAACGCAGTTGAGGACGAGCAACCGCGATAAATCTTGAGCCTTGAGCTCATCCGTAAGGGTAGGTGGAAATACCCGCTGGTCTATAGGACATTAACTAAGGAAGTCATGCGTTACCCACCCAGGTGGCTTCCGCAGCGCAAGAGCGTACTCGAGGCTTATCCCCTTTTGTCTCGAGGGCGCTCTTGTCTGCACATTGAAATCTCGGGTTCCTGTAGTCGGGATCGAGGTGCTGGCGAGCGAAAGCGCAATTCACAAACTTCAAGAATTTCGCACATCGCGGAAGAGGGGGCTGATGACGTTTGGTTTAAACAAACTCAACGCCGCATAATTCCCCGCGCTGCCATTGCAAAATGCAACGCTTCAGAACCGGCTTCGATGTATTGCCGTTGATGATCTCAAGATCAAATTTCTGTGGGCATGGCCAAGGAATAAAGAGCCGAACCTTGGCGCCGGAATCTGACATGTTTAAAATCTGTACGCTGAGGCTGGAGCGACCAAGATTGAATATGATCCTCGCCGACTTTAAAGTGCGTCGACGGAATGCTTTCCGAAGATAGGGCAGCGCTGAAACGTCTTGGGTGGAACCCTCTGCCATATCGTCCTGCCTTGGTTCAACAGTGCCGTTAGCTGCCAACGATTAGCAACGTACACGGAGCAGTCAATTTATCCAGATGGGTAGAGGTTGCCTTCGGCCAATCAACCAGCTTGAAATCCGGTTTAGCTTGGTTCCAGTGCCGGTTTGCCCTTCGTGCCGACCGGTCGATGTGCATTCCTCCAAAATTTGCACTCCGGGGAACCGAAGGCGCTCATGCAATCCTTTTGGACAGGTCCACCGGACCCATCGCTTCTTGTAGGCAAGACGACAGATGATTCGCTCAAGAAGCGACAATGCGATGGCTTTCTTGGCGGGCGAGGGCGAGATGATGATGCTGGGCCGGCAGACTATAAAGTGGCGAAACCTTAGCCTGGTCGCTTTCGGTTCTGCCATGTTCGGCTTGGCAACCGCCTTGGCTTTTGACGTTTTCTTTGCTGCAGTCGCGCTGATTGGAATGCAGGCGACAGGGTTTCCCATAACGGCTCTGGTCAGTCTGATCCTATCTGGTCAGGCCACCAGCCTGGGCTAGTGCTATCGGTTCTTGAAAGACAATCGTGCTGGCAGGAGGAGCTTTCTGACATCGGCGGGCAAAACACCGGCGAAAGCTGCCGCTGCATCTATGGTTTGGTCGAGCTGATCGTCTGGTATTCTTATGCCGACTTCGTGGGACTGAGCCGCGAGAAAGATTATCAGACTTGAAAACAGCTGCGCGCTGCCGTGTGCTATGAATGCTGAGGCATCATGGTCGTCCAGAACGGTTTTCAGCCATAACTCGGTATGCGTCTCGCTAGCGGGTTTGGCCCCCAGCATTACCGACTCGACCCGGGCCAGCTGCGGTAAGTGACGTTCAAGAAGTTCGTACACTGCGGCAGAAGCACGGTCCTGATCTTTTGAATCATCGTTCATTCTTTTGGTTCCTGCCGAGCCCGTGATTAAGTCCGAAAACAGCGAGCTCGGTGCGTGTACTGACGGCCGCCTTTCGCATGAGAGATTTAATGTAGACTTTGACGGTGGCAGGAGAGATCTCCAGTTCGCTCGCAATCTGCTTGTTGGAGCGGCCGTCGATAAGAAGCGTCAGAGTTTGGGACTCTCTGCGGCTGAAACGCGGAGCCCGCTCTTTGCCTTCGGATTGGGTTGAGAGCCTGAGCGTATCGGAAGATATTGGCTGTATGACCGCATCTATGGCTGAGAGTAGCGCCGCGCCTGACTGTCCCTTTTCCACAAAACGCGAGGCACCGTCAGCAATAGCCTGCTCTATGTCGACCTGATGCGCATCGCCCGAAAGAAGAATAAGCTTTGCCCGCCCTGATGCCTCGACAATGTGAGCAATTTCGTTTGCGGTAATTGGTTCCGGCATTCGAACGTCGGTTATGACGAGATCGAACGCGCGCTCGGTTTCCAACAGATTGATGAGGTCGAGATAACTCGCCGCGCGCCGGACGACGGCGCCTTTCCAGCGATCACGCAGCAATGCGCACAGTGCCTGCGAAAACAAGTCATGATCGTCAGCAATCACGATCCGAATGGGTGATCCTGCCTCCATGTCTCGCCAGTCTTCCCCTGCCTTGCTCCTGCCTAGGCGAAAAGCTCAGTGAGGCGTAACCCTCGCCAATTGGGTTAACCCAATTGGGTGAGTGCGGCTCTTGATTGAAGGTTAAATGGGCTGGCCGAACGAACCCGTCGGTCCACGCTTGAGGTTCAGGGCCGATTTCGAGGCAATTTATCCTTTCGGATAGGTCTTCTATTCGGAAGTATATGTTAGTTCGGCTGCGGTTGGACGGACAGAGCTAAGCAAGGAATGGCATAACGTGCAGATTTTTGCAGCAGCCTCAGAAAACAAGGATCCGGTTCTCGCGTTTGACGAACTTGAGGTCTCATTGTGCTTATCTGATCGCGGGCAGCCTCAACTCCTCTTCTTGGTTGTTGCGACGGGCGCCGACATTCCTGGCGTCTATGCAGAAGCCAAGCGGCGATATCAGGCCACGTCTGTTCATGGCTCGACAAGTTGCATGGGTCTGATGACAGAGAGCGCGTTGTTTTTGGAATCCGGCCAGGCTCTGGGTGCTCTCGCAATCTGGGACCTTGAGGGGGCTTACGGATCTGCTTCAAAGAACATTGGTGCAGATGCATCTTTGTCAGCGGCCGAGGCAACACGTGCGGCTTTGAAAAGAGCCAACAGATCCGGACAAGTTCCAGACTTGGTTTGGATGTCCGCTGCACCTGGACACGAAGAGGCGTCGCTCGTCGGAGTTAAGGAAGTGCTCGGAGATAGTGTTCTCATCGTAGGTGGGTCGAGCGCAGACAATGACTTGCGTGGAGACTGGGCCCAGTTCAGCCAAGAAGAACTCTGCGCCGAGGGTATCGTGGTTTCAGTGTTGTTCTCAGGCAGCAAGGTCTCGAGCGTTTTTCAGAGTGGTTATGCGCCTCGCGGGCCCTCGGGGCGTGCCACCAAATCTGTGGGAAGGCGACTTTTCGAGATCGATGGCCGGCCAGCCGCAGAGGTCTACTACGGTTGGCTGGGCCAGGAGTTGCCCGAAATTCCAGCTCACGAAACCGGCAGGTCGATTTTGTCTGAATCGACGCTCGTCCCGCTTGGTGTCATTCAGCATGAACTCGTAGACGTCCCGCTGCACTTACTTCTGCATCCTGCGGTCGTTCATCACGACGGATCGATCAGCTTGTTTTGCGACGTGAAGCAGGGCGACCAGCTTTATCTGATGGAAGGCACATCTCGACGACTGCTCGAGAGGGCTGGGAAGATTGCAAGTCAAGCGAAGGCGGATGCTGAAGCGCGCAGGCTTGAAGCGTGCGGAGCCCTTGTCGTTTACTGCGGCGGTTGCATGCTTTCAGTCAGGTCCGAGATGGAGCAGGTCCGAGAAGGGATCGCGGCGGCGTTGCCCGGCATTCCGTTCCTTGGATTGTTCTCTTACGGCGAGCAGGGTGCAACCATTTCCGGAAGCACTCAGCATGCAAACCTGATGATCTCCTGTACCATTCTTACGAATAGCATGCCGTTCGTGCCATGAGTCCAGATAATGAAGCACTTCGCGAGGCGTTGATTGAAATAGAGATGTTGCGTTCGCGTGAGGAGCGCGTGCGCGGCGAAAACGCTCTGCTTCTTTCCGTTCTCGCAGCGATCCAGGGTTCGACGAAGCTGGAGCGCGTCATACCGTCAGCGCTCAGCGCCTTGGTAACGTCCTTGGGCGGTGATGCCGCCCTTCTCGTGTCTGTCGATACAAGGTCTGGAAAAGTCCAAACGGTGTTCTCGACGGATGACGAGCTTGCGCAAGACGCCTGGAACGCGTTGACGCCGGTTCTCTCAAAATCAAACTTTTTTATCTCGCTTGAAGCCGAGGAGTGCGGGTTTGAGTGGCCGGCATCCATTAGACATTACCGAACAGCGCTCACTTCGCCTGCAAGCCCGGTAGGTGAAAACTTCGAGGCAATCATCTTTCTTGGGCGCACAAGAGCGTGTGCGACCGCCGAGCATATGCACCTTTTACGCCGTGCTGCCGCGTTGATTGGGCAAGCTCTCATTGCATTACGCCTGGAACGCAGAAACGCGACGCTCGCTGGCGCCTTGATGGGAGACCGCATCGCGGCTGTCGGTCACGAGCCGGATGGTCTGGATACGGACTTTCAGGCAATCAGTATCGCTTATGACAGGATGGCCAATGCGCAGACGCTGATCGTAGAGCTACTCGGCGATCTTCTGAATGTGCCGCTGGAGCAGATTGACGTTGCTCTTCAGCAGGCGCTTGAACGGATGGGGCGGGCGCTGGAGCTAGACAAGGTCTGCTTTTTTTTGAAGCATGAGCCTGAAACTTTTAAATGCCGCTATCACTGGGCTCCATCCAGACTGTCTGCGTCCGCTCGACCACCCTCGGACATCTCGGCCCTGGATCTCGATCGATATCGTATGGCCCTCGACGCAGGCAATTTTGTCGCCCTTGAGCGTGTTGCCGACTTGCGCTCGGATGACCCCCTAAAGGCTATCCTTGATTCAGATCTGGCTCAATCGGCTTTGATCATTCCGATGAAGACGGATCTCGGCTTGTTGGGCTTTGTGATTTTCAAGGCTATCGTCAAGCAGCGGCGCTTTCTCCCGGGAGAAGTCGCGCTGTTCCAGTCTGTAGCGAGTGTTGTTGGAAGCTTGATACAACGCCAAGCCGCTGCGGCAGTCATTGAGAGCAGTCAAGCTGAACTGCGTTTGCAGACGCGTCGCTTGAAAGCGACGCTCGACGCAATGCCGGACCTTGTTATAGAGCTGGATGACAGCGGGCGCATGACTGGGTTCTATTCCGATAGCATGTCTGGTTTGATAGACGCCCCAGATAGTTACATTGGCTGTGCGCCTGAAGATGTATTGCCCAGCGAAATCGCCTCGTCTGTCCGTGAGCTGTTGAAACGTGTCGAACTAGAAGAAGTGTCGTCGAGCGTCGTCTTTCCGTTGCGAATTAAAAGGCGAGAACACTGGTTCGAGTTTACAGTAGCAAAGCACCTTCCTGAAGAGGGGCGAGAGCAGCCAGGTTACATCGCAATCATACGGGATGTCTCGAAAGATCGTAGTCAGAATGAGGAGATCGTGCGCCTCAGCAGTATTGCGCGCCGGACGTCCAACTTGGTGATCATGACGAACGTTCGTCGCGAGATCGTCTGGGTGAATGAAGCGTTCGAAAAGCGAACTGGCTATGTGTTGACTGAGGTACTGGGAAAGCGGCCAGGCAGTTTTCTCCAGGGCGAGCACACAGATCCGGATACCATACTTCGCATAAACGAGGCGCTTGATCAGGGCCGCGGCATAATGTGTGAAGTTCTGAACTATGATAGGAACGGCGAGCCTTATTGGGTCGAAATAGATATTCAGCCCTCCCATGATGCTTCGGGAAACATCGTTGGGTTCATGGCTGTGAAGACCGATATCACAGAACGCAAGCGCCGCGTTGCCGATCTTGAGCGCGCGGAGCAACAGGCCCGCGCCGACCTCAGTGCGGCCGCTGATGCTTCGCGAGATGGGATTGCTGTGACCGACCGGAACGGCAATTACCTCTACATGAACAAGGCGCATCAAGAGCTGTTTGCTGTTCCGTCCGAAGATTTTATTCTCGGTCGGCATTGGAGCGAGCTTTATTCTCCGGAGAATCTCCAGTTGATTCAGGCGGCCGTTTTCCCCGTTTTGACGGAGCGGGGAAGTTGGAAGGGCGAAGTGGCAGGCCGCCGGTTCGATGGACAAACGATTGAGCAGGAAGTGTCACTCACACTGAAGCAAGATGGCGGGATAGTTTGTATAACGCGCGACATCGGGGAACGGCTGCGCGCGGAAGGAGAGCGAACGAGACTGCGCGAGGCGCTTCAACTGGCGCAGCGAAGGCAGGCTCTGGTACAGATGGCGGCAGGTCTGGCGCATGACTTCAACAATCTGATAGCGTCAATCGCTGGTTCTGCGACGCTCATACAGCGCACACCCGGGGTGGCTGCAAATGAACACGCAGAGCGGATACTGCTCGCCACCAACCGGGCATCTGAATTGGTCAAGAGGATGCTCGCCCGAGGAGAGCGAAGACTGGAGCGTCGACGAATTCTTGTGGCTTCGGCATTGAACGAAGCTGTGAATCTTTTGCGTAGTGGTCTCGATTCCAGAATTCAGGTGACAGTGCGCAATCCGAACCCTGCGCTCGAGCTTTACGCTGACCCCACAGATGTTCTCCAGGTGATCCTGAATCTTGCCGTGAACGCGCGCGATGCGTTGGAGTTTGGCAACGAGCGTGCCGAGATCAAGATTTCTGCGCGCCTCGCGGAACCGGCTGATCTGGATACTCGTTCGGTGGTCGGACGAACTATAGCCGATAGAGCTTATGTATTGATCGAAGTGGCCGACAATGGTGTGGGTATGGACGAGGAAACCTGTCGTCAGGTGTTCCAGCCTTATTTCACGACCAAGGGGGATCAGGGAAGTGGACTGGGCCTGGCTATCGTTTCCGGTATCGTAGATGCCAACTCAGGCGCCGTGTTGGTGAAGACCAGTCCGCGCAATGGCACCCGAGTTCAGATCCTCTGGCCTCAAGATCCGGTCCTTTCAAGTGCGGCGCAGGCCACGCGGCCCATGACAGCGGAGACCGTCAGGCTGGACGACAAGGCTATACTTATCGTCGACGATAACGAGGATCTATTGCGTGTGCTGAGCATGTTCTTGGAGGAAGTCGGTGCAGAAGTGGCCGCGATCTCTGAGCCGAAGGTCGCGCTCGAGTCGATTAAAGAAGACCCGGGAGCCTGGGATCTTCTGATTACGGATTTTGATATGAGTGATCTCAACGGTGAGGAGCTCGCGCAAGCGGCAAAGCTGGCCGACCCTGATCTGCCAGTGGTGCTTTTGACGGGTTTTGCAGATTGGCGCAGTCGAACTGCGATGGGGTCTCAATCGGTCTTTGATCGGATTATATCAAAGCCAATCGAACAGGACGAATTGATTTCTGTGGTCGGCGCTTCACTGAGAAAAGAATCAAAATGACATCTACAAACCGGTTGCGGGTTCTTTTCGCCGACGATCACGAGTTGCTGCGCGATACGCTCGTGCTCTACCTTCGGCAGGAGGAAGGGATGGATGTGACATCCGTTTCCAATCTGGATGAGGCGGCGAATTGTTGGCGGCACAATGGTCCTTATGATCTCACCTTGCTGGACCTTCGCATGCCGGGAATGGACGGATTGAACGGCTTGAAGCTTGCAGTCTCAGAAGGCGTCAGAGTGGCACTGATCTCAGGGCTTAGTGTTCGTCAGAAGGCTGAGGAAGTTTCGGAACTTGGCGCTGTGGGTTTCTTGTCAAAATCGATGCCTGCTCATTCGCTGGCGAACGCGATTCGCTTTATGGCAGTGGGTGGGAAGTTTTCGGCCTTCGATGTTCTGGGAGAACCCAGCACAACTGAAGCACACCCTCTGGCCCGTCTGCTCTCAAAGCGCGAGTTCCAGGTCCTGGAGCAGGTTTGCATAGGGCGCTCGGATAAGGAGATTGCCCGTGAACTGGGGATTCGCACGCCAACGGTGAAGCTGCACATGAAGATGATGTTTAGGAAACTTGGTGT
>Ga0315900_10012164_pt1 | contig 10600 bp, 7 predicted proteins | sample LakEriMetagenome_FD_203521 | JGI IMG/M metagenome (GOLD analysis project Ga0315900, IMG submission 203521) | Freshwater fungal communities from buoy surface, Lake Erie, Ohio, United States - Buoy 12 MA114 | ecosystem: Environmental > Aquatic > Freshwater > Lake > Lake biofilm | place: USA: Lake...
TCAACCACGACCCCGCGATGACGCTTTTGCAGACGGGCCACCAGATCGGCGGCCGCCCGTCGTTCGGCGCCTGGGCCGCCTACGGCCTGGGGACCGAAAACCAAGACCTGCCGGCGTTCGTGGCGCTCGTGTCGAAGCCCTCGGGCGACACCAACTCCCAGCCGCTGCACGAGCGGATGTGGGGCGCGGGCTTCCTCCCGGCCAAGTATCAGGGGGTGCGTTTCACGCCCACGAAGGATCCCGTGCTCTACCTCACCGACCCGGCCGGCATCAGCCGCCCGCTGCGGCGGGGGATGCTCGACGACCTCGGCGACTTGAACCGCCTCACGCTCGCCGACTCCCACGACCCCGAGACGCAGAACCGCATCGACCAGTTCGAGATGGCGTTCCGGATGCAGGCGGCCGTGCCGGAGCTGGCCGACCTGTCGCGGGAGCCGGAGCACGTGTTTGAACTCTACGGCCCCGAGTCGCGAAAGCCCGGCACCTACGCCGCCAACTGCCTCATGGCTCGCCGGCTCGCGGAGCGGGGCGTACGGTTCATCCAGCTCTACCACCGCGGCTGGGACCAGCACGGCAACCTGCCGCGCGACATCCGCAGCCAGTGCTATGACACCGACCAGCCGACGGCGGCGCTGCTCATCGAGCTGCGGCGGCTCGGGCTGCTCGACGACACGCTCGTGATCTGGGGGGGCGAGTTCGGCCGCACCACCTACTCGCAGGGCATGCTCACTCACGACAACTACGGCCGCGACCACCACCCGCGCTGCTTCACCGTGTGGCTGGCCGGCGGCGGCGTGAGGCGCGGGCACGTGCACGGGGAGACCGACGACTTCAGCTACAACATCGTCCGCGACCCGGTGCACATCCACGACCTCAACGCCACGGCGCTGCACCTGCTCGGCATCGACCACACGCGGCTCACCTACCGCTACCAGGGCCGCGACTACCGCCTCACCGACGTCCACGGCCATCTGGTGAAGGAGGTGCTGGCATGAGGCCGTTCGTCGCGATCCTGCTCCCGTTTCTGCGCCCGTTCCTGCTTGTGGCCTCGGCGGCCGGCGCCGCGGAGGTGACCTACAACCGCGACATCCGTCCGATCCTTTCCGACAACTGCTTCTCGTGCCACGGCTTCGACGAGAAGGGCCGCAAGGCCGACCTGCGGCTCGACACCTTCGAAGGGGCCACGGAGAGCGGCGCGATCGTGCCCGGCGACGTGGCCGCCTCGCTGCTCTGGGAACGGATCACGTCCGACGACGCCGACGAGGTGATGCCGCCGCCGGAGACACACAAGACCCTCACTGCGGCGCAGAAGGATGTGCTGCGACGCTGGATCGAGGCCGGCGCGGAATACGAGCCGCACTGGGCGTTCGTGCCGCCCGGCGCGGTCGAGCCGCCGGCGGTCGCGGCCGCGGCGTGGCCCCGATCCGACCTCGACCGCTTCATCCTCGCGCGGCTCGAGCAGGAGGGGCTCGCGCCGGCGCCGGAGGCCGACAGGGCCACGCTCATCCGCCGCGTGACGCTCGACCTGACCGGCCTGCCGCCGACGCCCGCGGAGGTGGAGGCGTTTCTCGCCGACGAATCGCCACAGGCCTACGAGAAGGTGGTCGACCGGCTGCTCGCTTCGCCGCACTACGGCGAGCGGATGGCGGTCGACTGGCTCGATGCCGCCCGCTACGCCGACACCAACGGCTACCAGGTGGACCGCGACCGCGAGATGTGGCCGTGGCGCGACTGGGTGGTGGCCGCCTTCAATCGCAATCAGCCGTTCGACCAGTTCACGGTCGAGCAGCTCGCCGGCGACCTGCTCCCCGAGGCCACGCTCGAGCAGCGACTGGCCACGGGGTTCAACCGCAACCACATGATCAACGAAGAGGGGGGCATCATCCCCGAGGAGTTCCTCGCGGAATACACAGCCGACCGCGTGGAGACGACCGCGGCGGTGTGGCTCGGGCAGACCTTCGCCTGCTGCCGCTGCCACGACCATAAATACGACCCGTTCACGGCCCGCGACTTCTACGCGCTCAAGGCCTTCTTCCACAACGTGCCCGAGCTGGGGATGGGGAAACGGCAGGCCAAGCCCAACGCCAGCTCGCCGCCGGTGCTCGCCCTGCCCAGCGCCGAGCTCGACGCCCGCAAGGCCGCCCTCCGCGACCGGCTCTCCGGCCTCCAAGCCGAGCGGCAGGCCCTGGTCGAGAGCCCGCCCGCCGGCTGGGAGGCGTGGGCGGAGCGGCTCGTGGCGCAGCCGCCCCGCTGGGAGCGTCTCGCACCCGACACGGTCACGGGCAGCGGCTTCGAGGTGAGCCTCCGCGAAGGGAGCGTGCAGGTGGAACCGGAGCTCGGCGACGGCCTGTGGAACTTCCGGATGGTGATGCGGCCGCACGTCGGGCGGGTGACGGCGGTGCGGCTCGTGGGCGAGGCGGTGGAAGAAAAGTCACTCTTCCGCATGCACCGCGTCACGGCCGAGGCCGTCGTCGCCGGCAAGGCCACGCCGCTGGTGTTGCGACCGATCGTGGCGGGCGACTCGCTGGCGGTGGCATCGCTGCGGCCGCTCGTGCGGGCCGACAACCTCGTGCCCCCCGGCTTCAACGTGCCCGGCGGCGGAGGCCTGTCGGCCGTCTTCACGCTCGACCCGCCGCTCGAGACTACCGAGCCGGTGACGATCCGGCTCACGGTCGGATCCCGTGCCAACACCGACGTCACCCGGTGGCGGCTCGAGGTCACCGACGGCGATCCCGCCCTGCTCGTGCCGACGGCCACGCTCGCGGCCGCTGCCAAGCCGGCTGCGGAGCGGAGCGCGGCCGACCGCGGGCTGCTCGGCTCCGCCTTCGCCGCCACGACCGCCGCCGCGCGGCGGCTCGACGACGAGATCGCCGCCGTGGACAAGCAGATCGCCGACGTCGATCTCGCCTACCCGGCGAGCATGGTGATGGAGGAGATGGCCGCGCCGCGCGACACCTTCATCCTCGTCCGCGGGCAGTACGACAAGCCGGGCGAGCAGGTCACCGCGGCCACGCCCGCCGTGCTGCCGCCGCTGGCCGCCGACCTGCCGCGGAATCGCCTCGGCCTGGCCCGGTGGCTCGTCGATCCCGACAATCCGCTCACCGCCCGCGTGGCGGTGAACCGGTTCTGGCAGCAGGTGTTCGGCACGGGCATCGTGAAGACGAGCGAAGACTTCGGCTCCCAGGGGTCGCCGCCGAGCCATCCCGAGTTGCTCGACTGGCTGGCCGGCGAGTTCGTCCGCACCGGCTGGGACGTGAAGCGGCTGATGCGCTCGCTCGTGACGAGCGCGACCTACCGCCAGGAATCCCGGCTGCGGCCGGAGCTCTCGTCGCGGGATCCCGACAACCGGCTCCTCGCCCGCGGGCCGCGGTTCCGGCTCGCCGGCGAGTTCGTCCGCGACCAGGCGCTCGCGGTCAGCGGCCTGCTCGTGCCTCGGCTCGGCGGGCCGTCGGTGCGGCCCTATCACCCGCCGGGCCTCTACGAGACGATGGCCCCGACGAGCCCCGACACCGTGAAGAAATGGGTGCAGGACAAGGGCGACTCGCTCTACCGCCGCAGCCTCTACACGTTCTGGAAGCGGAGCATCCCGCATCCCGCGCTGCTCGCCTTCGGCACGCCGTTCCGCGAGGTCTGCACACTGCAGCGGTCGCGGAGCAACACGCCGCTGCAGGCGCTCAACCTCATGAACGACGAGACCTACGTGGAGGCCGCGCGGTTTCTCGCCGAGCGGATGATCAAGGAAGGGGGCGACACCGCCGAGCAGCGACTGGCGCACGGCTTCCGGCTCGTGCTCGCCCGGCCGCCGTCGCCCGCCCAACTGGCGATCGTGCGGCGCGGCTACGACCGGGCCCGCGCCGATTTCACGGGCGACCCGGCCGCGGCCCGGGCGCTGCTCGCGGTCGGTGAGAAGCCGGCCACGGTGGGCCTCGATCCGGTCGAGCACGCGGCCCTGACGACCGTCGCGAGCACGCTCCTGTGCCTCGACGAGACCGTGACGAAGCAGTGACCGCGCGGCAGAGACCTTCCGCTCGCCAAGCACTCGGCGTGCCGGGAACGCTTGCCGACGTGCGATTGACCGAGCAATTTTTCGCGGAGCGCCCAGATCGTGGTGTGTGAGATGCGCCGGCTGCCGTGGTTGATCCTGCCCGCGATCGGGCTCGTGATGTCCGCTGGACGGTCATCGGCCCACGACGCGATTGCGGGGCTGGGACCGATCGGGCCGGTCACGGTCGTCCACAGCGGCTTCATGTTCACCGAGGGGCCCGCGGCCGACCGCAACGGCAACCTCTACTTCAGCGACATCCCGGCGAACCGAATCCACAAGAGGGATGCGTCCGGCGCGGTGAGCACATTCCGCGAGGGATCGAACGCCGCCAACGGCCTCATGGTCAATGCCGCGGGTGATATCGTGGCCTGCGAGGGGAAGGGGCAGGTCGTCGCCATCTCGGCCGACGGCAAGGACCGGCGGATTTTGGTCGAGCGGCACGAAGGCGTCCGATTCAACGCGCCCAACGACCTCGTGCTCGACAAGGCCGGCGGCGTCTACTTCACCGATCCCTACTTCGGGGCCCCGAGCCCGCTGCCCCAGAGGGTGCAGGCGGTCTACTACGCCGACAAGACCGGCAAGGCCACGCGGCTCGTCGACGACCTGCGGTCTCCCAACGGCATCATCCTCTCGCCCGACGAGAAGACGCTCTACGTCGTGCCCTACGACCAGGCCGAGGTGATGGCCTACCCGATCGAGTCGCCGGGCAGGATCGGCGCGGGAAGGGTGTTCTGCACGCTCGAGCAGCCGCAGGGGCAACTCGGTCGCGGCGGCGACGGGCTCACCGTCGACGAGCGGGGAAACCTTTACATCACGTCGCCTACCGGCCTGCAGGTCTACTCGCCGGATGGGAAGCTCCTCGGCACGATCAAGGTTCCGGGCACGCTCACGAACGCGACGTTCGGCGGGCCCGACGGGAAGACGCTCTTCATCACCGGCGGGCCGAACGTCTACGCCGCCCCGATGAGCGTGAAGGGCCACGTGTTCCCGGCCCGGTAGCGGCCCGCGGCGGCGGAGCGGCCTCGCCCCGTCCGTCTCACGCCACGGCTTCCCTCGTCCGCACGCCATCGATCAGCCGCTCGATGCCGAGCGGGTTGGCATCCTGCAGCGCCACCGGCAGGCACGCGTCGGGGACGTTTTGATAGCATATCGGCCGCACAAACCGCTCGATTGCGGCCGTCCCAACGCTCGTGAAGCGGGAGTCGCTGGTCGCCGGCCACGGGCCACCGTGCTGCATGGCGGGGCACACTTCCACGCCGGTCGGAAACCCGTTCACGACCACGCGGCCCGCCGTACGGGCGAGGATCGCAAACAACCCGCCCGCGGTGGAAAGGTCGGCAGTCGTGCCGTGGATCGTGGCAGTGAGCTGACCGTCCAGGCTCGCAGCCAAGCGACACAGTTCGTCGGCATCACGTGCCGCCACGAGGAGGCTGCACGGCCCGAACACCTCTTCGCGGCAGGCCGGAATGCCGAGAAAAACCTGCGCCGTCGTTTCCACGACGAGCGCGGCGGCCTCGGTGCGGGCGTTATCCACCGGGCTTCGAGACCGCGCGAGCACCGTGGCGCCGTCCGTCGCGCAAAGGTTGTCACGCGTGCCGGCGAAGGCATCCCGAATGTCGGCCGTGAGCATGGAGCCGGCCGGCACCGACTGGATCGCCGTACGGAGCTGCTCGCGAAAGCGATCGAGATCATCCCCCTCCACGGCAAACACGAGTCCCGGCTTCGTGCAGAACTGCCCCACCCCGAGGGTTATCGACGCTGCCAGCCCGGAGGCGATCTCACTCCCGCGCTCGGCGAGGGCTCCAGGCAGCAGAAACACGGGATTGAGGCTGCTCATCTCGGCGAACACGGGAATCGGGTCGGGCCGCGCCGCCGCTGCGTCGCAGAGCGCTCGCCCGGCCGACCGCGATCCCGTGAAGCCCACCGCCCGCGTCGCTGGATGCCGCACGAGCGCGGTGCCCACGACACTGCCCTCGCCGTGCAGCATTGAAAACACGCCAGCCGGAACGTCGCAGCCCGCAACCGCTCGCGTGACCGCGGCCGCGACGATCTCCGACGTGCCCGGGTGCCCGCGGTGCGCCTTCACGATCACGGGGTTGCCGGTGCACAGGCTGCTCGCGGTGTCGCCGCCGGCCACCGAGAAGGCGAGCGGGAAGTTGCTCGATCCGAACACGACGACCGGCCCGATCGGCCGCTTGAGCCGCCGGAGATCCGGCCGCGGCACCGGCTGGCGGTCGGGCTGGCGGCGGTCGATCCGGGCGTCCACCCACGAGCCGTCGCGGGCTGCCTCGGCAAAGAGCCGAAGCTGTCCGACCGTTCGCCCGCGCTCGCCGATGAGCCGCTCCGGCGGTAACGCCGTCTCGAGCCGCGCCCGTTCGAGAAGATGGTCGCCGGCCGCCAGAATCTCGTCGGCAATCGCTTCGAGCAGCCTCGCCCGCGTCGCGCCGCTCGTGGCCTCGAACGCCTCGAATGCCTCGGCAGCCGCGGCGGCCGCCGCGTCGACATCGTCGGCTGTGGCGAGCGCGAATCGGCCGGGCAATTCATGGCCGTAAAAAGGGCTTGTCGCAGCAAACGTCCGCGGCGATTCGACGAGGCGCCCGGCCACGAAGTTCTTGCCGTGCAGTGTCGTCATCGATGTCTCCTCTGCTTCACGAGACGACGAGCACGGGGTTGCCGAGCGTGCCGATCCCGTCCACCACGATCGTGACGCGGTCGCCGGCCGCGAGCGTGAACGACTCGTCGGGCACGACGCCCGTGCCGGTGAGGAGCACGACGCCGTGTGGAAACGACTGCGACCGCCAGAGATAGTCGGCCAATTCGGCGAACGACCGCTTGATCTGGTCGACGCGGGTCGTGCCGGCGAACACCTCGCGGCCCTCGCGCCGGATCGATATGGCGATCGTCCAGCCGCGGGCCTCCGCTTCGCTGCAGCCGAGCACGATCCAGGGCCCGAGGCCGCACGATCGATCGTAGACCTTCGCCTGGGGCAGGTAGAGCAGGTTTTCTCCCTCGATGTCGCGGGAGCTCATGTCGTTGCCGATCGTGTGGCCCACGATGTCGCCGCGCGAGTTCATCACGAGCGCGAGTTCCGGCTCCGGCACGTTCCACAACGCGTCGGCGCGGATGCCGAGGCCGTCTTCCGGGCCCACCACCTTCTCGGCCACCGCCTTGAAGAAGATCTCGGGCCGCGCGGCATCGTAGACGCGGTCGTAGGCCGTGGCGCTGAAATCCGATTCCTCCATCCTCGCGGTCTTGCTCCGCTGGTAGGTGACACCCGCGGCCCACACTTCCTGACGCTCCACGGGCGGGAGGAGCACCACGTCGGCGAGCGGGCGGGGCGCGGCGGAGCGGTCGCGGGCCGCACGCACGGCGGCTGCGGGATCGGCCGCGTCGAGAATCGACTCAAGCGACGTGACGCCCGCGGGCGAAAGGTCGACGACGGCATCGCCGACGACGGCCCCGATCCGAGGCTGGGCATCGGCATCGCGGCCGCGGAACCGGCAGACACATTCGTGATTCGACCGCTGCATCACTGCTCTCCTTCGCGCTCCTCGTTTCGTTCGCGCACACGTGTGCGAGATGCTACCATGCCGCGCATCTGTTTCACGCGGTCAAAGGTGCCCAGCACATGTCGCTTTCATCACAGCCTGATGACTTCGCAACGTTTGGCGCCGATGCGGCGGACGTGTACGACGTGCGCACCACGGCCGCCGGACCCGAAGGCAGCCTGCCACTCACCGACACGATGCTCCGCGAGAGCCCGAGCGGCGATCTGTTCGGACTGTCTCAGCACGATCCCCTTCGCGGGATTCTGTTCCGATCCCTGCGACGGCCGCACGCAGGGCACGCCCGGGATGTTCGACAGCCTGCCCTATCGCAACGACGCCGCGATCGTGCCCCGCCGCCTGGCCAGGTCGCTGCCGCTGCGGGCCGGCGTCGTCGGCATCGCCACCTGCGACAAGGGACTGCCGGCGATGACGATGGCGGTGGCGGGCCTGGGCGACCTGCCCGGGATCATCGTGCCCGGCGGCGTCACGCTGCCGCCGAAGCAGGGGGAGGACGCCGGCACGATCCAGACGATCGGCACGCGGTATACCCACGGCCTGATCACGCTCGAGGAGGCGGCCGACCTCGGCTGCCGCGCCTGCGCGTCGCCCGGCGGCGGCTGCCAGTTCCTCGGCACGGCGGCGACGGCGCAGGTCGTGGCCGAGGCGCTCGGGCTGACGCTGCCGCACGCGGCGCTCGCCCCCAGCGGCCAGCCCGTGTGGCGGGATCTCGCCGTGCGATCCGCGCGGGCGGTGGTGGCGGCTGCGGCCCGTGGCGCGATGACCCGCGACATCCTCACGCCCGCGGCGTTCCACAACGCGATGACCGTGCATGCCGCATTCGGTGGCTCGACGAATCTTCTCATCCACGTGCCCGCGATCGCTCACGCGGCGGGGCTGCCACAGCCCACGGTGGACGACTGGATCGCCGTCAATCGCCGCACCCCTCGGCTCGTGAGCGTGCTGCCCAACGGACCGGTGCATCACCCGACCGTGCGGGTGTTTCTGGCCGGGGGCGTGCCAGAGGTGATGCTGCATCTCGACCGGCTCGGCCTCCTCGACACGAGCGCGCGGACCGTCTCGGGCGGCACGCTCGCGGAGCAGCTCGCCTGGTGGGCGGCGAGCCCCCGGCGGGAGCGGTTTCGGGAAGTGCTGCGGGCCGAGGACGGCGTCGACCCCGACGACGTCATCCTCCCGACCCCAGCGGCAGCGGCCCGCGGCCTCGGCGGCACGATGGCGTTCGTGCGCGGCTCGCTGGAGTAGGCCCGATGGGCACGGGCATGGAGGAGACGTATCAGGTGACCGGGGCGCTCAAGCAGCTGCCGATCGCGAGCCGTGTCGCCGTGGTCACCGACGCGCGGTTCTCCGGCGTTTCGACGGGGGCCTGCATCGGGCATGTGAGCCCGGAAGCGCTCGCGGGCGGGCCAATCGGCAAGCTCGTGGACGGAGACACGGTCGCCATCGAGATCGGCACGACAGCAGCCGTCGGATCGCTTGAACTCGTCGCGCACGGCGACTGCAGGTTCAGTCCCGCCGAGGCTGCTGCGGAATTGGCCCGGCGCCCGTCGCGCCCCGACCTCGCGGCCGATCCGCGGCTGCCCGTCGACACCCGGGTGTGGTCGCTCCTGCAGGAGGCCAGCGGCGGCGTCTGGGCCGGCTGCGTCTACGACGAGTCGCGGATCGCCGCCCGCCTGCGGCGGTGACAGCCATCACGGCTTGGTGTCCGAAGGAGGGATGCGGCGGGCGACGCGAAACCCGACGTCGGGATAACGCCGAGTCGGGCTGGCGTTCGAGCGGGTCGATGCAATCATTTTTTCGTGGCTGGCGGACATGCTGCCACCGCGAAGCATTCGCCGCGAGTCGAAGACGATCGTATCGACCCATTCCCACGCGTTGCCGCCCTGATCGAGCGTGCCGTAGTGGCTCGTCGCGTTGGGCAGGCTGCCGACGGGCATGAGTCCGCTGGCGTCCGCATGGTTGACGATGTAGTTCGCCTTGTTGGGATCGGTGTCGCCCGCCTTGCCGACCGCGGGCTGGGCATCGCTGCGGGTCGGATAGCGCCAGTAGTGGTCCGCCGGCCCGCCGGCCGCATGCGTCTGATGGTAGGCCGCTTTGTACCACTCGTTCTCGTCGGGGATCCACGCGACTGCGGCGGGTGACCGGGCGGTGAGGCCACCCCCGGCGGCGATGTCGTAGGCCCCGGTTTCGGTGATTGCGGCCACCGCCGGCGCCGGCCCGGCCGGGGAATCCGACAGCGTGTGGTGCAGCCAGTTGGCAAACCGCATGGCGTCGAGAAACGAGACGTTCACGACCGGCAGCCGGTCGTCGGTCGATACCGCGTAGGAAAACTTCCCATCCGCTTCGGAGCGAGAGATTCCCTGTCCTTTGTTCCACAGTGCATGCGGGTCGGTCGCGGCGACAGCCGAGAGGAAGGCAGCGTATTGACCGCGGGTCACCTCGTGCTTCGAGATCTGAAAGACACCGCCCACGGAGCCGCGGCCGGTGACGGCATCGGACGGGTTGCCGGGGTCGCCGACGGTGACCCATTCAATGTCGAGCCCTTCGGCCGCGGCGAGCCCCGAAGTGCCGCTGACAAACACCGCCGCCAGCGCAACGAGCACCGCACGGAACGAGCCGCCACATGCCTGACTGCTCTGCACGACTACGCTCCTGTATCGCATACCAAAAACATACGTCATACATTGAAGTCTATACGAAACCGGAACCAGTACCGGGCACGGAGCCTGCTCAAAGCCTGCAAGACGTCGACTGGCAAACGTGGCCGGATTCACACCACCGCCACGGCCCGGATCGGTGAGCCGTCGCCGGCGGCGTCTTGCGTGAGCGACGGAAAGTCGCTGTAGAAATTGTCGGCCCCGAACCGCCGGTGCCAGCCGGTCTCATAGATGATTTTCGACCCCGGCGTGAGCAGCGCCTCGTGCGGGCGGAAATCGTCGGGCGTGATCTCCTCCCGGGGCCTCTTCGGAATCCGTAGGATCGTCGCCGGCCC
>Ga0315900_10012167_pt1 | contig 10599 bp, 10 predicted proteins | sample LakEriMetagenome_FD_203521 | JGI IMG/M metagenome (GOLD analysis project Ga0315900, IMG submission 203521) | Freshwater fungal communities from buoy surface, Lake Erie, Ohio, United States - Buoy 12 MA114 | ecosystem: Environmental > Aquatic > Freshwater > Lake > Lake biofilm | place: USA: Lake...
TATCATCTCTTTTCCATTTTAATACATCTAATAAAGAGGAAGGTTTATATGGATTATTACGATCATTTATAAATGACTTTACTTCTTCATCTGTAGGAAAGTCTTCTATATTTAAAGAAGAAACATTCCAAGGTATAACCCATTTATACATTTTATATCTTTCTTTTAAATTATTAAATCGAGCTTTACTTACTTCTATAGTATTAAATGTTATATCAGATGTATTTTTACGTGTTACTCCCATAATTACTGCTTCAGTAGTTCCTCCTCCGCTTGATGCACCTATTTCTATAATAGTTTTTATAGGGACAGCTGTTATATAGTTAATAATAGCATTATAAGTACCAGTTCTATTATTAATTTCTGGATCTATAATATTGTCAAGACTTTTATTTACCATTTTAGTTGAAGATAGTTATATATTTAACTTATAAATTTGCAAAAAATTAAAGACTGGCAGGATGTATAATAGCAGGATCATAATACTTTCTCTGACCACTATATACACACAGTAATATAATGTATAGTATATATAAAATAATTAAACATAATACAATCATTTTCTTATTTAATTATAAATAAGAAAAATATTAAATTTCTATAATATCTTCCATACTTAAATCTTCCTTTCCCAATAATATATGTTCATATAATGATATTAAATATGGATCATTTGACGAATATATTGAATAGTTTAAATGTTCGCTAAAGTCGTCGGATATAAAGTCCTTTTCATTTGAAGTTACTCTTTCACTTTTAAATTTTATATTCTTTATATTTTCCATGTTTAATATATCTTTGTATTTATCTGTTTTTTTTAATGTTTTAAAATCATCAGAGTTCCCTTTTAATGAAATAACATACTCTATATTATCTGTATTTTCTTTAATTTTATTAGATATATCTTCTAACTCGTTGATCGTCGCGTATATTATCTTCTTTCTTTTTATATCTAAGTATATATCTTCCATTTTTACTTTTTCATTCACATTTAATAGTAATAATCTCTTTGAACCACTTTCTGCATACGAATGTTGAAGGCTACTTCCTACATTTATATAATTTTTTTGAACTTCTTGTGCATCATGTATATGACCTGATATTAATAAAGGATATTCATCTAACCACTTCTCCACTCCATTTGCTACGATCATTCCCATCTTTGCTCCATCAAGTAATTGATGTCCAAATATTACAGAACTATCCTTCCAGTCATTTATTCTATTTAAAGCTTCAACAAATCTACCATCAGGAACGTAAGGACATAGGGTTATAAACTCTTTAGAATTAATGTAGTGTTTAATTGGAGTATCTACAACTGTAATATTCTCCCAATCTTTAAGAAAATTCATCCAATGGTTATCTGTTAAAAATATAGTGTTACTAGTAGCATCGTGGTTTCCGACTAGGGTAAATGTTTTAATTTTGGAGAACGATGTAAGCATTTTAAATAATTTTACAGCGTTATTTAAGGGGACAGTATGAATCTTTTCGTGAGTATGTAAAATATCACCTAGAACAATGATTATATCAATATATGGATTGTTGGAGATGTAGGATTCTAGAGAGTTAATAAAATGAAGAGTTTCGTCGACATTATCAACTCTAAAGTGAGGATCGCCAATACATAAAATATACATTTTTATTAAATTATTTATAATAAAAATGAAAAATCAAATTAAAAGATCGTACTAAAAACTTTATTTTTATATTCTTCTGTTAATTTATTACCATTACCTGTCAATTTTTCACGGTTTACATAGGCATTATATAAGTTATATATTTTATTAGTCGGAGAAGAATAAATATAACTCTTTACCTTTTCTAATGACGTGACAGTTTTATTTTTTAAAAAGTCTTCATGTATTTCCTTCATAATATAGTATTGTTCAGGCGGTGCAATACTAACCATCTTTCTAACAAATCTATTTCTATATTTTTTATAAATGTTTACACATATATCTTCTAATACCGAATGAATACGATTAAAGTCATACTCTTCATAAATCTTAGTAAAACTTTCCAAAACTTCTTCCGATTCTTTTAGTTCGTATTTTAATTGTATAAATCTAAATATAACAGATGGACTGTTATTTCTTAATAAGAAATAACTATAATATTCACTATTTGCGATCTTTGCAGAATCACCTTTATCGTTTATTAATATAACACCTGTGTAATTTTTATAGCTTAAATTATTAGCATACTCATAGATGTCATTTATATCTGATAGTTGTACTTCCTCCATACATTTAACTCTTTCATCATTAATAGAGTTATCGTAAAAGAAGAATGTTCCGTCTTTTTTATGTATTCCAACACAGTATAATTCTTTATTTTCATTTTTACAAACAATTCTATTATCTACTGATGTAGAAAGTAAGAAAGAATAAATTAAATCTTTATTTAAATGTTCGTCACACCATTTATCGAACTCTTCTTTAGAAGTATAGTTTAAAAGTTCTAAGAATATCTCGCCAAATGATTTATCCGAGCTCCATTTACTTTTAAATGCGTCGATCTTACGATGAGTAGAAATATACCATTCTTTATAGTAAAAAACTCTAAGGATAGTACCTTCATAACTTTTAAATACTTTAAATGAGGTGTTTAGTATAGGATCATTTAAAATTTCTTCTTTTTCAATATAATCAGGAGTATATTTAAAAGATGTACAGACAGTTTTGCCTAAGTTATTTTTTATAACACCTCTTACATTTTTAATATGATCAGGAGTAACGTCATCACAGTAGGAGAAATGATAACAAGAAAGATCATTTAACATGTCAGTAATAACAATTTGTGGTTGTTCGCTCATTTTAACAGATTTGCTAAAGCTTTATTTATAGTAAATAAAGCTTTAAATTTTAATTAATTAAATTACTTAACGATTACTTTTAATTTTTAACTTTTTTCTTAGTTACTTTTTTAGGTTTTTCTTCCTCTTCATTATCGCTAATTGATAATTGATTAGTTTGTACTTGAATTTCTTCTACTTGTTCAGTATAATTTGCTTCGATAGTTATTTCATCTTCAGTTTGTTTTTTCTTGTTAAATATTCCAAAAGGTAATAATCTTCTTTTAGTGGATTTTTCTTCAATCTTTAATTCAGCTTCTAATACTTTAACTTGGATCTTTATATCTTTTCCTAAAAAGATACTTTCGAATTTAATAGCTGGTCTTACAAACCCCTTTTTATCAAGAACATCAGATAAATTTTCATATTCTAATGGTTCTCCATTCTCATCTACTTCATCTTCAATATATAATCTAGATGTAACCTTTGCTTCAGAAGTAGAACCATCTTCGTTAGCTCTTTCTTTTCTGTATAAAAGCTTAACGTTTAAGATTGGTTTATCTGGTTGTGGTTCATTTGTTTCCTTGTCTTTAGTAAAGTATAAAGGAGAGATGTTATCTAATTTATCGCGTTTCATAGTGCTACTAGACTTTTTCATTTTTTTTAAAATATCGTCACGTAAGATAAAGTCTTTACATTTTTCAACGACTTCATTAAAAGTCTCGGTGATTTTTCTTTGATATTCATCTTGACCATTGTCACGATCATATAAGATAATACCCATAGAATAACCAATTAAGTTTTGAGAAGGATCTCTACTTTCTTTAATACCAAAAGTAGCAGAACGTTCTAAAACGAATACTAAATCACCTTCTGTTCCGTTAGAATTTTTAGTTCCGATATTAATTTTATAAAAAAGAAGCTTGCTATTAGGGATAGTTCCTTCTACTGGGTCGTCAAAAATTAAGTTGGATAAATCGTAGTTATCAGGATATTGGATTTGAGTGTTTTTAGAGCGAGAGTTTTTATAAGATTTTTGGGAAGACATGTTTTGCTAATTTGAACTTAAGTAAGTTTAATAGTTATTTGGTATTTTCTTAAATTAAAATTAAAAAATCAATTTAAACAAATTTTAAATTATTTTATCTCTATTAATAGTAAATGAGAAAAGTATATTTATATATAGGAATTGCGGTCCTTTTATTTATATTATTTATAACTTTTACAAGGTCTAATAAATCTAAATCTAAATCTAGATCATCTATAAGGGAAGGAAATTACATTATTACAAATAGTAATGGAGTTATATTATTAAGTAGCGCATTTACTCCTGTTATATGTGATTATCATAAGATCGTAAATAGTTTAAATAATCCATCTCATACAGAATACTGGATTTTAAAGCTTGTAGATAATGGATTTTATACATTATCTAAACCGAGTGTTAATGAGTGCTTACATAGTAGCGACGGTAGAAATTTAAAGACATTTCCATTAGATAGTTGTAAAAAGAAGTCAGTATGCGGATTAGAAGCGATAGATGAACAATTTAAAGATATACCCCAGAATATATATTTTAAAATATTTGAGAACGCTGATGGTAGTGTTTATTTATATAATGTAGAGTTTGAAAAATATGTTTGTTTAGATAGTAATGTATATCTAGGTGAGAAAAGTGATAATTGTAAATTTTATATGAGACGTGTTTAAAATCTTTTTTATTTAATTATAAAATAAAAAAGAGTATTATTCTTCTTCGAATACAATCGTAATTTTGGGTTTAAAACTACTTAAAATATAGTCTATATTTACATTTAAATTATACTGATCAATATAATTTTCTAGTGCGTCTTTATTTATTTTCTTATGCTTAATTACATTTACTAATTCATACTCTTTATTAAACATCTTTCTTATATTTACTTGATTGACATTACTTATATCATACCCTTCTATATTTTCTATAGAATTATATTTTTTAATTAAGTCTAATGCTTTAACTGGACCTACGTTTTTCAATTTATTTTTCTTATTGTAATCGCATCCGATCAAAATTGAAAAATCTACAAACTGTTCTAATGTTATATCCATATTATTTAACAATTCTTCTAATCTAACGTATGTTATATTTCCACTTGACGGTTCAAAGTTTAATATAGTTTCTGGACAACCATGAGCAAAACAATCCGTATCACAACTAATAACAGCGGTTGCAAGACCTTTCTTACATAAGAAACAGCAGTAAGTTTCGCTTTCATCTGGAGCTTGAAGATATGGAATACCTAAAACAGATAGAAGCTCTTTTACTTTATCCATTTCTTTACCGGTCATATAAACTTGACCTCGTTTAAGAGATTCAATATAGTTCGATATATCATTAATATCATCTTTAGTGAGGGATTTAGAGTCTGAAGTTTTAAAAAGGAGACTTTTAAGTTTAGTTGTTTTTTGTTTTTCTGAAAGGGTCTTGATAGTAGATTCTAATAGGTTTTTTTGAGAGTCAGTTAGTTCATTATTAGACCAAGCGGTTATAGCGTCAGTAAGAGAGGCGATTCTATCTTTGAGTTTTTCACGTTTTTCTTTACGATCGTCAATTTCATCTTTTTTTTCTTCAGGAGGTTTCCCGTCAAAGACAGGGATAACATGAACTTTATTTTTTTTAAGAGTTATAAACATGTAAAGAACGGAATTAATCCATTTGTTTGAAGCTGTTCCATAGATACAAATATATTTATATATATAAGAAGAAACATCCATAAAAACACGCTGGTGAGCGTATTTGGAAATATGCTCATTAATTAAAACATCTGGATATTTTTTTTTAATAAAAGCAGTGAAGCCGTCCAAGCCCATATTTTTTATTTTTAATTTAAAAGATATATTTCTTTAATATTGAAAAATAAAAATCATTTAAGATGGAAAAGACTTTAGAAAAATTAGAAAAGGAGAATGTGTATTTGAAAGAAGAATTAGAAAAGTTACGCATTACATTACATAAAAAAGATGAAGATATGAATATATTGTATGATAAGATAGAGGAGTTAGAGTTTAATCAAAAAAGTTATGATATGATATTAGGGTATACTGATGATATGTCATTAGATGAGAAATGTAATATAAATGAAAAAACGAAGATCGTAGAAGATGAGTTTTTAAGCAACTTATCAGAGCAAGAAAAGGAAGATTATGATAATAGTATGAGAAAGGAAAATCGAATGGTTTTTTTAGGATTAGAGATAAGTAGATTACAGTTTGAAATTAGTGAGTTATTTCAAGCTATTAAAGAAGATTTAAGTGATGAAGAGTATGCTAAATATAAGAGTGAAAAGAGAAACTTTTTAAATTCTATTAATGTATTACATAGTATATATAAGGGAGATAACAGTGAAATATTTGAGATATTTACAAATATAATAAGAAAACAAAAGAAGTTATATGAGTATGATATGGAGTTAGTATCAATTAATTAATTTTATTTAAATTACTTAAATAAAATTACTTTCTAATTTACTTTTACTTTCAAGATCTTAACTAAAATATTTATTCTTCAATTTCTGCTTCAGCTGCTTTATTTTCAACTTTAATAAAGTGATGTTTTAAGTATTGTTGTAATCTGAAATAAGTTAATGGTTCAGGATTACCATCTTTATCTTTTGGAGCAGTAACTGGATCATATTTTAATAAAGCTTTTAATTTAGTATCACAGTTAATATTTCTACGGTTTTCTTTATCATTTAATTGATGAGTTGCAATATAATTACAAATTTCTTTAGTAACAGAAGTTCTAGAGAAAGTCTTATTAACATCCCAACCTAAGAATTTAGCCATATCTGCTGAAATTCTAACTGGCTTTAAAAAACCACCATTAGGATTTGCTTTTCTAGTTGCTGGTTTCTTTAATTTAGTAAGTTTATTACCATCTCTATGAATTTGTTTAAATACTTTCAAAATAGTCTTTAAAAATTTAACACCTTTACCAGAAGTTTTATAATCTTTATCTTTTAATTTAACTAATTCATCTTCGATTAATTTAACTAATGAATTACAATCTTCATCAAATGTTTCTTTAGATACTTGTTTACGTTCAACTGGTACTTTAACTTCTTCAGTAGTAGAAGCTGGAGCAGGAGTTGCTACTGGAGTTTCTGCTTTCTTAGATGCTGCTTTCTTTGGAGCTGCTGCTTTAACTTCAGTAACAGGAGTGGTTTGAGCTGGAGTTTCAACTTTTTTAGATGCTGCTTTCTTTGGAGCTGCTGCTTTAACTTCAGTAACAGGAGTGGTTTGAACAGGAGTAGTTTGAGCTGGAGTTTCGGTAGTTGGTTGAGCGACTTGAGTTTTTTTTTGTGGAGCCATTTTACTTGGTTAGTTTTTATATTAAAAAAATATATCTTTAAACCCTAATTATTTTTTTATTTTTTATAAATTTTTCGAAATAATTTTAGACCATCTTTTTTAACTTTTTTAAAAAAAATATTTTTTATCCTTCAAATTTTTATTTTATCAAAAATAAAAATCTTCATTCTTTCAAAAACTCCGTAATATCTTCCGCACACAAAAGGTCAAATAAAGGAAATATACATTCCCTTGTTATTTCCTTTATTATATCATACATAATAACACTTTCATTATGACTATCTATTTCTAGTTGATCATCCTCTGAAAATAATCCCTCATTCTCATCTATAGTTTTTTCATTCTTTTCTTCCTTATTCATGTTTAAATATATCTACTATATATGTTTATTAAACTATAATTTACAGTAGAGTGTAAATAAGCAAAATTTACAAAATCGTTATATGTTATTTTCCTACTCTTTAAATTCAGTTTATCGTATATTTCTTCTAACTTATATCTGAAAAACTTCTGGAATATATTAAATTTTCTTCTATCATTACTTTCTTCTATTATAATCATCTTTTTTATCTTATTATTCTACCTTTTTAACTTTCTTTTTTGATTGTTTTATTGGTATATTAATAGTTTCTATTTCCTCTATTGGACTTTCTTCCCTTTCTAATTTACGATCAGCTAAAACACTATTTATATCACATACTCCATCTTTACATCCATTATCACTTATTTCATTTGTATTATTTAACAATCTTTCTGCTTCTTCTAATGCTTTATCTTCATCTTCAATTACTTCAATATCTGCGCTTTCTACTTTTTTCACAGGTCTTTCATATATAGCTGTAACTACAATATTTTGTCTAGGTACTTTTAACATTTCTTGAGGAGTCTCATTTATCTCTTCTTCATCCTCTATTTCTTCTTCTTTGTTTACATTTCTAATAGTATGATTTACATTACTAAATTGAACATTCTTTTGGGAACTATTTCCTCTATCTTGAATACGTAAGTTCATAGATTTAAATAAATTAGAGATTTCTATAAAGTTATTTTCAGCATATTTATGCTGTTTTATCATAACGTCTTTAATCTCTTGTATATCTTTATTTACTTTTCTATTATTTCTTATAATATAAATAACAATAGACCCTACTACAATTACAGCAATACTTGCATATATTAACACTTTTGTATCAATATTTAAACCGAACATTATAATTTAGATTATAATGTTATCTTTTTTAAACTCTTAATAATAAAATTTTATTTTTACACTCTTATACCCACGCATTTTGCTATTTTTTCTAACGCCATACGATCAGCTACCTTGATTTTATGTTGAACACTTGTTATTGGTTTATCTACCAATATATTTCTTAAACTTTGCGCTATTTCTTCTATATTAAATAATTTAGATTGAATAATTGGCACTTCTTTTATCTCTTCCTCTTCTACTTCTTTTATCTCTTCCTCTATTTTTGGTTCAACTATTTCTGGTAGTTCTTCTTCAGCTTCTTCCTCTAAGATTTTAGGAGATTCCATCTTTGCAATTTTATCTTTAATTTGTTCTACTAAATCTTCTTTAGAATTGACATTAACTATTTTATCTCCTATATTTATCTCTACAGTTTGTTCATTTTTATTTACACATATCTTATTATCTAAATCACAAGACATTTGATCAGGACAGTATAAACTTTCAGTTAATTCGTCTAAATTACTATACTCTTTTACATTACATGCTGTTTCTACTTTTGAAACACCTTTTTCTATATCTTCTACATACTCTATACGTTCTTCTTCTGGAGATATAGATAGAATATCCTCTTTAATAGACGGCTGCGCTTGTCCTAACTGAATACTAAGAGGAACTTCATCTGATACTTTAAGAGATTCAGTAGCTAAAGATAACTCTTCAATCTCCTCTTCTTCTTCTATTTCTTTTACAAATTGTAAATATATATCATTTATTTTCTCTTTTATTTCTGCATAGTTTGAATCTTTTTTATCTATATCATATCCATATTCCTTATTTAACACATTTACTACCTTCTTTACTGACACTTTATTAATTCCTATTGAATCAATTAATTCTTTTAATATTTCGTATATCTCACTATCACTAGGCATCTTTGTAATCTTTAATTCTTCAGTAGCTAGAGCCAATTCTTCAATCTCTTCTTCCGCTTCTTTCATTTTCTTTAACTTTTCTATCTTTTGATTTATCTTCTCATTTAATTTATTTATCTTATCTAACGACCCTGTTACTTTATTATTCAAAATCTTTACGATCGGAGTAGTTACATTCTTCTCTCTTATACATCTCCCTAAATCTATATCACAAACATTTTCTTTACATTCTAACTCTTCTTTTATAATTCTCTCATAATCATCGTCCAACTCTTCCATAGATAACCAACTATCTAAAACACTACATGTTCCTATATTTTCTATAACTTCTTCTTTCATTTCTTTTACTTTAGTTTTTTCTTTTTGGAGCTCTTCTAACTGCTGATCTAAAAATCTTACTTTCTTCTTTGGTTTTATCTTTAATTCCTCTACTATTTCTTCTACGTTCTTCTCTATTTTTGTTATCTTTTCTTTTATTTCTTTTTCCTTATCCCCTATTGTTAAAGTTTCTTTATTTACATTATCTACAACATAATTACAAAGATCTGCTTCATCTTCCGTATCTATACTTACCCAGCCTTTCTTTTCGATTATTTTACGAATATTGTCCACTTTTATCTTACTTTCTTTTTTACTTTTTTTAACAGGAAGTTCCTCTACATCTTCAAATGCTTTTACTTTTTCTGATCCTTTTACAGGAGATGAAACACTTTTAGGTTTAGATGGTAATGCATCATCGGTATCACATAAGTTATTTACACTTTTATTTATATATTCTAAAGCGTCAGTATATAAAGCCTTACTTATCTTCTTTTTTTCTAATTTTTCATATAATCCTAATAAGTTCTTTTTATTTTTTTCTGGCAATGAATCAGGATATTTATTTGCCATATACTCTTTAAACGCGGTTGTGCTCAATTTTGGGAAATTATTATAATAATATACTATAGCTTCTGCTTTATAAATATCTTCTATATTTATACAAATAGAAGCTTTTACACTATCATCTTCGATTGTAGCTTCTTTGCTTTTTCTTTTAGGAGGAGCAGCAGCAGCTAAGAAAGGAAGTTCAGGCATTGGTGATATTTCAATACTTTCATCAAATTTTTTACTCAATGAAGTTCTATAATGATTAATAACAGCTTGTCGTTTAGAGTTTCTTTCATTCTGATCTTTTATAAGAGATAATTGAGAATTTATTATTTTCACTCTGTTTAAAATTTTATCACAATTTTCTTCTTTAGTTCCCGTTTGAGTCCCACCGTTTAATATAGTTACAGCTTTCTTAATTACTAAGGAAGATGTATTTTTAGAAGTACATA
>Ga0315900_10012169_pt1 | contig 10596 bp, 10 predicted proteins | sample LakEriMetagenome_FD_203521 | JGI IMG/M metagenome (GOLD analysis project Ga0315900, IMG submission 203521) | Freshwater fungal communities from buoy surface, Lake Erie, Ohio, United States - Buoy 12 MA114 | ecosystem: Environmental > Aquatic > Freshwater > Lake > Lake biofilm | place: USA: Lake...
GGCATATTACCATCTAGTTATTTTAGTAAATCTATTAGTGGCAGTCATTTGAGGAGTAGAGTCATCAACATAAGCGGAAAGTCCTACGCTTACATTTGATAAGGTCAATGATAATCCTGTAACTGTTGATGAATTGACTGCCACCAAAGAATAAACACCTGAGAATTTAAAGATCATTTCCGTGGTTATCTTTAACTCTGAACTACTGACAATTTTAATATTAGTTTTAATTATCAATTCTTCGTTTGTAATTGCCTGAGTGCTAATGATATTTCCACCAGTTTGATTGTAATTGTTCGTTGTGTTTATTTTTGTTGCCACTCCAAAAACACGATCAGCCATAGCACCTGATGCCTGATTGATATACATTATGGAATAAATATCCATACTTGACACGCCTGTTAAATTCAATGATGCAAAATCAACCATTGTTGTATATCCGGTGTCAAGAATATTATAAACCGTTTCTGTTGAATTTTCAGAATAGGCTGGAGTTGCAAAGTTTACGGCTATTGTCGGATTACCACTTACACCATCTCCGTTGGTAATTGTTATTCCACTTCCTGCGGTTAAGGTTCTTACACCGACTATTCCGCTTGTCCGGTAAACAAACCCTGTTCCGGATAACGAATGAAATGACAATGCCTGACCTGTCAAAGCAACTTGTGGTGTCGCTGATGTCGGGTTGGGAAATACCGCAATGCCTGTCCCTGCGGTCACATCGGTAACCGTACCAACCGACCAAGACCTATTTGCACTTAAGTCAAATGCAGTTCCGTTGATAGTTAATGTCCTTGTCGATGGCACATAGGCTGAACCGATAACCGTTGCTACCGACTTATTCTCCCACAATCCACCTGACTGAAGCTGAAGTAAGTCCCCAGTTGTTCCACTAGTAATCTTCACCCCTTCATCATTCCGTATGTTCGACCCGATTGTCGGTCTGACAAAAATATCTCCGTTGTTCTTGCTATTGATAGCCCGACCAACTAGAATGATGTTATTAGGTGCTACGGGTGCAGTCGTTTGGAATTGCCCTGCCACGGTAGTCGATACATAAAGAAATGCACCTGCGGTGTAGGTGCTTGTGTTAATTCCTGCTAATTCACCGAATGACATAACCTGACCAAATGATCCGTTGGCTATCGCCTCAGCAGTTACGCCTATAAACGTTTCGGAAGCATTCATCCCGTTGGCAAGCATAGGCTCTATCAGGATGTGACCGCTACCGCCATCCGTTCCTGAGTTCCTGACCGCTACCCCTTTCGCAATCGGTGAGCCTGTTGAGTTCTTGACATAGATGAACTGATCCTGCCCGATATGTTGGGTAGTTCCGTTCATAATCAAAGCTACCGTAGACTTGGAATCATCCCAATAGGTTGTGCCTTGGGTAGTCGGAGTTCCGGTCGGTGTAGTGTCAAAGGTTACATAGCCCGTGGATAGACCTTTTTCGCCAAGGTTAATATTTGATTTTGCTCCGGTGTACGGGACAAAGACTGTATCCAATATAGGGTAAGTATCACTTAACCTTAAATTGGTCATGTTTTCCTGCGTTGGAGTGTCTTTTACGGCATTGAAAATGATGTCCGTTCCGGTTAAACCAGTAGTATCCAATCTTGCTTTTCCAAATATTGCTGAAGGTGTAATTTCAGCACCGGAAGGTTCGCCTCTTACATCCCCGTTTAATGGAGGAAAATTAATATTCGGAATGCTGATTCCACCTCCACCGGGTAAAACTCCGGGGCTTAACCCGGGAACTCCGATAGGTATAGAATAATCAGGAAGAATATAAGCGGAAGAAGGTATAGAAGTGACAAAATCAAGAAAATAAAAAGGCGTAACCTCGTTTTCAAATATCTCATGGAAATTTATTGATCCTGTGCCACGTCCGAGACTGAATTCCCATCCGGTCATGATATATTTTCTTGTCGAAACGGAATCCTTGTCTTTGATTACCGACATAGGTGTGACGTGTTCACCTTTTTGGTACAAAGTTCCTCCAATCTTAACCGCTTGTCCCTGATGCATGGTCAACCATTGCATCATGAATAATCGCCTGATATTTAGTGCATCGGTTTCGCCTCTTCGATTCCATTCTGAAGTCAACACCCCATTAACATCCATGACTCCGGCAAGGTCAACAACTTCACCGTCCGAAATGAAATGCTGAAAAGATGGTCCTCGATAAGTTGAAAGAATATTGATTCCTGCTTTTTCTTGCAGGATTAAATCTTCATAGGCTTCATCTACTTGAATATTGGTTGCCCAATTCGTTAACCTTAATTCAACCTGATCAGCAGAACCTGATTTTACCAATTGATAGACGTAAAAACGAATATCAGCACTACCCGTAATGTTTGGTAGGGTGTTGATATTGATTTCAAAAGGTTTCCAAATCTGTCTACCTACCGGATCAATTCTTATCCATCCATCGGCTTGAATCAGCGTCCACGAATTATTTTTAAAGTACCATTTGTTTGACAAGGAATCCGTCAACTCAACCTGTAAGTAAAGAATTGGCTTTGAACCTAAAATAATTAGGGTTGGATAGTTCATCCAATAGTCAAAGCGGAAAAAGAAATTTTGAAAGTCGGATGAATTTATCGTGTATGCACCGCTTTTAATGTGCTTTCCAGTTGTTAAACTATCCTGCTTTCCCTGTATTCTTACAATGGTTTCTGATCCGTTGTAGCCAAAGGATAGCTTACTAATTGATATACTATTCTCGTTTGTCCAATCAGTCAGAGTGGTCGAATTGGTCCAGTCACTTTCCAAAGACCAACCACCCGGACCATCCGGATTGACTATCCTTGCGGTATTAAAATAAATCTCAGTTGAATTTAAAGCAGGATGAAATTGCAACAATCCTGATTTGGATAAAAAAGCCTTGAAATCTGATGGATCATTGTCAAGTTCGACAATAGGATTGACTGATGTATTGGTCACATAAACTCCTGATTCATCAAATTCCCGTTCAATGTAACTAGCTTTTTTCCCGTAAATGTTCTCAATTCTCCATCCTCTATACTGATAAACACGGGCAAAGAATGGCTTTAGAATACCAACAACTACATCATAGCAGTTTGGCTTTTCGCTAAGTTTTAGAAATGATTCATAGGTTACTTCAGCCTGCAAAAATGGAGAATCGGAATTTGCCGTGTCCATTTCCACATCGTAAATATTGACCGACTCAAAAAAGTGAATTGATTGTCCGGTAAAAGCCAAGGCATCGGTCAAATGATCCCAAAGTGTAGCTTTCGCCCCAACAGTTATTGGATAGTCAATTGTTTTTAGTTCTTCCAATCCATCGGAAGCCGTAATGCTTACTATGTATGGTGTATTGCTGTAATCTTCCTGATATTCTTCCGGAAGAACAATGCCCTGCCAAATTAGATCGCCATCGGTATCCAATACCTGCATTTGCCAAGTAAATGATGGGTCTTGACCTAATTCCAAGGCTACAAAATCAGTCATGGCATAAAACTGAACTGAGCATTTTGAAGGGAGTATAGCCAATGAAATATCATTTCCACCCTGACCGATTGATAAATTTATCCAATCTCTCCCAGCACCTTCAAAGTAGATAATTGATCCAGCGTATAAGTCCTGCCGTAAATTGACAGTTACTTTTCCGAAGATGTCAGAAGTCCCTTCAATGCTATATTTCGTTGCAAATGCCATTATACTCCAAGAATTTTATTTCTGCGTTGTGAATAATTAGACCCTGATAGGTAGATGTCTTGACCTTTGATTGTTCCAACTACCTCCACCCTCATATTTCCTCCACCGTTGCCGTATTGAGAAAGGAAAGAACCCATTTTTTCAAATGGAATTACTGCTTCCTTGCCTGATGGATTGTCTCCTAGGATGGCAGTAGTCAACCCTGTAACCATACCTCCTTCGGCAAAGGGAGTCGTTTTTCCAAAAAGCCCAGCAAGCCCTGTCATCTTTCCGAATATGTCCTTGAAATTGCCTATAAATCCACCTGCTGCACCTAGCCCGGTAGCGGCCAAGATGCCTGCCAACACCGCAGCCGCAGCCGCAGCCGAAATTAACTTAATAATCAATGCTTTCAATCCGTCAATGATACCTTTGAATGAAATCTTTCCGGTGTTCAGCATTCCTTCAAAAGCACTTTGGAAGGTATCGCCAAGCATTGAACTAATAGTACTAGCAATGGACATTTCTTTATTGAATTGTGCCTGCTCTTCTTTTGCTAGTTTGATTCGGTCAATTGCTTCCTGCGGAATTATAATTCCTTGAGTTATTACTGGCTTTAATGCCTTACCAATAATGTCATCTGTCAATTTTTTAACTGCCTTTAACTTATCCGTATCAATAAAACCACGTTGCAAAGGCATAGCTTTTGCCAATTTCAAAAAAGCAGATTCTTCGGCTCTTAATTCCTTAATTTTTTCTTTGTGGGCTTTTCTTGCCTCTTCCGCTCTTCTTTTTTCTTCTTCAGTTAACCCACTTGTTACTTTAATGGATTGTATTTTTGATGCGTTTAATTTTTGTTCGTCATCAAAAGACTGTTTTCTAATTTTTACATAAGTTTCCCATAATGATTGCGATTCTTTCAAAGAATTGCCTTCTTTTTTTAACGTATCGATAAAAAGTTGGCGATATCTTGTATCTCCAAGTAATTTCTTTAAATCAACTTTATTAAATGTCGATGCAAAATCTTTGTAAGCTAAACCCGTATCAGTTGTGGCTTCGGATACAGTCAAAAGAAATTTTCTAAAGTCTTCTGACTTTTCTGAAATATTTTTAAAAGGATTAAGACCTTCCAATGTTTCGCTCATGTAACGAATGGAAGTAACAACCCTATTTAAGTCTTTGATAAACCAATTGATAAACCCTGAAGATGAATTTCCTATATCGGTAAACAATCCAGCGATATTATCACCCAAGTTTGAAATGATACCTCCGGTAGTTCTTGAAATTCCTTCCATCGCTCCGGCAACTCCTTCCATTTTACCTAATGAAATCAGGTAATCCTGTATTGCCTTATCTGACTTTTGGACCTCGGTTGTTACGCCTTTAAAAGTGAATTGGATTCTATCACCCTCTTGTTTGGATGTAACCCCAAATTCTTTTAATCTTTCCAACTCACCAGTCTGAGCATCTAGTATCGCCTCAACTAATTGATCAAAAGATTTTCCGGTTGATGATGCCAAATCACCCATGGCGGTCATTTGCTCTATTGTCGGAACAAATCCCCTGTTGGCTAACTTTATAAAAGCATCGGTTAATTCATTAACTTGAAAAGGAGTTTTTTGGGCAAAATCAACGATTTGCCTCATAGCAATTTGAGCAGAAGAATTTGAACCCAAAGTATTTGACAATACAGATTCCATTCTCTGAAATTCCGATGTGGCATTGATTACGGCTCTTTCAAAATCCAACAAAGCACCTGCGGTAAATACACTAGCCACAAGTCCTTTCATTGAATCTAAATCTTTTGAAAATTGAGAAGCACCTTTTCCAGCATTATCAAAGCCTTCTTTGGCTTGATCTCCTGATTGTTCTCCTTGATCCCCAAATTCTTTGAGTTTATCTCTAGCCTCTTTTAACTGCTTTTTGAACCTAGCATTGTCTAGGCTCAGTTTGGCTATTAATTCAGCTGATTCAGTTGCCATATCTCGATTAATTTTGCCTTAATTTCTTGATTTTCTTCGGGAGTGCCAAAACTTTGATAATACGCCTTATCCAAAACAGGAATAGGCCAAAACTCGGTAATCTGTGGAAATGATTTTTTAGGATCACGGTTAGCGGATGCAAATAGGTATGCAAACCTTCTGATTTGATTTTCTTCCAATGCCCTCCGCTTTTTTACCCCTTTGGCGTATTCGTAAACTTGGCGAAGTGTAAACGAAAGAAGGCGATTAGGTTCTAATCCCCAATCGCCTGCTAATTCATAAATAGAATCTAGGTTTAATTCTTGGCTTTCTTCACCGTCTTTTTTTTTGTGACATCATCCTTTAATTTCGGTTGTGGCATTGATTCCACATAAGAATTGACCACATGACTGACTTGGTTTACATTGGTAAACACCCATTCTGTCACATCACCGTAGGTCAATTGAGGTTGTTTGCCCACGTTCCGGCACTTAATCGCATGGGCATAATAAATTAAGTCACAAAGATTATCGATTGAATAATCCTCGTTGTCAATTCGGGAAAGATATTGAGTAAGAGTCACTCGGTCATGTGGCTCATAAAATTTCTTGTACTGAACGATTTCTGTTATCGCTCCGATTGAGAAATTAAACTCAACATCTATTCCTTTGATTGTTACAAGCATAAATTATTTTTAGGTTGGAACTACGTTTTCGGTAGCAGGACCAGTCTTTTGGAAAGTAGCTGAATAAGTAGAGATAGCGTTCTGTCCATCGGTTCTGCTCAAGCTGGATAGCCATCCGGATTGAGAATAATACTTTTCACCTGCCACGGTTGAACCGTAATAGATAGTCGCTGCGACAGTCTGATCTTTGTACAGGTCGAAGAGTTCCGGCCATCCGTTAGAATCCATTGAGGTATTTCCTTCAATTGAGATTGTACCGTCTCGGTCTCCTGCAATGTATGTTTTGTGAGTTACTCCGGTTACTACGTCTTTGGATAGCTTGTTGGTAGTCTCCAACATATCCACGGAGTATTCCAAAGAGCCGGAGGTCTGACCAAGTACGGTTACTGATCCGACTTTTACAATTATGTGTTTGCCGTCAAATGCCATGTTTTTTTTATGTTGATTGAACGAAATATTTCAGCCTAAGATTCTTTACAGCTATCCTTCCGCTATCTGTTTCGAACATAGTTTCTGAATTGCTCTCAAATCTAAGGCTAAAGATATTTATCCCACCGACATTTCCAAATGTAGACAATCTATCTGGAGTTACCGCTTGAATTATAGTGTTGGCTAAATTGTTTACCTGATCAAAATCACCATCTCGACCAAGGAACTTTTCAACTACCGCAATGCTGATAAATCCTTCGTTTAAAAATGCCCGTTTTTCATCTAATGCCGTTTCGGATAAATCTTGAATCAATACATATTTTAGCACCGCATCCGGAGGCATCATAGACCATACCTTTACAGGTGCGATCAAAGGTTTCAATAAAGAAACCAAAGCGGTTTTTATTTGAGTTCCGGAGTTTATCATTTTATCAACTTAGCTAAACGTTCGGGCAGTCCTGCGGTTTCAGTTTCAAACGCTCTAAGCAATGCTCTTTTGCCACGTCCGGACTTCCCGCCTCGGTATTCGATCTTGTTTGCGTATTCTACGTTAGTTCCGACAATCACCTGAGTAGGCTTTAGGTTATAGCCTAATGATCCATTATAGGTGTTTCCTTTGTTGTCGGAATAGGTATGTGATTTCAAATCAGAATGCTCGGTGTGGATAGATGTTTGAAGCCGTGAGGTAACAACCGGAACAGCTATTTTATAAGTAGATTCAATCATAAATCCAGTCACCCGTAACTCGTCAATCATTGCCTTTTGTATTTCATCAGGCATTGAATCGAATTTATCGACTAATTTATTAACTTTCATTTCTAGTTTTACACTCATGAGGACAGGGTTACATCCGGTAATTCTTTAATCACGGCAGTCAACTCTAAGGTAAATCGGTCAATTTCTCTAATCGAGTTAATCAGGTAAGTCTTTGAACGATAATCAATCCGCATGGCAGTATTGATTTTATCTGTCTTTCCGTTTTTCCAAAGCATTACCTGTATGGTTTTGTTTCCGGCAAATTGACCTTCTTCCATACTTGTACCGTACGACCGCTCATTAACCTGACCCCATCCGGACCAATATTGCACATAGATTTCTCTAGTGCCTCCGGTAGGTCCAACGGTCATAATCGGCTCTTGAATAATGATAAATTTGTCTCTTTTCATACAAATGTCTTCCGTGTATGTCTTTTAATGACAAATTTTACTTTATCCGGCATATTCACCGTGTTCACGTCACCTCTGAAATACCAAAATGAAGCAAGTTCATAAATGGCATTTAAAATATCCTCATTTACATAGGCTTTGGTGGTGTAGGTAATCGTTGCATCAGCAGATTCATTGACGTATGGATATGCTTTTCCTTTAGTGTCAGCAGTTCCGGACACAATCGTTAAAGTATCCGGATCAATAGGTCCATAAGGCAAAAATCCGATATACTCATCGCAATACACTTCCAATTCTCTGTCAATTAATGACAAATTTGTTGCGGTTTCAATTGCCTGCCTAGCTTGTCTTAAAAAAGATTTGATCAGATCGTCTTCGATCCCGTTTGAATCTTCGGAACGAAAATAAAGCTGGGCATCTTGAAGGACAGTTGGCTCTGATCCTATTTCGGTGTCGGATATGATTTCAAATATCATTTTTCAAATGATCTGTGTCTAATTGTGGATGGTTACTCCAGATTCGATAGGCATGAACTATGTATAGCCCTTTAATTATTGCTTTATTTTTGATTTTGCTTGAAAAATGCTGATCAAAAACAAAGTTGGGCAGACTGTCAGGCATTTCAAATCCTCTTACTTCATTCCATGTTTTTTTTGAGAAAAGCATAAAATAACCCGGTATTACGTTTTTTGTATGCTTTACCTCTTCACCAAATATGTAATAATTTTCTTTCGCTACAAAATAATGGGCTTTTAGGTCAAACACATCGAACATTCCGCTAACCAAAAACTCAGGGACATTGCATCGGTTTGTCATTGCCCCATACAAATCAGCCTTACCGGATTCAGCTATTCTTTGTACCAGTTGTTTTTGTTGATGAAATAAAAACATCGTATCATAGTCGGTAATACATATCCAGTCCTCGTCCGGAATCAACTTGCAGGCTTCATTGTATGCCTTTGCAATATCTTTATCTTCCGAAAATGGTTGTAGGTAGTGGACTTTCATTTGTGTTGAAACCAAGCTGAATGGTGGTATTCTTCAAACTGTTTGAATCGGGTATTTACCGGATCGCCATGCCGTAAAACTTCCGGATAGAATTTTCTTGCTAAGTAGTTGACCAATGCCATATCGGTATGCACAGTAGGATCATTTGGTTCTCTTAATATCTGATCAGCTAATCTATCAATCAGACCAAAAGCGTATTCAAAGTCACCTCCAACTATTCCGGCATTCAATAGAGGCTTATCGGCATTGGCTTCTTTGACTTTTGTGTAATCTTTAATTTTAATGAAAGGCTCGTTGTATTTTTCGACCCATACATTCACCCAAGTATTATTCCATTCATCACCGACATAAAGCCTGCCATTTTCCATGTATGAAAATGGATTTCTGAGTAGTTTAATATCGGTTGAATCCACACAAAAAAACTTGGTGTGATGGTTTTTTTCCAAGTAATCCCGATAGATAAGCCAACGATAGGACAACGGACTTTTCTTTGGATTTTTTGCTACCCTCCTAAAATGAACGTTGCCAAAATCTTTTACCTGATCAAAGCAATCATGGAAGACAATCAAAGGGGTATTTGTATTCTGACAGGTATCTATTAATCCTCTGATTTCGCCTAAATTTCCACCCCAATAATATCCCCTTTGTGGGTCTTTTGCCCCGTTAAAGTAACTTGTCAATATTATAGGCTTTAACGGAATATCGTTTTTCATAAAAGGTACAAATCTCGGAAAAGCCTCTGACTTCATGTACCTGTCACGGTTGTAGTCAATTAATGCCGTTCGATCGATTACCGTAGTTACAATATTGGAGTGCATATCATAGGAATAGAAATATTCTTCGCTTCCTTTAATATCCGGAAATGGACATGGATTGATTTTTAAAAGCCAGCACCTCCTTGAATATTCCGGATGCTCATATCCCCAAATTGCAAAGCCTTCATCCATCCCTCCGGCAACTTCCAAGGCTTTTTTGGTGAAAAACATCATGCACCCTCTTGGACTTGACCAGCTTGTTACGTTGTTTGGCAAATGATCAACAATGTGCATTCCATCACCTCGCCAAACAAAATTGAATGAAGCATGATTAAGCCCTGTGTTAATGTAGGCTTCCGCCCATCCTTCCTTTACTGGGTAACAATCATCGTCGAACAAAAAAAGATAGTCGCAATCTTTCAGTAATTCCAAGCATTTGTTTTTTGCTTTGGCAATCCCCGCTTGAAATGGAAATCGATAATCGGCTCGGTAATATGGATCGTCCGAGGCATCGTCAACAACAATAATTTTTGACCCTTTAGGAGCAAACTTCCTGATTTCACGGATAGATTTTTCAGCTATTTCCCGACGGTTGCGAGTTGTTATGCCTATTCCTATTTTCATGTATCAAATCTAAGAAAAAATAAATAGAAAAAGCCCCGGCAAAACCGAGGCTTTAACAACAACAAAAACACCCTATGAATTACTAATTAAGTCGAAGGAGTAAGGTTAGTGATAGCGGTAGCAATTGCACCACCAACAAAGGCATTTGGTCTGTAAACCGCCTGCAAGATTCTTTCCTCAATCCTTGCGGTGATCAAGTTCTCCTGTACGTTCTTGTCATCCTGCTCAAAGAATCGAAGGCTGATTCCTTCTCTCTGCATCGGCATTACATATCGGCTATCACCGACAACGTAGTTACCAGCGGAAAT
>Ga0315900_10012170_pt1 | contig 10592 bp, 6 predicted proteins | sample LakEriMetagenome_FD_203521 | JGI IMG/M metagenome (GOLD analysis project Ga0315900, IMG submission 203521) | Freshwater fungal communities from buoy surface, Lake Erie, Ohio, United States - Buoy 12 MA114 | ecosystem: Environmental > Aquatic > Freshwater > Lake > Lake biofilm | place: USA: Lake...
CTGACGCGATAGCTGCTCCAAATTCATACCATCGACAATACTCGAAGCGAAATAGACCAACGACTTGCCATTTCGCAATCGCTCCGCCATGAACTTCGTAAGCTCTGAGTCTAGTGGGCCCGGTTTGTTTAAAAGATAAATGTCCGCATCGAGCCAATCGTAGTTCGGTCGCTCATCGATCGCGATCTGCATCAATCGCGAATCAGCTTGCGTATCATCCAGAACGACTCGCAACGCTTGCTCCAAATAGAAGCTGCCTTCATTGTTCGCATTGGTTCCATTACTTCTTTGAAGCAATACGATACGCGGCGACTTCTCGACACGAAGCGAAATGGGACGCGCATTGTCGCTTGCCAACGCATCGACATGCTTCTTCAACGTTGCCCAACCTGAAAGCCATTGAGGTGAAGGTGCCGTTTGACGAATATTGAATGTCTCCGTCGATTGGGCTTTCACGACAGCTCGAATTTCGCTCGATTGATTTCCCAATTCGAGACTCAACGGAATCGAAACATCCTCGTCCGAAAAGTTTGCGACATCGATTTCGACCACGTACTCGTTGCCTGCTGTAACGCGTGCTTTGGGCTGGCATCGAGTGATCGCGATGTTACCCACGTTTGGCATGCTGACCGACTCTAGCTGCACGCGAATCTCTTTGTCGATTTCATTCAGATAAAGGTTGGACCAATTGCTGCGTTGAAAATCGCTCACCACGACCAGTTCAAGTTTCTTACCGCTCGATTTCGTGAGCATACTATTCGCCAATAGCACCGCAGCTTTGACATTCGCAGCTTCATGAACAACATCGGCGGTTCGAACGAAGTCTTTCAGAGCCGACATGTTCGTCGATACGGTCGCAAACTCCGATCGGGGTTTTGCACCGGCGAGAACGACATTCGCGTGCAGATCGGTGCTCGACTCCAAATAGCGGATCGCAATCGCTTGAGCACGTTGCAAATAGTTTGAGCCACCAACGTTGGTCCCCATGCTCTGACTGGCGTCCAACACAATGACCCGCGCCGTCGCTTCTTGTGGGATCTCGCGTATCGTATTCGATTGATCGAGCCACGGTCGAGCCAATGCCATGGCCAAGAGGCCGATCGCCAAGGTTCGCAACAAAAGCACTAACCAATCTCGCAGTCGGTCTTTGGCACGCTTTTCGTCGAGCACTTCTCGCAGAAACCGAAACGTTGCCAACGGATAGGACACAGGCCGCGGTTTGGTCAACCAATGAACAAGCACAGGGCCCGCAATCGCCGCAGCTCCGATCCCTAATGCCCACAAGTGCATAAAATTCATGGTCGAGGACTCGCCCTATCCAACAACATTTCTAGATCCCTAGTCCGAGGCTTGAGTTATCAATTCGACCACATCGATGGAATGTTCTTTCACTGCGGTCGCAAGCTCTGGAGAGACAAAGACGCGAACTCTTTTTACGATGTCATCAAACTGTTTTGTGGCCAGCGATTGTACCATAGGGGACAACTCCCCAAGCGATCGAAATTCGCCGCCCCGTTGCTTGACCTCGATCCGAAATTGCACCTCCAACTTCATCGGCGGGGCATCCACTAAAATGTCGAGCGAGCTAACTTCGCGTTGTAAACGACCCGCCAGCAATGTGGCGATTCTTTCACTGATCGCTACCGTCTCGGCATACGGTCGACGCGAAAGTTTTCGATGAAGCTCCGGATGGCTGAGGCAGTCGATTTGCATCACCCTTTTGAATAGCTTGCGCTTTGCGCCAAACAATCCGTCCACGCACGGGAACCACGGTTGATCGCGACTCATGTCTAGAAATTGATCCATCAATTGGGCATCCGTGCATTGAAGCCAGCCGCTCGTCAAGTTCGAAATATCTGCCCCTTGCTGACTCCAATGTGCTCGCAAGCTATGCACCGCTCGATGCAGCATCGCTGTCGCACTTCGAACCGCATGGTGCCAATAGACTTCGCTGAACATGACGTACCGCGCAAAGACCATCATCTCGGCCGCTGTTTTACCTTTATCGGTAATGGCCAACTCGAACGTCTCGGGATGAATGCATAGAGATCGTACGAGTCGGTTGCGATCAAAGTTTCTCCCGTAAGGTACACCTGCGTGCAATGAATCACGCTCGAGATAGTCCAGTTTGTCGATGTCGATCGGTCCGCTCAACATCGACTTCAGAATTTTTTGTGTCGGAGATGCATCGGGCCCTCCTTTGTCTGGAGCGATAATGTTCGCGATCTTTTCAGGATCGAGTCCCCAATCCGACCGAATCGCTTCTGCCAATTCTTCCGATCGCAAGAGTGAGCGAGCGAGAGATTCGTGACGCGGCAATCCTTCCAGTCGCAAGTCTTCGATCGCATGGCAATAGGGCCAATGACCGATGTCATGCAACAAAGCAGCGAGCAAGAAACAGAGGACCGACTCTTCCTCGATATGCATGCAGAAGATGGTATCGTTCTGCAACTGCTGGACGTAGTGAATGGCATTTCGATAAACACCGAGGGAGTGTTCGAACCGAGTATGACTGGCACCTGGATAGACCATCGAAACCAACCCCAACTGACTCACTCGACTCAGCCTGCGAAACGAAGCGGTATCGATGATCCGCTTTACACGCGAGGTGACGGGTACGTCGACCTCGGGGCTGATTCGGAGAGAGGATGAGGTTGGTCGAAGTTCTGGGATGTCAAACATAGGATAAGAGACGTACGCGAATCGAATTACTGTTCGCCAGCCTCATCATCATCGTCGTCATCCTCGAATTTGGAAATGGCCCATTCTGGAAATGGATCGTTGGGTCGCATGGTTGCCCACAAGACACGATTGAGCAAATCTTCAGGAGCTTTGTCCATTTGCGAAAAGTCCATTTTTTCGGATGCCTCCGCCAACGATCGCTTGGCCGGATCGAGCAAGGCTTGTTTGGGCGGATTCAACTGATCGAGTGGAATACTGATGGGCAACACATCGAACGGTTTGAAATCAGGAACATCCGTAAAGCAATCGAACATGGGAACTGCACTCGCATCGAACTGATTCATCGGAGGCAATCCAAGTATCTGCTCCATCGTGCGCAAGATACTCGTCGTGTTGTAGCGAGTACTTACCGTCGTCTTTCGTTTGGTGTACGGGCTAACACAATACGAAGTCGTACGATATCCACTCACATGGTCCCAACCTGCTTGCGGATCATCTTGAATGGAGAAGATTGCCATCTTGGGCCAAAACTTGGAATGGCTCAACGCATCTACTATTTTTCCGACGGCCAAATCATTGTCAGCCATGCTCGAAGCAGGAGTCGGGAGCCCAGGGGATGCACCACTAGAATGGTCGTTGGGCAAACAGATGATGACCATGTTAGGAAAGCTACCTTTGGCTTCGTACTCCTTCAACTCCTTGGCGATGAAGTCCGCGCGGTATTGGTCGGGTACCTCCATCGACCAACCAACGTAGTCGGTCGGAGAATAGGGGCGAATGCTTTCGATGGCAGGTTCCGATTCGAGAATAACCTCGTCTGTTTCTTTCCGCCAAGTTCGATAGCAAGCCATGTAGTTTGGTTTGCCTTTTTGATTTGGGTCTCGCCATCGCACTTTCGGCTTCATGAACTCTCCGTAGTTACGAAGTGTTTTTCCGTGCAGAATAGCATTGTCCCAAATGAAACCAGCCGGCGAGTACGCTAGCGCGTCCGCTTCATCCTCCCCCATCCCGTCTGGATAGCTTCTTGGGAAGCCAGCGAAGCTCTTCTCCATGTAGGCCGTACTCATGGCCGTCGTACTCCATTGATGGCCGTCCGCGCTCAAGATACCGCAACAGTACGTGTTATCGAGCAGCACAAACTGCTCTGCGATCGCATGTTGGTTCGGAGTAATGTCGCGACCAAAGATGCATAGACCTGGATCACCATTCCCGCCGGGGATATCCCCGAGTACTTGATCGTACGTTCGATTCTCTTTGATGATATAGACGACATGTTCGATCAAACTGGGCTCACCAATTCGCTCTGGGATAGCGCGAGCCGGTTGGTTGGGACGAGGTGGCAATGCGGTTTCCTTCATGCCCGCGTATCGAATGTTTTTCGCAACTCGTTCTGATAGAGATGGCAACAGATCGTCGGCTGGAATTGGAACGATACCGATCGAGCCATGGTACTGGTGGGAATTGAAGCCCGCAGATTTCTCTTTCTTGACGGGATCGACAGGAATCCCTTTGATGTTGGCAACACATATCGAATTGCTCTTGGCATCCAATGCCAATGCACCTGGATACCAGCCTGTGGGAAGCAAGCCCATTAGCTTGGTGTCTCCTGCATCTTCTGGATCAAAGTCGACGATGCCTATCGCGTTTTGTGTTCCGTGAGCGACGTAGAGCCGTTTGCCATCTTGGCTAAAGGCGAGCGCATTGGGCGAAGCACCAAACAGATCGGATGGCGATTGTTTGACGTGGACGGTTTCTATCACGGTGTCATTGGCGAGCGAAAGAATCGACAGCGTATCGCTATTGGAATTCGCACACACGACGTAATCGTGGTCGGGTGAAATCTCTAAATCGCTCGGGCTGAGGCCGACGCGAACTTCCTTGTTGGCATTCGATTTCAAATCGATGATGCTGACAGTTCCTTCGTTGGCAATATATCGAACATTATCGACGCGGACTTCAGTGCCTCGACCTGCAGGTCCCGTGAGGTCGCCAGCCTGCGGTCGCCGTCCGCCCCAGTTGCTCACGTACGCCTTATCACCATGAACCAAGACATCAAAAGGTGCCACGCCGACGTCCCACTTCTGAGTGATCTTGCGCTCGGCGACATCCCATTCCAGTAGTTGATTGGAGAGATTGCCGCAGATATAGAGTTTGGTCCCATCTTCGTTGAACGCGAGACCACTTGGAATTTCTTGTTTACGGCGAGGAGCGTTCGCAGGAGGGAGAGGAATCGTATAGGCGGGTTGGACTTCGCGATTCTCGGAAACGCGAAACACTTTGATCGACCCGTTGACGTCGCTCAGATAGATCCACTTGCCATCACGCGAGAAGACCAAGCCGGTGTAGCTAGCGATGGCCTTTGCATCTGGTTTGAGGATATTCGCGGATGCGATATCCGGGAGCTCCGTTTGCTCGTTGGAGGGGAGATCGACCCGCTGCAAGACATTGCCGGTGTCGGGATCGATAACGATCAGTTTGCTCGTTTTGCCGGATGTCACCAGCAATCGATCGGTGGGCGAGATAGCCACGACCTGAGGCCGAAGGCCTGGCAAATCGATCTGCTTTCCGATGGGAGTTAAACGCTGATTGGACGAGGAGAACTTCGCATCGATGTCCGACGTTTGCTCTTGAGGAAGACCTGTGGAGCTTATCCATACGATTGAAATCGCGACACCAACAGTGGGAGCTACCCTTTGAAATGTCCAGTTACTTCGAGTCAGAATCCAATTCTCAAACATTTTCGTAACTCCAGTGTGTGGCATTTTCTATCATTTCCTTTGTGTTGTCGTTCATTAGTTACTTCAGCGATCAAACCGTAGTTTATCGTACTGCGGGGGGCATAGTCACTTTATGGATGCATTGCGGAACCCTAACTTCCTCGCTGTTGCAAAAAGGGCAAGATGGCAACAACGCGATTCTAGCTAGTGAAAGCGCGTTAGAGTTTAGCTGCCCGAATTTGCAAGAACCCGCAAGAGGGTGTGCGGCAAAGTGGATCAAGATTTTCCTTGACTTTGGTTGCTCCATGTCAATAATCTAGGGACGTTGGGAGAATTTATGAAGAATTTTTGCGGGTGAGATCGCTCTGAAGAGCGATTTTATTTTAACAGGCACCGGCGAAGTTCTCGGAATGGGAGTCCATTCTATCCCTGAGAGTGCGGGCAGGACTGGCATGTTCCCGCGATCAATGGAAACTATGGGAGGGCAATTAATTAATGAGTAATTTGTGCAAGAACGTTTTTGAAGCAATTCTCAAGTACGGTCATGACGAAGACTTCGACCCAATTGTCGATAACTACTTTTTGCCAACCGACGCGCCTGCTGGTTCGCAAGAGAAGATCGAAGTCCTCCGTCGTCGCGTCGAACTCGGGCAGCCGCTATGGCACTCGGATGACCGTGTTGATTACAGCGGACTCACCGGCGCTATTCGCCCTCGCGAGTAGTTTACGCGTAGAGAAGCGTTCAACTATCTGAAAAACACCGAGCCTGGGGAAACCCGGGCTTTTTTTATGGACTACGAAGACACAGCCGCCAAAGGTCCATGTCGGCTGGACCAATCACTTCGAGCAAAATCCATCAGCTCGGTACGATGGTCCCAAGCTACAGTTCAGTGAGCCTATCGCGGTTGACTGGATTCCATTATCGTTCTTGTGTATTGACTAATTGCCTCCAAACAAAGATCTAGCTGATGAGCAGTCTTCCCACCGCATCCTTCTCTGGGGTTAGCGTTGTCCTTCTCGATATCGAAGGTACGGTTTCCGACATCCGCTTTGTTTATGATGTGATGTTTCCTTACGCGCAACAAAACATGGCTTCGTTCTTGCAGATGCACTGGAATGAACCGGCCGTTCAAGTGGCAATTCAACAAGTGTGTGCTGATGCCAACCAAGATCCACAAGCATGGCTTGGTAGTTCTATGGATCAAGCTCAGCAAACGCTAATGACACATCTACACCAATTGATGGCGAACGATAGCAAGTCCACTGGTCTCAAAGCCATCCAAGGCTTGGTGTGGAAAGACGGTTTCGAATCCGGCGCGATTCGCGCCGAATTATTCGATGACGTATTACCCGCTCTGAAGAAGTGGAGAGCATCCGGAAAGATGATATCCATTTATTCGTCAGGTAGCATTCTCGCACAACAACTCTTCTTCGGTCACACCATCCATGGCGATGTAACTCCACTGCTCATCCATTACTTTGACACCACCACAGGACCTAAGCGCGAGTCGAGCAGTTACGCCTCGATTGCGCAAGCGATGAAGATACCATCCTCCGCCATTCTGTTTGTCTCCGATATCGCGGAAGAACTGATGGCGGCAATGGATGCTGGTTTTCAAGTTGTGGCGAGTGTCCGCCCCAACAACAAACCACTCTTGGAGACTTACTCAGGTCCGGCCGTATCATCCTTTGCGGACATTGCAATCGAATAGACGATATTCTTCTCGTCGCGAATTCTTTTCCGCTCGACTAAGGAAGAGCCAACGCAGCGCCTGAGACTGCTGCCGCTTGTGCAGCCGCACCGCGTAGACTGATCGGAATCGGTCCAACAGTCCATGGAGCGCACGAACCAGGGCGATAATATCCGAGTGAGTATTGGCACTCGTTCATCGGATGGATACCCATCTTATACGGCAGTAGTGCTGCATTCTTGACGAAGTTCAAACTGGAGATGGCTGGCTGAACCCATGGCCCCCATTCGTGGCCATAGCGCTCGAGTTGCACTTCTTCAAAGTAGAGTGGCTTGTGACACGCCCCCGAGGCCTTCCAAGTCATGGTAGTCGCAGTAAAGTTGCGAGCATCAAAGGAACCGTCTCCCATCGAACAAGTGAACGGAATGCCCCATGATTCCGACACATAAACTTGATCGGCATCGCTCAATTTGTTCAGCAGGTAGGTCGTCCGCGATCCGTTAGCAGTTTCCAATACTACAGACCCATAAACAATATCAACCAATCGACCCTCGGCAATTTGAATACCATCCGTGTTGTACCAAGGCCGAACCGAAGCATTTTTCAAAAAGGTATCTTTGCGGCTGGTTTTCCTATTTTTCTCGTTCTCGATACCATCGACGAACGCTGGTGAAGAGTCTACATGAATCTGCGTGATGTCCGACGACTCAATGAATTGGCGAATTGTATCGCAGTCTGCTGTCGAAGGCATGTTAGAACGTTTGCGAGAAGGAGCGGCCATGTCTGGCGTGTCCCTCATATCATCTTTCCTTTTCTCGGAGTTCATTTGATCGGAAGGAGAGTCCGGAAGAGGATTCGATGGCATTTTTTCTGGCAACGATTCCAACAAGGACTTCTGTTGTGGTGAGACGCTCAAATCTTTTGGAAGAATAGAACTCCTTTCCAACGAGGGCGGCGAGGAGGGTAATCGATTGAGTCCATTCGCTTCTGGCAGTTGAGGTATCACCATGGGAGCTTGAGGCAAATTGAGTCCATTCGCTACTGATTCTTCTTGATAAGAAGCCCTTTGTACTCCGCTGGATGCGGATCGACGCGACGATGCTTCCGCTGGATTCAATCGTCTTCGTGTTGGCATCTCATCACTGTGCGGCCTCCAAGATAAACCACCCGACGATCCTATGGATTCGTTTTTTTCAGTCATCCTTGATGGTGCTACCGTAGCGGTCGTCTCATAGCTGGCGAACCGAACATTGTTATCGGATGGAAGCTTGGCTGGTTCACTCCGGGCTGGGCTAGACGAAACATTTCTAGGCGACCAGCCTGACGCGGGATGCAATTGGAGCGAACCATGGCCCTGTTCCGTTCCAGTCTTTTCCAGTGCAACCCGTTGCGTCGCGGGAATCGATGGTTGACGAATCACGAGCGAGTTCGAAACTTGAGAGGTTGTGGCCTGTTGCCTCGGCGGTTCCTGATTCAGAGTTTGTGCGTAGGATTTTGAGACTTGCTCGGGTGCTCCCTCGACCCTGCGCCAGCGAGCAACTTGGCTGGACGTATCGCTTGCCGAATCGGGTCGCAAGCTATTCTTTGGAATCGGATCGGCCGCAGGTTTGACGTAAGGTTGAGGCGACCAAGCTGAAGTTTGTTGCGCATCGGACTGCGAACTGATGGTGAGTCCGATTGGCAATGAAGAGAGAAAGGCGACGCGAATCCATCCGCGCGAGGGACTAAAGTTCTCCCGAGTTGGAGAGTTCGGAGCTGTAGTTTGGAGCTTCCTGAGTGATTGCGATGTCATGTGGGTGATTCTCTCGGACCGTAGCGGCTGAGACCTGTATGAAACGTGCATCCTTGCGAAGCTCGGCGATGGTCTGGGTACCGCAGTAACCCATCCCAGCTCGAAGCCCGCCAACCAATTGATATACATAATCGGCCAACGGTCCTTTGAACGGCACTCGTCCCTCCACACCTTCGGGTACCAACTTGGAAAGTTGATCCTGAGATCCTTGGCGGTATCGTTCACTCGAACCCTTGACCATCGCACCCAGCGATCCCATCCCTCGGTAAGCCTTGAATGTTCGGCCTTGGTAGAGAATGGTTCGTCCTGGACTCTCGGCAAGTCCTGCGAACAAGCTACCGATCATGACGCATGCAGCTCCTGCTGCGATGGCCTTGGTGATGTCTCCGCTGAAACGGATTCCACCATCGGCGATGGTCGGTATACCTGCTTTTTCGCAAGCCTTTGTCGTTTGATATATGGCGGTGATTTGCGGGACACCAACACCTGATATCACTCTCGTCGTACATATGGATCCTGGTCCGATCCCTACTTTGACGGCATCCGCACCAGCTTTGGCCAAATCGCGACCGCCTTCGAACGTTGCTACGTTTCCAGCAATCACATCGATCGTCCACTGACGCTTCAACTGCTTCACGGTCTCGATCACGTTCGAAGAGTGACCATGAGCCGAGTCTACAATCAACACATCCACCCCTCGGCGAATGAGCTGCTCGGCTCGCTCTAGGTCAAACACTCCAATCGCGGCACCGACTCGCAGTCTACCCAGCTCGTCTTTGCAAGCATTTGGGTAACTTTTGATCTGGTCGATGTCCTTAATCGTGATCATGCCCGTTAGTTTGTATTCATCGTCAACCAGCAAAAGTTTCTCCACCTTTTTATCCGTTAAAATTCGCTCAGCTTCCGCAAGCGTTACATTCCCCTGTGCTGTGACCAAATTAACTTTGGTCATCACCGACGAAATGGGAAGATCGGAGGATTCGAGAAACTTTAAGTCGCGACGTGTCAGTATTCCGACTAATTTTCCATCTTTCTCTGTAATGGGAATCCCTGAGACGTTTTGTTTTCGCATCAAATCCTGTGCTTGCGAAACGCTTTCGGTCGGCAACAGAGTGACTGGATCGAGAATGATGCCATTCGCTGATCGCTTTACTTTGGTGACTTCTTCTGCTTGAGCTTCGACGCTCATGTTCTTGTGAATCACCCCTAGACCACCTACTTTGCCAAGAGCGATAGCCATATCGCTCTCCGTGACCGTATCCATGGGGGAAGACAAAAACGGGATCTGCAGACGGATCTTGGACGTTAACTGCGTACTGACATCAACGCCAGAGGGGAGCACCTCCGAGAATCGGGGCTCGAGCAAGACATCGTCAAACGTGATGCCTTTATAAGCAAGCTTGTCTTCCATTGTGTTTCCTGGATCAAGGATGTAGAGACCTGGAAACCGAAAGATTATTGCAAATCTGCGAAAATTCGAAAGTAGGCAATTTCGAAGCGAGCCGCCAAAAGTCTTATCAAATCGTGTCCCACGTCGTGCTCTCCGCGTCGCAATCGTACTCATCGTAGAACAAAGCAACTTCTCCAAGGAAGAGGCCATCTGCATCGCTGCTGAACGATGGATTCGCCCAGTCAGCCCCGAATTGCTCCGTCATTTCCAGGTCATACATTGCCGCGTAGTCTTCGGCCAGGAATGCGCTCAACGCGTCC
>Ga0315900_10012171_pt1 | contig 10591 bp, 10 predicted proteins | sample LakEriMetagenome_FD_203521 | JGI IMG/M metagenome (GOLD analysis project Ga0315900, IMG submission 203521) | Freshwater fungal communities from buoy surface, Lake Erie, Ohio, United States - Buoy 12 MA114 | ecosystem: Environmental > Aquatic > Freshwater > Lake > Lake biofilm | place: USA: Lake...
CGAAGGCCGCGGAAAAACTTTGGTAGCCGGTCGTCGCGCCCGCAAGCGTGAGCGGTCCGGTTCCCGCGGTGGTGGTCGTTTCCTTGACGCGATCAGCTACTAGAGGCATCGGTCTATTCCGTCAGAGAGGGGGGATGTTACTGGAGCGTCAGCACGCCCGTGGTCGGGTCGAAGTCCACCGTGAACGTATCGCCCGCGCCGAGCGTGATCGACGTGCCATAGTCCCAATACCCGATCAGGTTGTCGCTTGCCGTGGTGTCGTTATAGAGCACGGCATAACGGAACGGCCCGATATTGCCACCCGACGCCGTCCATGTAGAAGGATCGCCGAGGACCAGCTTATACAGCCCGCCCGTCTGCGAGGATGACGTCTGCGCGGCGGCGTTGCCGCCCGCCGTGTAGCCGTTCCCTGGCGTGATCTCGGCCAGATCGGCCTTGACCGCATCAGCCGACGCGGACGGCGTATCGTTGGTTAGGTAGACCTTGAGGGTGTCGGTGCCGAGGTCATGGACCTTCTCGGCAAGCGCCTCGACAAAGGCGTCGAACTTGTTGAACGCGGCCATGAGTCTGCTACTCCTTTAGGAGAGAGGTGGGGAGAAAGTCGCCGGACCAGTGACCCTCTCGTCACCGTCGCGGAGCATCGTGGATAACTCGCCGAGCAAGGCGGGCACATTGCGTCCGGTGAGGACAATGTGCCGGCCATCTCGCCCGAGCCATTCCACGCCGAGACCGGCCCCAGTGGAGCCGATGTAGTTGGAGAGCATCCCGTCATGCTCGAGCACGAGCGCATCCGCTCGCGCCAGATCCGAGGGCGTCCAGTTGTGGATCCGCAGGTCATGCCCGCAGGTCTGCCGGCTATCGCAGGGGCGATCCATGCTAGGCTCCGGTGACCAGGTGGTATCCATCGTGGACCTCGACATCCTCAAAGATAGTAAAGGTGGCATAGGCAGTCGGATCAATCGCCTCGAGCGTGACCCGCTGGCATCGAAGCGCCCGCTGCAGGTAGACGCCGCGGATCAGATAGAGCGGCCCGGTGCCCTCCCGCAGGGCCCCGAACTTCGGCACGTCGACATAATCCGCGACCGTGGCAACCGCCGCGGTCCGGCTCTCGAGGTGACTCTGCGGGGCCAACGGGATCTCCTGCGAGTCGGCCGTATCGTCCAGGCGTCCCCACCATTCACCGGTCTTGACGTAGACCGGCCGGCCAAAGCCATCAGCCCCGCCGTCCTGGCGCTCATACAGCGTCAGCCGGCGATCCAAGAGCCCCGGCGCCACGGTCACTGGGCCACCCCGAGCTTCAAGAGCCGCAGGGTCTTCATGCATCGGGCCACCGTCTCCCGGCTGGCATCCCAGGTGATCGAGGTGCCGGCCGCGGTCTCCGCGGCGGCGCCTGGCGTCCGGCGCTGGTACAAGTCCGCGGCGAGGTCGATGATGACCTCATTGAGCAGCGGCTCGAGCGCGGCATAGTCCGACCGGAGGGACAGGCCGACATTGGCCGTGATCGTATAGGGGCCATAGGGAAAGGTGATGCCATCCTTCCCATAGATGACGCCGGATCGCCCGTCCACCCAGTAGTCCGCGGCAGCGACCGCCGTGCCGTCACTGTCCACAATCGCCGTCACGGCACAAGGCCGGCGCGGGAAGACCAGCGAGGTCACCGGCATATCCAGCGCATCTGCCCGGTCAATCGCCGACTGGCTCGTGGCCGTGATGGGCGTATCGGTCCATAGCTCGAGCATGGCCTTGGCCCGCCCGAGCAGCGCCGTCAGCAGGGCGTTCTCGGCCGAGGACTCGATGCGGAGGTAATCCTTGAGGTCAGAGAGGGTTGGCAGGGCCACGGCCCAGAGCCTCGCGGAGGAAGGTGGCGTACTGGGCGCCGACCGCCCGATAGTCATGGAGCCGGCGCACATAGTCATGGACCCGGACCGCCTCGGCCCGGTAAAACATGGCGTTCTCCGCCAGGCGGCGGATCGTCGCCCGCAGGGTCGCCTTGTCATCGGCAAACGTCCACGGGATCTGCCCGCCGTTGAGCCGAGCCGCCTCCTCCGCGGCGAGCGGATCGCCGGCAATCACCGGCTGGCCCATGGCCGCGCCCTCGAGGCCGGAGCCCTGCATCCCGAGCCAGAAGCTATCAAACGTGGCGTGGCAGGTGGCCTTCCGCCGGAGCGCCTCGCCGTGGTCGCAGTCCTCGATGAGGACCACCTCCACCGGGCAGTCGTCCAAGACGCGGAGCTCCTCGATCGCCTCGAGCAGGACACCGGTGCCCTTGATGGCTCGCTTGGTCGGGCTGTGCGCGATCCGAAACGGCCCGCTGGCCGGCTTGGCCACGAGCGGCAGGTAGTCGTCGATCGGCATCGGGATCGGCAGGTACCGCTCGATGCCGTGCCGGGCATGGTAGGGGCGGGCGCCGAACCGGATGGCCTGATGGCGCCGGTCTGCGGCCTCGTCCACATAGCTCTTCCGCGTCTCCTCGGGGATCCGGGAACCATGGTAGGTAATGGCCACCCGCTGATCTGGCCAGCAGGCATAGCCCAGGTCCTGCTCGAGCGTCCGGTAGTCCATGTGGACGTGGATGACGTCGGACGTCATCGCCAGGAACTCCACCGTCTGCCGGTGCAGGTCGCCATCCCACTGGCGGAGATGGCAGTGCGGGTTGCTGTAGCCCCAGCGGGCGAACGCCGACACCACGCCAGGGTCGGTATTGGCCGCGGCATGGTAGCGATAGACCGCAGAGCCGGGGTCGTAATGGGTGAGCTGCAGCACGCGGATGGCATCCGGTGCGGGCGTGGCGGGCGCATAGTGCGACGGCACCCCGTCCGGCGAGAGAATCCGGCCGGCCGCGGCCCAGAGCTGGGCGGCGTGCTGGTCGTCCACCACGAGCGTCTGCGGGGTCAGGCTGGGCCGCGTGGCGGCCATCTCGCGCCAGAGCGCGGCCCCGGTCGGCTGCATCAGCTCGAAGAAGCTATCCGGCATGACGTGCCCGATGGCGGCCAGTGACTCGGCCCGCTCCTGGCGAAGGCGGAACCGTTCGCCAGGCGCTCGCCGGATGTTGTCAATGATGCATCGGGTCACGGCCGTTACGTCAACCATCTCCTCCGGTCGACCCAACGGCAGAGCCGCCGAGGGAGCCGAAGCTCCCCCGACGTCCTGCGTGTCGTGTCTCGGCGCCTTACGAGGCCGGGACATCGAGGACCACGAACGGCGAGTGCGGGTCCACCTTGTTCCCCGAGGCGTTGACCTTGTAGGCATAGGTCGACGTCGGGAGGGGGATGCCGCCGCCACGCGCCACGAAGCGGTAGGTCGTGACGTCCGCCGTAAAGGCGAAGTGGATGGAGGACTCCACCGTCAGCGCCTGCCGGAGTCCCATGGCGTAAAAATCGCCATTGACCAGCGCCACGTCGCCCTTGGTGCCGAGCGTCGGGAGCAGGTCAGTGACGATGACCGGCAGCCCGAGGAGCAGCATCTGGGGCTTGTCGCGCAGGTTCGCCAGCCAGGTCACCATCGTGTTGTTGGTGGTCTGCAGGGCGAACAGCTTGGAGAGCACCCGGCGGGAGATCATCCAGACCGAGTTGGGGCCATGCGTGTGGCGCTCGTACATATTGAACGCATCCGCCGCGGAGAACGTGCTGGCCGTCGCCCGGTTAACCGCGATCAGGGAGCTGTTGTTGTCATTCAGCGCCCCGAGCGGCTGGCTCGAGCCCGTGCCGTCGATCGTGATATCTTCGTTCATCTTGTTCACGATCTGGCCGCCAACGGCCGTGGTGACCTCGCTGGGCAGCTCGCCCGTGAAGTCGTCGCCCAGGAGCTCGTCGCCGAACTGGGTGACCGCGGCGTACTTGTACATCGTCAGCAGGCGCTGGCCGAAGGTCGGTTCCCGCTCCGGCTTGGTCGACCCTTCGCCCACGATCGTCACGTTGGCGATCTTACCGGCCATCGGCCGGTTGAGGGTCGTGGTGCCCTCATCCTGCACGAGGTACGGGATGCGGAGCGACCGGCCCGGCACATTGTACCGGCGGGCGTACTGGAACAGGCCCGGCTGCTGGTTGCTGACCGAGAAGATCTCCGGCACCTGCGTGAGCGGGAGCAGGAACTCGCCGCCGTTGGTGGAGCCGGTGATCGTGCGGGTCATCAGGTCCACCTGCTTGAGCGCGGCGGCCTCGTTGGGGTTGGCCGGCCCGCGGGTGGCCGCCCGGATGTAGCTGCCCACATTCGGGAACGCCCGCACAATGGCCGAGCGCACCTCGGTCATGGCATCCACCATGCCAGCGAACTCGCTGCGATCCGAGCCGGCATCAACGCGCACGAGGTCGGCATCGCCGCCCTGGCGGGAGACTTCGGCATCCGGCGTGAACTCGGCGGCCGTCTGGGCCCGCATCTCGAGCGACCGGATCTCGGAGGTCATGCGCTCGACCTCTTCGGCCGTGTAGCTGTTGGTCGGGTCGACCAGATCGTGGCGGATCTTGTGGGCCTGCTCGCGGAGGGCCGCGGCCGCCCGATTCTTGGAAACCAGCGGGGTCTTCATGGGATCACCTCATCGGTGGAATGACGGAAGGACTGGCGCACCGCCTCGAGGCGGATGGCCATGGAGACTGCCGACCCATGCGTGGTGGTCGCCGGACTGGTTGCCGGATGGGCGAGGGCCCGATCGGCAGACTCCGCGGCGGACGCGGTGGCACGAGGTGACAGGGACTGCACTGGCGAATGTTCGCCATTTTCGGCGGGCTGCACCCGCGATACGTCGCCATAGGCCTGCAGGAGCTCGGCCCGGTCGGCCGGGTCCAGGCTGTTCAGCATGGTCTTGACCGCCTCGAGCACGAGCTCGGTATCCGAGCGGGGCCGCTGGCCCAGCAGGGAGTCGGTCCGGGCGCCCGTCACGTCCGCGCCAGGCACGGCCGGCATGGGCGTAATGGAAACCTCGCGGAGCTCAATCTCGTCAAACTGCTCCGCGGCCTTGCCGTCGACGTTGACCACGCGGGACTTTCGCGGCACGAAACCAATGGAGAAGCCAGTGGAGGCGCCCGCGGCGATGACGGCCTTGACGTACTCGAGCGCGGCCCGCCCCTCGGGCGTATCGAAGAGCTCGGCCGTCATGACCAGCGAGTCAGCCATATCGATCATGGAGGTGACCACGCCCACATGGGATCCGACGCGGCGGTCGTGATCCATGAGGAGCGGCACCTTTCGGTTGGCCACCTTCTGGTTGATGGTCAGATTGGCGCAGCCGCGGGCGAAGACCGTCCCATAGGAGTCGACCACGCCGTAGGTCAGGGCCACGCCGGAGACGCGGCCGGCGATGCCGGGCGGCAGCTCAGCCTCTGCCCGGAGCTCCACGCGGGCGTCGGCCATATGCCAGACTTTCGCCTTCATATCGGTTCCTCGTCAGCCGTGGTGACGTACTCTGCCAGGACGCACCGGCAGTTGATGACTTCCTGCGGCCAGTCACCGCTCGGATCCAGTGGATACATGAGTCCGTTCTGGAATGGTTCATCTATGGGGATGCGGCCTTGGCCCATGCAGTCAATGTGCGAGTCACGGGTCTTGTCGTCCTCGAAGGCCAGCCATTCCTTGCTCTGGTAGATGCCCATGGCCCGGCCTTGGTCCCAGCTTCCCTGGCTCATGGCGCCGGCCGACTCGGTCCGGGCGATCGTCTTGGCCCGATTGTCCGTGATCCGCTCATTGAAGACCGTGGCCTGCACCAGCCGGGCCGTCTCGGCCACGCTGAAGCCGGCCAGCTCAGCCGCTCGGATGGCCGCGGTCACTTCCTTGGCGGTCGTCTCCCCGATCAGCTCAGCCAGTCGGGACGTCCGGCGGGTGATCGCCTCGAGCACCTCGGGTGACTGCAGCGAAAAGGAGAGGCCAACCCCGGCGATCTGCTTGGCGCCGGTCATGTACATGGCCCCGACCAGATCCTCAAAGGCCGCCCGCCAGGCGTTGTAGTACTCGCCACCCGGCGCATAGTCCTCACGGATCCGGCGGTCAATCTCCTCGAGGATCTGCTTGGTGGTCTTGTAGGCCCGCTGGTCCAGCCCGAACTGCCGCGGCATATCGGCCCGCTCCTTGGCGAACCGGTCTTTGGCCTTGGCCGCGAAGGCTGGCTCGGAGGCATCCATCTCCTTGACGGCCCGCTGCCAATACTGGAACCGCGGATCCGCCTCGAGCGCCTCGCGGCTCATCTGCTGCCACCAGGGCGTCGAGGCCTCGAGCGCCGGCGCCTCCGGCATCTCGTCCTCGGGCTCCTCCTGGGGCTCCTCCTCCGGCTCCTCTTCCTCCTCGGGCTCGAAGTCCTCGAGGGCGTCCAGCATGGAGAGCACGAGGTCCTCGTCCAAGATCGGGAACGCCGCCAGCAGCAGCGACTCCACCGTCTGCCGCGGCAGCTCGCCCTCCACGACCGCCTCAAGCAGCTCGTAGACGGCCTTGAGCTGGTCGCCGGTCAGGGTGCCGGCCGGGACCTTCTCCTGGCGGGTGGCAAGGTGCTCCTGCAGGTGCGACCGGAGGCGGGCCTTCTGCTTCTCCTTGGCCTCCTTGATGACCTGGCGCATGAACGGCAGCCCCTGGTCCCCGACCACGAGCCACTTGATCTGCGCCACCACGCCGGCCAGCCGGGTATTGCGGCCATGCCGAGCGCCCCAGGCCTCGCGGAGCCGCACCGCCCGCTCCTCGGAGAGACCGTCCGGCACCCCGCCCCGCTTCGCGATCGGGGCCAAGAGCTGGAACTGACGGTTGCCGCGGATGTTGCCACCCTTCCGCCAGAGGGCCGACCATTCCTTCTTGAGCGCGTCGGCCTCGGCCACCGGGAACAGGCCCCACTGGCTGTTGCGAAGGCTCACCTTCTTGTTGTCGCCCTTAGCCGGAAAGTTGGTCAGGTCGGCCCGCTCGATGTCGCCGCCTTCCTCCTCATCCTCCTGCCCGGCCTCGTCTTCCTCGGCCTCCATCTCGGCCATCTCGTCCTCAGTCGCCTCGGGACCGGGACCGGGGGCCGGCTCGTTATCCGTGGCCGGCGCCTCATAGGTGGCCACGCCGCCCAGCATCTGGGCAATGAGCTCAGCGGAGACGCCAGGGAACGAGGCCTGGATGAGCGCCTCCACCGTCTGAATCGGCAGCGCCTTGGTCGTGGCGAGCTGCAGCATCTCCACCAGCGCCGTCGTCTGGGCGCCATTAAGCGCGGTGGACTGAATGTCCCCAGTCCCGGCCGGCAACGCTGCAGCCACGCCCGCGCCAGCGGTGGCGTCCGCAATGGCCGCCGGGTCGATGACCGCGGTGGCGGCGGGCACCAGCGTGGTGCCCGTGGTCAGGGCCATGGTATCGGTCGGGACCGGCAGCGGTGGCAGCCGGAGCGCCCGGCGGGATTCCTCCCACGTCCGGAGGCTGGCCTTCCATTCCTCTTGCACCCGCTTGGAGGTGGCCGCATCGTCCTCCACCAGGTCGCGCATGACGTCATGGTCGAACTCCACCCAGACGTCTCCGAACTCCGGCGCCAGCCAGTGGTTCATCTCGTCGATGATCGAGACCATGATGGGCTCGATGGTATGCTGCACCAGCCGGGCCCGCGCCTCAACATACTGGGCACCTGACAGGCCGGCGTCCGAGGTGGCGCTGGCGATTCCGATCATCCGCGGGTCGACCCCAAAGGCCGCGCAGATGTCCTCCCGGCTCACGCGCCGGAGGTCCGGAAACTCGAGGTCCCGCAGCGTAAAGCCGAGCGGCTTGATGTCCCGCACCGCCCCGAAGAAGGCCGGCGTGCCCCGCTTGCCGCGGTCCACCACGCGGGCCCGGTACCGGTCCTGCATGGCAGTGGCATCATCCTGGGAGGCCTCGTCCGAGAGCAGGACGGCGAACGTCGGGGTGCCGTCATTGGTCACGACCTGCCGGACGTAGGTGGTCGCCTCGTTGTCGGCCGTCATAGAGGCGATGGCCGTGGCGCCTCGAGGGAAGCCGAAGACGTCCGGAAAGAACGGCCGCGGCATATCGAGGTCACGGAAATGCAGCACATCCTCGGCCGGCACCGTGACGATGACGCCGGACCAATCGCCGTAATCGTACCGCCGCGGGTCGCCCTCGGTGTCCACCCAGACCGACTGGAGGGATTCCGGGTTGATGGGCCGGAGCGCCACCGGCGGCCGGGTCGGGCCGGGCCGTTCCATCTGGAACATGGCGTTGCCGTAGCCCATGTAGTCGACCGCCAGCCGGGACCGCATGGCCCGAGCGGTCATCCGCGGGCCGGGATAGTCGAGCAGCCGCTGCAGCGGATGCGAGGCCGGCACCTTGCTCTCGGAGTTGCCCCGCTCGGTCAGCACCACGAACGGGATGGAGGCGACAATGTCGGCCACCGCCCGGATGCAGGCATGAACGACCGGATGCTTGCTGAAGCCTTGCACCCGGACCGTGTTGCCTTCCGGCTTGTACTCCTGCGGATTGGCGGTCCGGACCAGCGCCATCTGCCCCGCGCCGGCCGGGAAGTTGGGATAGGTCACCGGCATGATGGCCCGCGCCTCCTCGCTCGAGGCATCAGCAGCGACCACGGCAGGCGCCTCTCCGCGCAGGATCCGCAGCGCGGTCGAGAGGCGACTGGTCAACGGCGGGCGGGAGTCAGCCACGCAACCTCACCGAAAAGGGAACGGCACCCGGTAAAGGCTACGGGAAAGCAGGCAAGCGAGCAACCGCCGCGGGCCCTTCTCTTGACACCTACACCACGAACGGCGTGGCCCCAGTCAAGAGCAGCGCCGACAGGCCCCAGACCAGCGCGTCCACGCGGTCCGGCGAGACCAGCGCGAGCTCCGGATTGAAGCCGGCCATCTGGGCCTCGAGCAGGGGGAACTGGCCGCAATGGAAGATCCGGCCCTCCTGGTACAGGCTGTACACCGGCTCGGCTCGGGCCAGCTTGCCGCGGCTCGCCTTGACGTCGATGATCCGAACGCCCTGGGCCCGCTCGCCCAGTGACCGGATGACGGCCGCCACCATATCGCCGCCCTGGTTGGTCTCGGCCACGATCGAGCCCTTGTACCGCCGGGCTGCCTCGAGCGCCACGGTCGCCCATTCGTTGGGACTGTACCTCCCTGACAGGTCCTCGAGCACGTAGCCCTTTCGGTGCCGGTCGACCCCGACCACCACGATGCCGGTCTCGTCACTGGACTCGTGCGCCGTGATCGCCGGGTCGATGGCGACCAAAATACGGGAAAGATCTTCGGGGGGTCTGACAATACGGGCCCGCTCAAGCTCGGCCCGCGTCCAGAGGAGACCGGCCACCTCGCGGCGCCACTCGCCGCCGTAGACGTGGGCATACCGGGCCGGGTTGTCCTGGCGCGTCCGCTCAATCTTCTCGAGGAAGGACTCCGACAGGTTGCCGCGGTTGTCCTCCCAGGTGGTATGAATGTAGAGCGTATCCGGCCGTTTGGACTCCACAAACAGGCCATATAGGAAGTGGTCGACGCTAGACGGGTTGAGCGACAGGATGACGCGGTTGGGCCGGAGCTGCGACCGGATGGAGTCGTCAATCGTATCGAAGGTCCGGCGGTCCACGAGCTCCTCGGCCTCATCGAGGACCCAGGTGGTCACGCCTTGAATGGACTTGAGCTTGGCCGTCTGGTTGCCGCTGGAGGTCTTAATGCCGCGGAAGAGGATCCGGCTGCCGGTCTTCCGGTTCACGATCTCTTTCTTGGTAATCTCGAAGTCCTCGCCCTTCCCGAGGAGGTCGATCTTATCCACAAACTCCGGAATGATCGAGGCGTCAGCCGACTCCATGGTCCACCGGGTGAACAGGATCACATGGCCCGGCTCATAAGTCAGGTTGAGCAAGAACAGCGCCACATGGAACGACTTCCCCGAGCCGCGGCCGCCGGTCAGGAAGGCATAGCGCCAGCTCGGGGTCGGATGGAAGAGCGGCCGGTACGGCGCCAGCAGCACGACCGGCGCCACGCCGGCTGCAGTCACGGCGTCATGATTAGCAGCCAATCCGCCTGGCATCGCTGCCATTGATGCTCGATGCCCATGGACTGCAGGAAGGCCGTGATCGCCTTCTGGCTGTACATATTGTGGAACGTATCCGGCACGTCGGCCACTGTATTGTAGAGGATGCGGTCCTCCTCGGCCTCAGTATCGAGGCGCCAGAAGACCGCGGCCGCCCGCTTGGCTGCCACGTGGCACATGTTCAGGAGCGCCTGGCGGTAGTGCGGCAGATGCTCGAGGACGTGCCGGCAGTAGACCAGGTCGAACTCGTTGGACAGGTACGGGATGCTCTCCACCGAGCCCTCCACCACGCCGTAGCCTTTCGACCGGCCGAGCTCAACGATCCGCGGCGTGACGTCAATGGCCCGGTAGTCCACATAGGCTAGGTGGTCCCAGATGGTCTCCGCGTCTATATAGGTACCTGGGCCGCACTCAAGGATCCGGACCCGGTGCCGTACGTCCCCGGTCCAGAGCGACTGGGCGAGCGCCCCGACCGCCTCCCGGCTCGAGCGGTCCGAGTCCCGCAGCCAGCCGGCGAACTCCTCCGACCGGGTCGGCAGGTTGTCCTGCCACCATCGCTCATGGGATTTCATTGGGCGTCTGACCAGACGATCGGGGGCGTGATCGGCTGCCCGGCCGAGGTGACGTC
>Ga0315900_10012173_pt1 | contig 10591 bp, 10 predicted proteins | sample LakEriMetagenome_FD_203521 | JGI IMG/M metagenome (GOLD analysis project Ga0315900, IMG submission 203521) | Freshwater fungal communities from buoy surface, Lake Erie, Ohio, United States - Buoy 12 MA114 | ecosystem: Environmental > Aquatic > Freshwater > Lake > Lake biofilm | place: USA: Lake...
CATAATCTCAATCCAATTCATTTCATCTAGTTGTTCTTCGTCTACGCCATCAACTGATTCAAACCATACTTTAAACTCTAAAGCATATCCATGTAATAGTTGACAATGTGAATGCTTTGCTTTCCATTGACGAATAGCAACGGAATAATTATCAAAGCGTTTTGTTGATTGATATTTTTTCATATTAGTTATTAATGCTATATTTTTTCTTATTTTTAACGGTATTGAAGTATATCTCGTCCACCCTATTTAAATAGTTCGGATCATGAATTTTACGTCCTAATAAATTTTTTGTTTGTAATTCACTTGAAGCTTCAAACTTAATAATTTCATTTTCAAATGATTTGACTGCATTACTAAAATGGTCAACATAACCTCTTCTTTTACCCATAAAATTTAAAAACTTTAATATACTTGAATATAAGATATACATTTCATATTTCCAAATCTTTTTAAAAATAAGAGTAAAAGAGCCCGAAGTTTTACGTCCGAGCTCTAATTTTTGTTTGATAGTTATTCTTTTTCCTTAATATAAATACCTCCTTGAGAGATAACAGAAAATTCAAATTCTGTAGTAATTTTCGGACCGTCTGGTCTAAATACTATATATGGAATTTCACTGCCTACAATTGAATTAACTGCTTCTTGAATATCAGTTGTAAATTCATTTGGATTTCTTACATATTTTAATCTTCGCAACTCAATAATTAATGATTCTGATATTCCTCGTTCTTTTAAATTTAAAGATATATTCTTTTTTAAATTTGTAGGAATTTCATCTATCATATATGAAACAGGAGATGCATTTGGTCCTCTAAATGTAACATATGTATATCCTGTAGAATTTGATTGGGATAGTTTATTAAAGCTAATATAAAGCTGTTTAAATTTTTTAATATCATCTTTATTAAATTCACCTTTAGATATCATATCTATACGAGAATTTATGTCTAATATTAATGTTTTTAAATTATCATCTTGTATAAACTTAATTCCATTTGTTACGACTAAATCATTAACTACATTTAATGTTTTATTAATTTCGTTCCAAAATTCAAACTTTGTAACTTTACCTTTAGTTCCTAAACGAATTGGTTTAGATTTACTGTAACTTCTATAATCCTTAACCTCATATTTTTTATTACCAATTGCTAGGTCAAATGATTCTCCACCACCTGATACTTTAGAGTTTCTTATTAATGTAGCTAACAATAATTCTGCTTTACCAATTCCCTTTGGCTCTAAATCATATAATTTTGAACCTATACCTGAAGAATAATCTCCAGAAGTAATATTACTTATAGAATCCTTTGAATATAATATTCTTACAAATTCAGATTGCTCTTTTGCTGATAGTTGATTTAAGAATGATGTCATTGCAGCTGTAGAATTACCACCCGGTAGATTATTTACAAAAGTATTAAAATCTTCTTCTTTCCCGCCTTCAATAATTTTTTTCTGTAAAGAAGCTGGTATTTTTATAGAAATTGACTGTGCTGCTTTTTTCTTTAATGCATCATTAATCATTCCATGGACATCTTCTTTAGTAAGCGATATACGTTCTAATAAGGTATTTATCATATTCATATTTTATATAATATAAATATCGTCTATAAATTATTTACCTGTACTTCCAAAACCACCACTACCTCTTTCAGAACTACTCAACTCTTTATATTCAACTAATTCAATTTCTGGATATTCAATTATTACTAATTGTCCAACACGCTCGCCAATTTCATACTTCTTTGAAGGAACTCCACAAATTTTATTAAATGTAAATTGAATTTCACCTCTATATCCACTATCAATAACCCCTACAGAGTTAGATAATTGTAACTCCATTTTGCGTATTGAAGATCTAGGAAATATTAAACCTACATGGTCTTCTGGTATTTCTATTGCCAAACCAGTTCCATAAGTGATTTGAAATGGATCATCCGATATAATGCTTATTGCTGTTAAATCTAATCCAGCATCCCCTGCCTTAGCATATTTAGGTATTATTGCATTAGGGTCTAGTTTCTTTACTTTTACTTTCATTTTTGTTTATTTTATATAATCCGTACAGATTTATTAATATTATAACTGCACTTAATGCTATATGACTATAATTACGTATGGACATATCATAGAATATCCATCCGATATCGCCGATTATCCATACGTAAATAGCATATTTTAATTTTTGGGTACTATTTAATATAAATCCTATTAGCACTGTTATAGTGCATATCCACCCAAATAATTCCATAACTTATTTTTTATTTTATACTCCTTCTACAACGCAACCATCTGCACCGCAAGCTATCTCACCGTTAAGATTTGTGTTGTCTATTAATTCAACTACTTGAGATAAATCAATGTTTGTTAAGTGTTGTATTAATTCATTATATTTTTCTTCTGTAATGTCTTCAAATGGAGCTTGAATATATGAATGATCTGAAAATGGTAAAACTGATAATCCATTATATGAATTTTTATTTTCCCACATCCAATTTCCTACTTCTTCCCACTCATTATCTTTAACAGAAATCGTTGCAGAAATATTGTGAGTGTTTTGTCCTGTTCTGTGACCTGGTTGAACCCAGTTATCATAAAACCATTTTACTCTTGATAATAAGTCTAATGCACTTTCTGTTCTTAAAATAGAACCTGCTGGTGCTTTTTGTGGAACAGAAATAACAGCCGTATCATGTGGTCTGAAATATTCATCTTCTAGAAGTTCTGGATGATTTATTAATAAATGTGTATATAAAGATTCATTCTTTCCAATACGCATTCTTCTAATGTAATAATCATTGTGCCAAGCATGAATTCCGCTTGATGTGCCTAATACTAGTGATGATGTTCCACTAGGTTTAATTGTCGTTGTTCTAGCTGCTTTATTAATTCCAATAAGATTTGCTATTCTAGCATTTTCTGTTTTAACTATATTTGCTGCCAAAGCCATATCATACTGTTGAGCTTTACCAGAACCAACGCCTGTAATACCTACTCCAATTAAAGCTTCTTTTTCTGTAGTTCTTTGCCAAATAGGTCTTAGATAATGAAAGTCGGTATATCCTGCTTGAAGTGTTCCAATAAATGCAGCTGCTTTTACTCTAGCATTTAAATCTTCTTGAGATTCAATATTACTTACATTTACTTCGCATAAATTACAAAATTGAAATGGTCTTAATGCAATTTCGCAACAAGGATTAGTTCCCCAATCTTTATCATTATTTAAATAAATACCAGGTTCTCCTGCGCCAGATGCTTTAATTTTTTCCCATAATGACATAAAGAATTCTTTTGTAACTCTATTACGTAATAATACAGCTGAGTTATTTGCTCTTCCTCTTTGTGGATTTAATTCCCACCAAGCTCCTGATTTAGCTGCAATCATATCTTCATCATCAGCGCTAAATAAAGCAATTAATGCAGCTCTTCTAATACCACCTGCTAATACTGCATCTGCAATATGACAAATAATATCGTGAGTTTCTATCGGTGTTAATTTATCCCCATCATTCTTTGTATCTAAAATACCAGATACTTTAACGATACATTCTTTTAAAGGCTGTGGTCCTGGTGCTTTACCACCCGATGTAACTAATGCTGCACCTTTGGCACGAATATCAGAAAAATCAAATAAAATACTTGACCCTCCTTCAAAGTAAGATTTCATTAATACTTTAATAGCATCTGCCCATCCTTCAATTGAATCTCCAATTAAAAATCTTCTATGTTTTAAAGCATTTGGTTTTCTAATCTCAGGTAATGAATCTACATGATGCTTTTGTACTGAATATCCTACTCCTGTACCACCTAGTAATAAGAACATTGTTTCTCCGAATGCTCTATAATCATCAATTGGTAAGTATGCACAATTGTATATTCTATTTGGAGATAATTCAATTGACTTTCCTCCAAATTGTAAACTTCTCATTGAAGGTAAAACTTTACGATCATACACTAACTTATAAGTTTCTTCAATCTCTTCCTTTAAGATAGGATACTTTTTAATGTGCATTTCTTTGTTACGGGTTACTATTTCTTCCCATGTTTCTCTGCGATTTATATCATTATTAAATTTCGCATACTTACTATAGACAGTAAGATCAGAGAGTATTTTGTTTGATATCTCCATTTTGTTTGTTTTAATTAAATTTATTGTATTGTAAGATAAGTGATTTCATAACTGCCCTTATTTGGGTATATATAAATATCATTTATGACGTATTTTAGCCTAAAGAATCTCCTAAAAGTTCACTATATTTTGTAGCTAATGATTTTCTAGTTACAGTATCTTCATCCATCTCTGTTCTTGTTTCTTTTCCTTTAATTGATGTTTCTTGATACATATCAATTCTACCATTTGACATATTAAGTTTTGTTGGAAGTGTCAATCCATCTGGCCCAAAACGATTCTTAATAAAATGCACTCTACCTGTACCTGCTATCTTATCTGTCGTTTTTCTTGCCAATGAAATAATTACATCTCCAATCATAATTTTACTAAAAGAAGAAGCAACTTGATCCGATGTAATAATATCTGATTCTACTGAACTTCTATTTGCTTGAGATGCCGTAATTAATGGAACTTGATATTCACCTGCCATACCTCTTAAATCTTCATAAGTAGTTTCAAGCTCTTCATGAAGTTTCTCCTTTGCTTTTGCTGAACGCAATAAATCTGCATAATCTACAATAATAATATCTGGTTTTATACCTTGCATTATTATTTTATCTAAATGTGCTTTTAATGTCGTTACAGATGCTGTTTTTGTTGGAAAATACTTTAAGATTAATTGGCCTGATATTTTACCTAATTCATGCTCTACTTCATCTAAGTTATATTTTAAGTTTGCAGTTGCAATTCCAGTAACTACTGAGTCATATCTTTGAGCTACATATGGCTCTGATAATTCCATTGTATAATGTACAACTGTTTTTCCTTGTCTTAATAAATGAGCACCAACATTAATCATTGCTGTTGATTTACCAGCTCCTGGTCCTGCTACAAATATAATTAATTCACCTTTACCAACGCCACCATCAGTTAATTCATTAAAAGAAGTCCAAGGAGTTGCGACAGTTTGTCTGGCAGATTCTTTATAACGTAGCTTTATATCCTTTAAATAATCTAATCCAATATCTTGATTTGCTCCTGCTTTTAAAGCAGTATCAATTTTCTTTTTAATACTATCATACTCACCTGATTTTAATAAATCTACAGATTCGATAATTGCAGTTTTGATACATTGATTTTTACAGAAATTAATACATTCTGATTTAACGAATTCTAAATCCTCAGCTTCTACATATCTTAATATTTCCTTTAAAGACTCTACAATTGAAATTTTTAAAGCTTCATTAGTAAGCTCCATTGCTTTTACTTTAAAAACTTCTAATGTAGGTACTGTCTTATATTCTGGAAAATAACTCATTATGATATTTACAATCCAAATATTTGCTTCAGAGTCAAAATATTCTGGAATAAGGATATCATATATTTGCTGAATAAATGCTCTATCTTTTATTAATGCAGCAATAATCTTTAATTGGAAAGTCTTTCCATACTGCGTAAATCTATCTTGGTTCATAGTTCTAATATATAAGATACTTTTTTAAAAATCAAGAATTATTATTAGAAAGCGCAAATTGATTTAGTTGATTAAAATTACTTAAAAATGCAATCGGGTCGCTTATATATGAATATCCTTTATCTAAAGTTAAAATCTGTAAGAATTCATTTTTATTTATTAAGTCAATTGGCTCATTAAACTTATCATTTAAAAATAGCTTATGAGTTCCAGATATATTTACATCATGCAATTGCATTAATTTATAGTTACGAATAATATCTTCTTTACTTTCTAAAATTTTCTTGTATAGTTTTTCTGTTTTATTATCCTCACAGAAAGATAAGAATTCATCTAAACCAATTACCCGATTCTCATGCAGAATAGATACCTTTTGTGCGGTCTTAGGCCCTATACCAGTAACTCCAGGTATATTATCCGAGTCATCTCCTAAGAAGACCTTATACAGGTGATAATTGGTGGCTGGCACTCCAAATCTTTCTTTTACACTTTCAAGTTTATAAAGTTTCTTTTCAACCGGACGATATACATTTACCTTTTCATTAATAAGCTGAAGATAATCTTTATCATCAGATACTATAATAGTATTATTGCTTCGAGTGTTTAATACATTCGTAGTTAAGTATGCTATCATATCATCTGCTTCGATATGATCTAATGTAATTACTGTTGTAGGTAAACATCTTAAGTATTGAATCAACCTTACAAATTGATGCTTTAAGGATCTATCTTCATCTTCTGCATTTTCAAATAATTCCGCTCGATTGAAAGATTTCGGTGCTAAACGATTTCCTTTATAATCAGAATAAATTTCTCTGCGCTTTTGAGACCCGCCCTTTCCGTCAAAAGTTATAATGACTCTAGTTGGCTTGAAGCTTCTAATATAGGATGCCATTGATCGTAAAAACCCCAAAGAACCACCCAAATGTTCTCCATTTTCATTCATTACTGGGTTTGCCATGAAACATCTCAAGTAAAAATTAGTCCCGTCAATTAACATCACCCTTGAGTTAACATTAATTGATTCGGGACTATCTTTTTCCTGTTGAATTTCTTTTAAAAGCTCAACATATCTATTTAACATAGTTTATTTTTTATTAGTACATGCCATGTCCCATATTAGGGTTTGGCTGAATTTGTTCTTCTTTATCATTTGCAAGAACACATTCTGTCATAAGAATCATACTCGCCGCACTTGCTGCATTTTGTAAAGCAACTCTGCTTACTTTAGTCGGGTCAATAACACCAGCTGTAATTAAATTTTCATATACATCTGTTCTAGCATTGTAACCAAAATCTGCTTTTCCTTCACGAACTTTGTTTACTACTACACTACCTTCACCACCAGCATTAGAAACAATTTGACGTAATGGCTCTTCAATAGCTCGTTTAATAATTGCAATACCGGTGTTTTCATCGTCATTAACGCCCTTTAATAATTCTAAGGCATCTAAGGTACGAATATAAGCTACACCACCACCTGCGACGATTCCTTCTTCAATAGCAGCTCTAGTTGCATGAAGTGCATCGTCTACTCTATCTTTCTTTTCTTTCATCTCTACTTCTGTAGCAGCACCAATATACAATACTGCAACACCACCGGCTAATTTAGCCAAACGTTCTTGAAGTTTTTCTTTATCGTAATCTGACTGAGTAGATTCAATTTGATTTTTGATTTGAGTAATACGATCTTGAATAGCTTCTTTTTTACCTACACCATTAATAATTGTAGTACTGTCTTTAGATACAATAATCTTCTCAGCTCTTCCTAAGTGACTTAACTCAACATTCTCTAATTTAAGACCCAATTCTTCACTGATAACTGTTGCTCCTGTAAGTGTAGCGATGTCCTCTAACATTGCTTTACGTTTTTCTCCAAATTCTGGAGCTTTAACTGCTGCTACATTTAAAATACCACGTGCACGGTTTACAACTAATGTACCTAATGCTTCACCATCAATATCTTCTGCAATAATTAAGATTGATTTTTGTTGCTTCATTACCTGATCTAGGATAGGTAAAATATCTTTAATTACAGATACGCGCTTTTCATAAATCAAAATATAAGGAGAATTAAGTTCAGCATCTTGTTTTTCTGGATTAGTAATAAAATATGGAGATAAATATCCACGATTAAATTGCATACCCTCAACAATTTTTACTTCTGTTTCAGTACCTTTTGCTTCTTCTACGGTAATAATTCCTTCTTTACCGACCTGACTCATTGCATCAGCAATTAATGTGCCAATTACAGAATCATTATTTGCACTAATAGTTGCAACTTGACGAACTTTGTCATTATCATCTTCGATAATTTGACTTTGGTTTTTTAATTCATCAATTACTACAGAAACTGCTTTATCAATACCACGTTTCAAATCCATTGGATTGGCACCCGCAGCTACATTCTTTAGTCCAACAGTTACAATTGACTGAGCTAATACAGTAGCAGTTGTAGTTCCATCTCCTGCAATATCTGCAGTTTTAGAAGCTACTTCCCTTACCATTTGAGCTCCTAGATTTTCTAAAGGGTCTTTTAAATCAATTTCCTTAGCAACAGAAACACCGTCTTTCGTAACAACCGGTGCACCGAATTTTTTACCAATTACTACATTACGTCCTTTTGGACCTAGTGTTGTTTTTACGGCGTTAGCTAAAGCATCTACTCCGCGCTTTAACCCATCACGCGCTTCTAAATTATAATATATTGTTTTTGTCATAAACTTATTGTGTTGTTTTTATTTTAAAAATCATCTCCACCCTCTGGAGAAGTAACTATCGATAGATTTTCATCTGGATTTGCTGGGTCATATTTCATAATATATTCCTCGCAAAGTCGAGTATATACTTGCGTCTTTAAAGCAGGATTATCTTTTAATTTCTGAAGAATATTAGCAGATGTAAATATTATCTCTTCTCCTGTTTCAGTGTCAATATAATCATAATATGCACCGCGCTTCTTAACTAACTTATGTTTTGTTAATTCATCAATCCAACTAGGTGCAGAATCAATACCAGAATCAAAGTAAATATCATATTCAACTTCTCTCGAAGGAGGACCTAAACGATTTTTCTTGATCTTTAATTTTGTTTTAGCTCCTACAACCGTACCATCAGACTTCTTAATCATTCCTAAATTATAAAGAGTCAACCTTACTGATGCATGAAATCCAACTGCTTTACCACCTGAGGTTTGAGTCTTTTCACCAAAGCCCATAACACCTACTTTATCACGTAACTGATTTGTTAAAATTAAGCAAATTTTTTGTCTGCCAATCATATTAGTAATCTTACGCATTGCTTTTGATAATACAATAGCTTTTGTAGTTGCATATCCATCTTTTTCATAATCTGCTTCTTGCTCAACTTTTGTTGTTGCGCCCATGATAGAATCAATTGCAATACAAACTAAACGATCTTTATCTGCTTGTCTTACTTTTTCAATAATTGTTTCAACAATTGAAAATGCATCTTCAATAGTTTCTACTGGAGCGTAAATCATTTTACTTAAATCCATTCCTAACATTTCAAAGAAATCATTTGCTACTGCATTTTCTGTATCAATATAAATTGATAATCCACCCTTACGTTGACATTGCGCTAATATATTTGCAGTTAATAAAGATTTACCTGCAGCAGATTCTCCCATAATTTCAATAATACGACCTACTGGTAATCCACCATTTGGTCTATTTGAAATTGCTAAATCTACAATGTCATTTCCTGTTGAAATCCAATCTGTAACATTACTTGGAGAATCGATATCTTTATCTAGAAAATACGCTACTTTATAATTCGTTTCTTTGAATTTTGTATTTAGTGTATTTGCTAATAAAGAAGCCAAATCTTCATGAACTGCCCCAGCGGATAATCCGTCTTCTGTTTTCTTTTTTGCCATAATATTATGTTATTATAGTAAAATAAGAGGAGTAGACTATACTAACTCCCCTTATTCACTTTTATTTTTTAGTTTTTAAACAAGTCGTCGAATGCGCTTGATATATCTTCTACTGACTTAGTTTCAGCAGGTTTTGTTGGAGTTGATACTTTAGAAGCAGCGGCAGGTGCACCTGTTGAGCCTTCTTCAGTTACTCCTTCTGTATCACGATTTAACCAATTGGTCAATACTACTTTCAAATCTTCATATGAAGGTTCTTTGAAAATTTCTAATAAATTCTTTTGACCAGTTGCGATTTTTGAGATAATATCCTTATCTGTATGAACCGGTGTTTGATTTGGTTTAATACGGATTGATGTTTCTGGATAATCTTTTCCTGTTTGTTCTTTAGTTTTGAACTCTACTGTAATATCTCGACCTGAAGCTGGATCTGTAATATCACCGTAATCTGGATCTGCGATAAATCCTAATAATTCTTGATATACTGTTTTACCAAAACCCCAGAACTTAACACCTTCATGTTCTTTACCACGAACGATAATAGGAGCATAACATCTCATCTTAGGCTCGATTTTCTTGCCTAATTTCCAATCTTCTTTTCTTCCTGTTGATTGAAGCTTTTCTGAAAATTCTACTACTGGATCTGCTTTGCCAAAAGTGGCTGGAGATAAATACTGCTTATTCCCGAATTCATAATGGAAATAAAGTTCATTGAATGGGTTGTCCTTGTTAAATTGATAAGGAACGATTCTAATTACTTGGGTACCTGGTTCTGGTTTCCATAAAGAATCTTGTCTTTCACCTTTTCCCGTGTTCTTTTGCAAGTCGCTTAACTTTGCTCTGATGCTGTCTAAATTAATAGCCATAATTGTTTGTTTTTGTTTTAAATTGTTTAACTTACTAAATATCTACCTGATATCTAAATTTCTTATCTAATATATAAATTTTTATTCATACTTCCAAATATATCCGCCAGAACGTTTACTTTTACCTGATAAACAAGGCCCTGGATTAATTCCTGTAATAAAATGTGCGGCTCTAGCAGATTCAAATCTAGAAACTTCTATCATTTCTTGTGTATACTGAATTACTGGTTTTCTGTTTT